>Ga0315554_1001534_pt1 | contig 13587 bp, 12 predicted proteins | sample SalMarSW160370MG_FD_202114 | JGI IMG/M metagenome (GOLD analysis project Ga0315554, IMG submission 202114) | Salt marsh sediment microbial communities from the Plum Island Ecosystem LTER, Massachusetts, United States - Salt Marsh Sediment SW1603-70 ... | reverse complement strand
ACGAAGGGCAATCAGGTAATGTTGTTATAACTTGCTCTCAATTTCATATCTGCTATAATGGCAGATATGTAAGTATTTGTTGCTAAAGAGATTGTGGCCGTTTTTAATGTAAAAAAATGCGCTATTTTTGTTGCAAGCCGCCATAAAATTCCCACTTTTTTATCAAATTAACGTATAATGTTGTAAGACTGGAACACTTCCTTATACTCCGCTCTTAAATCTATTGCCGAGCCTTTTTTCCTGCTTTACCTCCTTATAGTTCCCCAGCATGTCAACAGAGTATTTCTTCAATTCCATATTTTTATAACCTATTTCTTTAGTTTTTTCTTCTTTTATGTTGTCTATGAACGAACCATCAGTTTTCTTGACACTTATTTTACTTCTGGTAGCGCGTATATAATCGACATAATACATCTGACCGTTAATGCTTATCAAGTCATCTTTGAATAGCGAAAATTTAAATTTAAGTTTGCTCTCTTTTACGCTTGGCCACTGGTCATAAGGAGCATCGTTTTTATGCAGATATTTATCCGGCAAAGGCTTATTGCTGAAAATATCAACCGAGTATATCGGCACAACATAATTCTTCCCCACATTATCCACGAACACATCCGCCCGAACCATATCCCCCATTTCCGCATACCCGCCACGAATTTTGATTGTTCTGTTTTTGCTTATTTTTTCTTTGCTGATTATAGTCTCTTCGTGTCCTGCCGCAGTTACCGTGTGCCTTGGCATTCTCGAAACAAACACTTTATCAACAGCGGCCTGGACATCTTCTCTGATATTTCCCCAGGGCTTAAATTTGTCCCGCCCAAAATGTTTATACCAGTTCTTGCCTTTTCTCTCTATTTCTTTGGCAAGATTTGATACTAAATAAACATGTCCATAAGTCGAACAGGCTACTACCAATGCGTCTATCGCGTGGTGTAAATCATTTTCTTCTCTATTTTTATTCAGCCCCCACATGTGCCGCAGAAATGCCGTTACCCCGCCGCTTCGTAACTGTATCCTGTTAACTTCTTTGATTTCGTCTCGTTTGGATTTTGAAAAATCAAAATACTTTCGAAGATAATCGGCTATATGCCTTGCCGCATAACGGGTATCATTAAGGTTTCTGCTCAAAAACTTTTCTTTGTCTTTATCCGTCCAGCTTTTTCTTAGCAGATTTTTTCTTTTAGGATACGGCATCCCATACATCTTTTTTACAGTATTTTCAAACTCCGCCCACCGCTGACTATTCTTGCCGTAAGTTTCCTCAAACCACTCAAAAGGTATCCTGTTCGTTTTATTTTGATTGGCCTCCGGGCTGCACAACACCTTATTATTCAAACTGTCATTGAATGACCGGCTCATCGGTATTATGTGGTCAATCTCGCAATCTTTTATATAAACTTCATTACTTGCTGCGGTGGGATAAAAGGTGATTGTTTTGCCGGTATATGGACATTTATTTAGTTGCTGCTCCGCAAGTCTGAACATCAAAAGGTTCTGGCCTTCTTCGGGGTCTAAATTGAATTCTCTGCATCTTTCTTCTGCCGCTTCTTTGTCATCTTTGTATCTTTTCTGTCCCTGTGCAATTTGATTTTTCCGTTTTTCGCTGTTTGCCAACTCTGTAGCCACCTCTATATGTATCTGGTTAATCAGGTATTGCTTTTGATATTTTCGTACCAGCGCATTTACCAGTTTTCTTGCCTGTGATATTACTCTTGCTACTACCGGATTATTTTCAAAAAACCCGCTGTACGGCTTAAGTATCGCCCGCTTTTCATATTCACTTTTTGGGAAGTTGGCCTTTTCCTTCGCCTCTTGGAACAAATCTCCTTTTTCCATGTTCTCTAATAGTTTTTCAAGTGCTTCTCTTGAATAACTGGCAACCTGTTTCATATTGATTTTCAGTACGGCATCAATAATTTCCTTATCGATAATATTATGCTGATGCAGATATTCGGTTCTTGTCTCATCGCTTTTACAATAAGTCAAGGATTCTGCTATTGTGTCAAGTTTTGTAATATTGCTGCTGATATGCTCCCATTTTTCTTTGCCGCATTTATCTTCAATGGCTTTTTTGATTTTATGATACCCTTTAAGCTCAATAAAGGTATCGTTTTCAAACTGCTTTACGTATTTTGCCTCGCTGCCGAATTCCACTGCCGACTTTGTGTATCCCGACAAATCCTTAAATCTGAAATCGCTTGAAAGTTTCAATTGTTTTCTTATATCTGAATAATACACGTAAATCTTTTTTGAATTCGGCATGAGTGTTTTTCTGTTGAATATATTTTTTATTTCCGCGTCAAGTACCTTTACCTCGCCTGTATAGATGTCAACGATGGAAACTTTATGCTTTTCCTCAAAGTCTGGCCGACCGTCTTTTATATTACATACGAGTTTTTTATTATATTCGGGAGTTTTCTCGCTGTATGAGCAAAGATTAAATCTTATATGTAGATTATCTTGCAGCTCTAACTCAGTTCGTATCTGAGCAAAAGTTACTTTGCTGTTTTTATATGCAAGGGCTTCGATTTTCTTTCTTTGTTTATCATCATCGAGCAGCAAATGTCTGTCTTTATCTTGTGTGTCAACAAGTTCTAATGTATTAAGCCTGTTAAATAAAATGAACCTTTCAGCGGTATAGCTTTCTTTTGGTGCGCACAAATCGCCGGTGAATTCGCAATGACTCATCATTTTTCTCAGTTTGTTTTCATCAATTCCTTCTTCATACATTAATATTTCATCTATATATCTCTTTTTAAGTTCTTCTTTCGTTTTGTTGTTGCCGAGCTTTTGCTGTTTCTCAAATATTTTCTCGATTTCTTCTTTCAACAAGCTTCGGTGAATTGAATTTCCGTATTTATCTTGTGCGTTTCTTTTTCTTTTGTTTTCTTTGTTTGTCTGCTTGAATTCCTCACAGAACATCTGACCAACAGTTTCCCAGCCCCCGTCTTCGAGTTTTTTTCTGATTCTTACGAGTCCTTTTTTTACTTCGCCTGTTTCAGATTTTTTGTCTTCTTCCTGAATTTCTTCCGACTTTGTATGAAAATAAAAACCCCGATGTTTTGCTATATGATATAAAACCCTGAATAGTTCAGCATCCGAAAGTTCTTCTTCAAGGGCTTTTTTTCTTATAAACCAGATGTCCCAATCACACTCCTTGTCTCCTTTTTTGGGCTTTAGAATTTCATCTCTATAGAAGTTGTTATCAATTAGATTGAATTCTTTTGCGAGTTTAATGAGCAGTTTTAATCTTTGTGCCTTTCGTCTCGTAGTTCTCCTGCTTCTCCTTGCCGTTCCTCGTTGAAGGGCCAAACTTTTTTTTTGTCTGTCCTGTGGTATTTGAAAAGCCCTTACGCCCGTATCTATTATTGTACCATCTGTGATTCTATGTTTTTTATCAATTGTCCCGTCATCCTTTTCGTCACAGTATTCTTCTTCCGTGATTTTAACCAAACCCCAGCCGATTGACCCTACCCCTATATCCAGGCCTAAAACTACCTTTTCTTTATTCATTATCTCGCCCATCAAAAAAACCGCTAAATTATGAAAATTTTTCTTGACATTATATGCGTATTATAATAAAAATGAGAATGAGAGCAAGTTATAATAATCTTCCTCGTGAAGATGCGGAGCTCTGCATTTTTAGGCATCTCCTCAATATTATAACTATTAAGGAGCAAGTTGAATGCTTGCTCCTTTTTTCATTGCAAAAATAGGGTCTGTTTATTTAATTGTTTTGCTAATCCCTCTTATGTTCTGTAAACCCGCACTATCGCTATCAAAAATCTGCGGTTACTATGTATTTTGTGTCAATTCTTGTAAATCCGTGTCTAAAAAAATCCGCGTTAATCTGTGGTTAAAATTCGTGTATTAGCGTCTTCGTGGCTAATCAGCCTTCTATGATTTCTATGGCTTCCGGATGCAATTGTTTTAGTGCTGTTAATTGATTCCGGCCGAGCCGGGCTTCAATCAAAACGGAGCTGTCTAAGTATTGCTCATTTATAACCTGTGCGTGCGCACGCAAAAAATTATAAACCTTGCCGTTCGCCTGGCTGCTCATAACACGAAGCAGGATTTCGCCGCCTTTATACTTTTTGGTTACCGCCTGACTCAACTCTTCGAGTCCGAAGCCGGTCTTTGCTGATATTGTCACGGCTTCGCGATAAAGCGTTTGCAGCATCTCAAGGTCGCCGATTCTTTTGACAATATCGGCCTTGTTAAGCACCTCCAAAACCGGCATATCACCACAGCCGATTTCTTTCAAAACACTTTTTACAGATTCAATTTGATTTAGTGTATCGGGATTGGCAACATCGATAATATGCAGGAGCAAATCCGCATTAATTGCCTCTTCCAGTGTCGCCTTGAACGATGCAACTAATTGATGAGGCAGATTTTTCACAAAGCCGACAGTGTCACTGATAAGCACCTCGACCCCCCTGGCCGGCGACCATTTCCTCGTCCTCGTATCCAGCGTCGCAAACAGCCGGTCCTCAACAAAAGCGCCGGCATCGGTGAGTGCGTTCAGCAGTGTGCTTTTGCCGGCGTTGGTATAGCCGACAAGGCAGATTTTGAACAGCCCTTCTCTTGCCTTGATTTCACGAACTCTGCGTTCATCGATTCTCGCAAGCTCGCGCTTCAGGTCGATGATTCGCTTGCTGACCAATCGCCGGTCGATTTCCAATTGCTGCTCACCGGGGCCTCTGGTGCCTATAGCGCCGACAGTGCCGGCTGCCGTTGCTCCGCCTGCACCGGCTACGGCGTCTAAGTGCGACCACATCCGGGTCAACCGAGGGTATGTATATTCGAGCTGGGCTAATTCGACCTGCAGCTTGGCCTGTTTTGTTTTTGCCCTTGTGGCGAATATGTCCAGAATCAGCTCGCTGCGGTCGAGAACTTTCACTTTTATAATTTCTTCAAGCTCTCGAATCTGCGCAGGCGAAAGGTCGTTATCGAATATCACGACATCTGCTTTGAATCGTTTGACCCTGTCGGCAAGCTGTTCGACCTTGCCCTTGCCTATGTATGTTCCGGGTCTTATCTTGTGGATCTTTTGCTGGAACTTATCTACTACGATTGCCCCTGCACTCTCGGCCAACGCCATAAGCTCTGCCAAATCGTCGCTCGTATTTGATAGGTGCTGAATGGCGGCCACCAAAATGGCCCGCTCTCTTCTGACTCTCAGCGTCTGACGCAATTTCTCCAACTAAAATTCCCTCTAAGCTCTTCGTGCCCCTGCCCTTGCGAGGACAGAGCAAATTTATCGCTACTCATATAACCATATCCGTATCTATATTATGCCCTTCTACCCTTATATTTTATCATATTTTGCCGATATTGTTCAAAAAGACCCAAATATACGTTAAATTTGCGGTTTTTTCAGGCCGTCCTGCCCATTTTATCGGCCTGAAAACTAATTCTTGCACTCGAAAAATCCTTTGGAAAAACAAAAAAATGCCGTTTTATACTTTTTTGACTTGAACAGATGCAAAATCTGCTTTATAGTAAGGAATCTATAGATTTTTGACGAATTAAATATATAATGTTGTTTTGAGATAGCTGGTATTACTTGCTTTAGTTGAAGGATAGGAAGGGTCTTTCTTTATATGTTAAGAGTAAAGTCACGAACAGGCGAATCCGTTCAGCAGATGATCAGAAGATTCAAAAAATTGTGTGAAAAAGAAGGCTTAATCCGTGATATGAAACGGGTTGCCTATTATGAGAAACCGTCAGAAAAGAATCGTCGGCGTTCACGCAAAGCCCGCCGTGTCATAATTTAATAATCTAATCCCCCTTAAATTCTGATTTCATTATTTTTTTACTCCCCCGGCAAACACTAAAAGTCCAGGTTATCTTATTTATTTCTATCCTGGCTATACTATTATTTCTTCTCGCTCGATTCCAGCACAGGCCAAAGAACAATGTCGCCCTGTTCTTTAGTTCCCCATTTCCTAGTCCGGCCATTGACAACTGCAACCGTTCCGCCATCATCGATAAAATTAGGGCCCACACTGTAGAGGATGAAACCTTCGCCTTTCCTTTTGTATACTAATGGTTTATCACTGTATGGATCCATCGTTAATTCTTCAAGGTAATTTGTTATTATTAGCTCGTTCAAATTCTCGGGATAACGGCCAACATCCTTATTATACCTCAATATTGCAATTATCGTTATGACAGCTTCCACGCTGACTTTATTTGCATAATCCTGCGCAAAGACCCTACCAATAGCAGGTGCGCTCTCTTGCATTAAAATGTTGCCCTTAACGATTTCCATAGTTTCTTTTTCGACGTCTATTCCTTCTGCTCGGATTTGGGCTGGTGTCTTAATCCTAATGACTTCCCAATAGTCGTATAGTCCCTCTAATGCTTGTAAGGTCTGCTTCTTGTCCGGATGGAGGAACAATATGTAGCTGGTCTTTTTACAAAAGCTGCAGGCCTCATAAATGAATCCCCCAAGTTCGCTTATTTCGTACCTGATATCTGATATCCAATCCTGCCCTTGTGTTTTTACAGGGGACGGCCTGTGGTCTCTTAACGATGTGCCCCCGATAATTTGGACCTCTGGATACAATTGCGATACACTTTTCGGTATTATATGGCCTCCTCCAGGCCCATCTGTAAAAGTCCTCTGGATTATGTCATAAGCAAGAAGTTTTTCCGCTTTAAAACTTACTACAAAATCTTCATCGGTAATCATTTGCTCAAAACCCTTTTGCAGTTCAGACAATGTGGCAGAGTCTATCTCATACTGACTTATGATGTCCCGAACGTTCTGAACAGATAAGGCCTCGATGGCAATTCCTACAAGCTGTTCAATCACAAGCTTATCCCCTCTTAGATGCTGGCCAATGCGGTAACAAGCAACTATGTCACCAAAGGCATCTTCGTATAGGCCCTGCTCAGCTCTCAGCCAAATACGACAGCGTAAAGCAAAAACCAATTTGCGAAAGCCGGGAAGATGAGGCATAAGAATATCCATCACATTCTCGACGCCATCACTTTCACCATAGTTTGACCAATAATACGGCTTCTTTGTGCCCGCGATAATTATATTAAACATTTCTTCGTTATCGGTTATCCATTCAGCTATACGCTGTTTCTCTTCAGCATTAGCTTTTATATACTGCGTCTCAAAAAGTTTAGAGATATCATCAGGTATTTTTCCGTATAGCTCGATTGCCCTGTTGTATAAAGGTTCTGCGTTCTGGCTTTCATCTGCATCGGGTTTTACCATGCGGTTAAGCTCGGCAACATAATTAGTAGTAATTACCGGCTTGCCAGACAAGAACCAGACAACGTAGAGAATAAAGCAGAGAATTATTACTCCCACAGCTTGAAATGCCCTCGCGACGGCAGTTCGCCAGAACGGCCGACAGCGCTTTTTGGCCCGGCGGAGCAAAACAGCAAGCAGCTTCACATCGCCGAACTCGGCAATCAGCCGCTCAGCCCTTTTTTCCTTCTCTTCGTCGGTTTTGCAGTCTATCAGCTCATCTTCGAAATGCGATGTTAGTTCGGCCTGGACATCGGCCTGGACTTTTTTGCGATACCGCATCTTCCTGATAACAAGCTTTATGAATTCAACAGCACAAGCAGGAAGATTTTCTAACAATTTGTCCTGATTTTCCTTTTTCATAAACCTGTCTATTGAACCACAGGCCAGAAAACCCAGTCGCCCTGCTCTTTAGTTCCCGCACTTTTAGTCCTGCCATCGACTACTGCAACCGTTCCGCCGTCATCTTTGAAATTCAAACCAACGCTATAAAGTATAAAAGTATCATCGGTTTTTTTATAGCACATCGACTGAGCACTGTATGGGTCCATCGGCAAACGCCTGAGATAAGCGCCGTCAACAAGCTCATCCAGATTTTGCGGATATCGGCCATTGTCCTGATGATACCTCAGTAAGGCAACAACGGTTACAAGGGCTTCAATACCCGCCTTATTGCGATATGTCAATTCACCAACTCTGCCTATAGCAGGCATCAAGAGCATAATAGGCCAATACCTGACTTTTTTAAGGCGCGGCCAACTGTCCAAACCCATTTCCAAATCGACATTTTCATTATGCAACTGCCAGGGTGTTTTATGCGCCCATTGCTGAGCATTACTATACAATTTTTCAAATTCGCGGCTCATATCATCCCTGTCAGCGCTGACCAGAGCCATACCTAACGACCGGCTGTAGTTGAGTAAATCGCTCTCGAAATTCCAAAGCTCCAAATACGGGAAATGCCCGACCGCTCCGGGAATCATATGACCCGAGCCGGAGCCATTATCGGTATAACACCTCTGGAGAAAATCCAGCGCTAAAAACCTTTCCGTTGTATAGTCCGCGATAAAGGTATCTTCGGCCATTAGTTTTTCGATGTCGGCCTGAAAGTTTCTCAGCAGCTCGCCGTTAATTTGTCGATTTTGCAGGATGGTGACGGCGGTTCCCGCTGATAATCCTTGTAAGGCCATACCTACAAGCTGTTCAATCAGGGACAGAGGACCTTTAAGATGCCGGCCTGTGCAATAGCAGGTCAACAGGTCATCGAAAGCCGGCTCAATGTTACCATTAAAGGCGTCGAGCCTTGCCCGCCAGGATAATAGTCTCGCAATATTCTTTATACCTTTCATCTCAGGAATTAAAATAACAATAACTATATCGTTCTCTGCCTGGCGGTGCCACCAGCAGTATGGCATCTCGGCGGCCTGTGTAAAAAAGGCGGCCGCATCGTTATTATCGCTAAGCCAATTCTTCGTCAGGGCAAGCTCTTCTTCGGTCAGCTCTGCGACCCAGCTTTTTCTCTGTATGACATCAAGCAAACTCTTTTCTATTCCTTTCTCATCCTCGACCAGAGGCGGCTCCTTATAAGCATCGATAGCTTTTTGGTAAAGAGGCGCTGCATTTTGGCTTTCAGCAACCTGCGCTCTGGCTATGCGGAGCGCTTCCTCGACATAATTAACCCTGATATTGGGTTTTCCGAGAGAGATATAAATGCAGTATAAAATAAGGCACAAAATCAAAACGCCGACAGCTTGAAAAGCTCTTGCAAATGCCGTTCGCCAGAGAGGCCGGCAGCGTTTTTTGGCCCGGCGGAGCAATACAGCAAGCAGCTTCACATCGCCGAACTCGGCAATCAACTGCTGTGCCCTTTTTTCCTTCTCTTCGTCAGTTTTACAATCTCTCAACTCATCTTCGAAATGGGCTGTTAGTTCGGCCTGGACATCGGCCTGGACTTTTTTGCGATACCGCATCTTCCTGATAACAAGCTTTATGAATTCAACAGCACAGGCGGGAAGATTTTGCGATTCCATATCTTTATATTTCTTTGTCATAGTGACCTCTTATTCCGGATTGCGTCATTTTGACCCACAGTAAATCTGGGGGCTAAATACAGGTTAAGCCGGTAGAAGCGTTCCGCCGAAGACAAGGTCCAGGCCGGCTGTCAGCTCTTTAAGCTGGGCCTTTTGCTTTACAAGCTCATCTTTGCCTTTGCTGGTGATTGAATAATATCGCCTTTTTCTGCTGGACTGGTTCTTCTCCCATTTGCCTCTGACGAGCTTGCGGGCTTCCAGGTTATACAGCAGCGGGTACAAGGTGCCTTTGCCGAGCGTCAGGATGTCACCGCTTCGCTGCTCGATGGCCTGGCTCAGCTCATAACCATACATCTGGCCGCGGGAGAGAATCTCCAGCACCACCACCGGAGCAATACCTTTTAATAACTGACTTTCAAATTTCATAAAAATCTCCTATTTTATTTTATTTACTGATTTAGCTACCGCCGCTTTGTATCGCAGATTACGTTAATTTCATTTTTAACCACGGCTTTAATATTATCTTGTTTTACTTATTATGTAATACATACTATGCAATGTCAAGTAAAAAATCAAAAAAATTAAAAAATTTTTAGACACAGTTTCGCGGATTCTCAGTAAAAATAGTGGATTTAGAACCAAAAAATTCCGGCTTGCCTTTGGCGAGAATCGAGCGGATAGGAAGATAAAGCATTCCTCACATAGGCAGCTTATCATTCTTCCGTCTTGTGTTTATACTGCAGGGTGCGGCTATAGAAATTTCTTCCCCAGCCGGTCAGCTTTCCGCCCTCAAAAACCACCGGGGTATAATCTGAGTCCCGCATTATACTATCATTAATAATCAGGCCCTCGGTCAAATAAAACCAGGCCTCAACAGTTCTGTCGCCGAGCAGATGCGTTTTTTTCTTTTTCGGCTCGCCCATAGCCAAGAGGACTTCGTCCTGTGTCATTCCCATGTCCAGACTAAGAAGCGTCTTTACGTTTTGTTCGGCCTGCGCCTGCGTTTTTCCGGTAGAACCTCCGCATCCAACGAAGAATATTACTGCTAATAATGTTACTGCTGTCTTTACCATAACGAGCTCCTTTATACCCTGATATAAATTCTATCGCACCATTTTAACAATTATCCTGCGGCCTTCAATCAAAAGGTTCCGCAGGGCGCTTTTAATGTTATGGATGTTTTCCGCCTGCAATGTCAGCGATGACCTCATCGAACTGCTCTAATACCCTTTTATCTTTCTGGATGAAATTCAAGTTAATCAGAAAAATCGTCAGGCAGTTGGACACAAAGCCGGGGACGATTTCATACATATATTCGCTCAGGCCGACATTTTTCCATAATACTATAACCACCGTTCCGACCGGCCCGTTGCAGGCGATTTGAACGGCGATTGCTACGTTGAATTTCTGGATTTTGCCATTATTGCCGGGCACCGGCTCGATTGCGGCAACCATTTTGACCCGGCATGTGATTTAGAGCAGGTCGTTTTAGTTCATTTTTTTATTATTTTATCACCGATAACATGTACCCGTAAATTAAGCGGTGGCCATTATAAGCCGATAAAACAAGTGCGCCGACAGTCCGTATGTCCGTAATAGACCGAATAAGGTAGAAAAGATGAAAAAGGGATTTTCGCTTGTTGAGCTGATGATAGTGGTAGCTGTTCTGGGTATTCTGGCGGCTATTGTTGTGCCGCAGTTTCAGTCCCAGGCCACCCAGGCCAAGGAATCTGCCGCCAAGAGTAACCTACGAACACTCAGAGGTGCAATAGAACTTTACACCACCCAACACAGCGGCATTCCGCCCGGCTACCCAAATAACAATCCAACAGAATCACCCTCTATGGATTCATTCACGACTCAAATGATAACAAACGGTCGTTACCTTGCGAGTATTCCTGAAAATCCCTTCAATAACAAAAAACTAATGAAGGTATTAGCAAACAGCGAATCTTTTCCGGCAGAGGCAACAGGCGACTTTGGCTGGATATACCAGCCGGCGACAAAAACAATCCGGCTCGACCGGACCGGCACTGATAAAGACGGCATCCGCTACTATGACTATTAGCGCGACCTTGAGCAATTAATAACACCGTCCAATCAATATTCCAGTTCCTTAATCTGTTATTTTCTGCGCCGAAGCAACAGACCTCCAAAACCGAGCAGCAACACCGTAACCGGCTTAGGAATATGTTCGCCGATGATAGGTCCGCTGAATACACGGCTGTTAGTGCTTTTTCATTTCATTTCCGCAGGATGTTTAGTGCTAAAGTTATGCTTGAAAAGAGATACAGCCCTCATGATATTGCGGGCAGATTACAAATTTATGGTAATCAAGACGGCTTTTTGCGATGCCTGGCAAGATTAGTTTGACGCAGATTGGCGCAATCCTGCAAAAATTAGCAGCCATTGATTACGCAATCAAGATCGGCCAAAACAAGAACCGAAGTGGCAATAAAACAGCCGGTTCTCGAAATGTCCTGCCTTGAAAAGAACTAAAAATATCTTCCCATAAAGATAAAAAGACGAAAATAAATTATTAAGTATTATAAAAATGGTGTATAATCAATGAAGTATTATAAAAGTTTAAAAAATGTCCATCGTACCCATTTGTTTTTTTGAGTGGGCGGTAAATAAACCTCAAAGTTTCCGAGCTGAAAGATATGGCTTTTTTCTAAACAGGATAAGACAATGACAGATATGGTTGTTGAAAACGACTTTCCAATTTTTATAAGAGAAGGCTTTCTAACCGGCAAAAGCCCACATAAGCTGAACACTCAAAGGAGACAATTCTTTTATGGTCTATCAAGGGGCTTACTGGTCATCTTTATGTTTCTATTAGGCATTGGTCCACAAATCCACATCTTTAGTTACAGAAAATATACGCCTTTCGAGGGTAATTAAATGACTAAAAGCAAACAAGCGGTTTCCCGTAATATCGGCCTGGAAGTCGGTGCAATATGTAGCAAGTATTTCCTCAAATCACAATATCTGCATTACGGATATTGGACGGACGACCTTGAAATAGACATAGCTAATTTACCTGCTGCTCTGGAAAATTACACTAACTTCCTGGTTTCGCATATTCCGGATGGGATAAGAACAATTCTTGATGTTGGATGCGGTCTCGGAGGAGTGGCCAAGAAGTTGGTTCAAATGGGTTATCAGGTGGACTGTGTCTCTCCCAACACGTTTTTCAGTGAGCAGACACGTGAATTCTTGGAGGATAAAAGCCATGTTTTCGAATGCCTCTATGAAGAGCTGCAAACAGAAAATCGATATGACCTGATATTATTCAGTGAGAGCTTTCAATATATTGCTATTGAAGGGGCAATTAAAAAGTCACTCGGCCTTTTAAATAGCCAGGGATACCTGCTAATCTGCGATTTCTTCAAAAAAAATGCAGAAGGCAAGGGGCCTCTATCGGGAGGACATCCATTAAATAAATTTTACGCCGTCATTTCCAAATATCCCTTTGCACTTGTAAAAGACCTGGATATCACCGATGCAACAATGCCAACATTAGACATTGCGAATGATATAACCCAAAAAGTTATTGTGCCATCTATAAACCTTGGGCAACAGCTATTAGAAAACAGATACCCATTGGCGTCAAAATGTATAAAACGGCTGTACAGAAAAAAATTACAAAAGATTAACAAAAAGTATTTTAGCGGAGACAGGACCGGCGAAAACTTCAGGAAATTCAAGTCGTATCGGCTTATTCTTTATAAAATCACAGATACGCAAAAGACTTTGCAACCCGACCTTGTAGATGCTTTTCCGAAAGCTGATGAATTGTAGTCCTACGGGAAAAAATGAGTCACTGCTTTCAAGTTGTTGTTACAAACTTTTTAGACAAGGAACAATCTCCACAGCCCTTAATTTTATTTCTGCCAAAGCAGTGTTCCAGTCCTTCAGCGGTAAAAATAGTTGTTTAATTTTCTAAAAGTTTATCCCAAATACCACAGAAACGGAGAGGGCGGGATTCCAGGCTTCGCCTTAGAACCCAAATTTGCCAAAGGCAAATTTCCATAGGGGCTCTGCCCCTCTGGCGTACCCTTCGACTTCGCTCAGGGTTCTGTCACCCCGACGACCTGGGGAAATTCTTTCCCCAAACCCCTTTAGGGTTCGAATCCCTAAAGCTATAACAAGTGCATATTAATTTATGTCAGCTTTTGTACCCACGAAGATAAGTTTAAGAAACGGAGAGGGCGGGATTCGAACCCGCGGTAGGGAAAACCCTACACGGCCTTTCCAAGACCGCTCGATAGGCCACTCCGACAC
>Ga0315554_1001533_pt1 | contig 13606 bp, 12 predicted proteins | sample SalMarSW160370MG_FD_202114 | JGI IMG/M metagenome (GOLD analysis project Ga0315554, IMG submission 202114) | Salt marsh sediment microbial communities from the Plum Island Ecosystem LTER, Massachusetts, United States - Salt Marsh Sediment SW1603-70 ... | reverse complement strand
CGGTCAGGGACAGAAGTTCATGAGCTCCGGAGAGTACACGGTCACGCTCACCTACGGCAAGATCAAGGAGTCCCAAAAGCTTCGCGTTGACATCGCTCCCGGCATTGAGACGCGATAGCTGAGGGTGCGGGGCTGGATGCCGCCCACGTGAGTGAACTGGCACCGCTCTGATTGTTTCTCAGTGGTGTGTCGGATGGGCTGAGATCGTCGTGCGAAAATATCCGCCATGGCGTTCTCAGCCGGTTCCTCTTCAATTCCTTCCCTATCTCTTGGGAGAGAGTTGTTGTTCTGCTCCTCCGGGCAGGCCTCCGTCATTCCGGCAAGAGGGGCCCCTTTCTGCAAGTTTCACGGCCTTGAGGGCCTTGACTGAGACTCCAACTTTTCCCGGGGAGTGCTTGACACATCCCCCTTTTTGAGCTACCTTTTTTCGAAATGTGACTGCACGAACAGCGGTGGCTGACCTCCACCAACGAGAGGGAGACCTTGCGGCGGCCAGACCATGAGAACGAGAGATATCCCCCTTTACGGCAGAGTTTTCCTGACTCATCGGTACTAAAACTTTTTTCTCATCCATAGAGGCGAAGGAGCTTGGTATGGAAGAAAGCGTTCAGTTCAAACTCAACGGCAAACCCGTCAAAGTGAGCGTCGACAGCGATCGGATGCTCTTATGGGTTCTGCGGACCAATCTGGAATTGACCGGAACGAAATACGGATGCGGCGAGGGCATCTGCGGAGCTTGTACGGTCCTCGTCGACGGCGAGGCGATGCGATCATGTCAAACGGCTGCCAAAGATGTTCAGGGCAAAGACATCGTCACCATCGAGGGCCTCGCGAAGAACGGAAAACTGCATCCTCTGCAGAAGGCGTTCATGGAGAACGATGCCCTTCAGTGCGGGTACTGCACCTCCGGCATGATTCTCAACGCCTATGCGCTGCTGCGGAAGAACCCGCGACCGTCAAGTTCAGATATCATCAATGGCATGGACGACAACCTGTGCCGCTGCGGAGCGCATAACCGCATCGTCCGGGCCGTTCAATCCGCGGCCAAGGAAATGAGAGGAGGGATCTAACATGAAGAACGACGACTACTTAGATCTCGACTTCACCGACAACCCCGCCGGCATCGAAATGGACAGGCGGGAATTCCTCAAGCTGGCGGGGGGCGGAATTCTCATTCTCTTCACGGTCGGAGATACGTCGCTGTTCGCCCAGCAGAGACCGGGCAGACCAAGCCTGCCGACCGACTTCAACGCCTTCCTCAGGATTGGTGAAAACGGGCGCGTTTCCTTATTCACAGGTAAAATAGAGATGGGCCAGGGTGTCGTTACCTCGCTAGGTCAAATGCTGGCGGACGAGCTGGACGTTTCGCTCGACGCAGTCGATATGGTGATGGGCGATACCGATCTTTGCCCGTGGGATATGGGGACGTTTGGCTCCATGTCGACGCGCTTCTTCGGACCACCGCTGCGGAAAGCCGGCGCGGAGGCCAGAGCGGTCTTGTTGGAACTGGGATCTGATCATCTCAAAATCCCAGCCGCAAAGCTGGCGACTGATAACGGATATGTTTTCGTCAAGACGAACAAGCAGAAGCGGGTTTCGTACGCGCAGCTGGCGAAGGGGAAGAAGATCGAACGGAAGTCCACCGGATCTGTGGCTGTAAAGAAACCGTCGGAATTCAAGATCATGGGGAAGCCGGTGGCGCGCAGGGACTCCCACGAGAAGGTCACGGGCGAAGCGAAATATGCCGGAGACATACAAGTACCTGGAATGGTCTACGCCAGAATCCTGCGCCCCCCTGCTCACGGCGCCAAGCTCATCGACGTTGACGTGTCCGAAGCAAAGCAAGTGAAGGGTGTTCAGGTTATCCAGGAGGGCGATCTCGTCGCGGTCCTGCACAAATATCCGGATGTCGCCGAGATGGCCCTGGAGAAGATCAAGGCGAAATTCGACACACCGAAATCGGATCTCGACGAGAAGAACATCTTCGAGCATCTGCTCAAAGTCGCCCCGCAGGGAAACGTCGTGTCGACGGAGGGTAACCTCCAGACGGGCGAACAAGAAGCGGCAACAGTTGTCGAGGAGAGTTATTTTGACGGCTACAAAGCTCACGCGCCGATCGAACCGCATACGGCCGTCGTGAAGATCGAGGGAAACAAGGCAACGGTCTGGGCCTCGACGCAAACGCCGTTTGGCGCCAAAGACGAGGTCGCGCGGGAGCTTGGCTTCCCCGCGGCAAACGTACGCGTCATCCCGCCGTTCGTCGGCGGGGGCTTTGGCGGAAAGTCCAGAAACCTCCAAGCTGTGGAGGCCGCCCGGCTCGCAAAGCTCAGTGGAAAGCCTGTCCAGGTAGCGTGGACCCGGAAGGAAGAGTTCTTCTTCGATACCTTCCGCCCGGCTGCCGTGGTGAAGATACGATCGGGCGTCACGGACAAAGGCAAGATGAGTTTCTGGGACTATCATGTCTATTTCGCCGGCGAGCGCGGCTCGCAGCTGTTCTATGCCGTCCCGAACCACAGCACGACAGTGTACAATTCAAGCTGGACGGGCGGCGCGGGCACGCACCCATTCGCCACGGGACCGTGGCGGGCACCGGCGAACAACACGAACACCTTCGCGAGAGAATCTCAGATCGATATCATGGCCGCGAAGGCGGGTGTAGACCCTGTCGAATTTCGTCTGCAGCATTTGCGTGACGAGAAGATGCAGCGCGTCATCAAAGCTGCCGCCGAGAAATTCGGGTGGAAGCCGGCAAAGGGTCCAAGCGGACGAGGATACGGAGTTGCCTGTGGATTCGACGCCGGGACTACTGTGGCTACGATGGCCGAGGTCGAGGTCAACAAGACGACGGGCGATGTGAAGGTGAAGCGGGTGGTCTGCGCTCAGGATATGGGTCTGGCGATCAACCCGGAAGGGGCCAAGATCCAGATGGAGGGCTGCATCACCATGGGTCTCGGATATGCCTTGAAAGAGGATATCCATTTCAATGGCGGGGAGATTCACGACGTCAACTTTGACACCTACGAGATCCCTCGCTTCTCCTGGCTGCCGGAGATCGACACGATCATCATCGACAACAAGGAGTCAGACCCACAGGGCGGCGGTGAGCCCGCGATCATCACGATGGGAGCCGTCGTTGCCAATGCCATCTTCGATGCGGTCGGAGCAAGGCTGCACCAGCTTCCGATGACGCAGGACAGAGTCAAAGAAGCTCTGAAGAAAGCGTAGCATCTTTGGAACCTCTGCGGGTAACGCCGTTTGTAGGCAACCGCACAGGGGCGGGCCGACAAGGCTCTCGACACGCTAAAGGATCAAATCCCCCTCGATCCCCCTTCAAATGAAGGGGGACGTGCAACACCGGGAGCTGGGACCTAGAATCTGCAGCTGCTCGATCGTATGTTACCTCTTTTCCCAAAGGGGGTACGGGGGATTTGGAGGATTCGATGATCTACTACAATCCCAAGCTCAAGTCCACTGCGCGCAAACTTCGCAGCAACATGACAGATTCGGAACGACTGCTTTGGTCGCGAGTCCGTCGAAAGCAATTGAAGGGCTTTCAGTTCTACAGACAAAAAGTGATCGGCAACTTTATCGTCGATTTCTATTGCCCGTCAGCGAAGATCATCATTGAGGTTGATGGAAGCCAGCATTACGAGAAGGAAGCACTGCGGAAGGACCAGTTAAGAGACGAGCGCCTGTCAAAACTGGGATTTGAGGTTCTGAGATTCTCGAGCAGTGACGTGATGAGGAATCTCGATGGTATCCTGCTTGAAATTTGGGATCGTCTTCCTTCGGCGAAATCCCCCTCGATCCCACTTAACAGTAAGGGGGATGCGTAGCACCGGGAGGGGGAATCCGAAATCTGCCAAAGGTTAAATCATCAACTGCTCAAATATATGCTACCCCCTTTCCCAAACGGGATATGCGAGATAATGGTACCGGTACATACAAAACAGATCTTTTATGACAATATGTACGTTGTGATAAGTCTCATTGTTGGATCGTACAAAAACTCGGTATATACTACTTGACATCTTCCTTGGAATGTGTAATATTACTGTGCCTCATGAATAGTAAATCCGCAAACTCGGTGTTCACCGGAAAAGTGTACAGAATTGTGAGAAGGGAGACTGTACGCTTCTAGAAAAAGCAACTTTTCTGCGGTCCAAGACTCCCATTTTTTGCATTTTTCCCTGATGAAACAGTGGAACATGAGTTACGTACAATATGTTTAGATAGTGAGCGGAGGATCAATGAAAGAACGAGAATCCCCGGATAACGACCTGCCTTCGATGGATTTCACCGAACTGTTAGACGGTCTATCAGGGAAGTGGGTTGTTCTTTCTGAAGACAAGAGAAAAGTTCTTTATTCAGCAGACAGTCTCACCGACCTGGTTGAAGACATGGATGAGGGTATAGTGATGATGGTTCCGAGTTCTGGCACTGTCTACATACCTTCATTCGTCTAAGATGATCATACCCTACAGCAAGTTTCCAACCGAACCTAACCTCCCGCCCATTTACATGGCGTTGGCCGATGTCCGGGTTTATTCTCCGAAAAGCAGTGCGCGACTCAGTGGCGTTGTTGATTCAGGCGCAAGCCTCACACTACTCAACAGTGGGTATGCCGCCAAGCTCGGAATTCAATGGGACTCTGGAGCCAAGACAACGGTTGTTGGCATTGATGGAATAGAACATCTGGCCTATGTTCACGAATTGGAGTTGGAGGTAATCAACCTGAAACACAGTAGAAGAAAATCGAAGATTGCGTTCATTGATTTGCCAAAAGTCAACGCACTTCTGGGACAAATAGGATTCTTTGAACATTACATCCTGAGGTTCAAATACTACGCGAAGATTTTTGATGTAGATGTTCGGCCATAACCCAACGACCTCGGGCGTTCTTCTTCCTTTTCACTCTTCAAACGCTATCAGTATTATCTCGCTGGACTCCGTCACTCTTCTTTTTGTTGAAGCCCTCCCCCTCAAGCTAAAGCTGGCAATTTACCAAAGGGAATTGGAGTGAGGCCCGGCCGGTGATAACCTGCAAGGAGCGCTTCTAGAATCCGAGAGATCCCAGTCTGAAGTCGTACGGCGCGAGGGGGAAAGCTGCAGGTCGGCTGAGCTGAAAGGAAAAGCCAGATGAACCTCAGGGCATTCAGACTTGCGATGTTCCCTCTGTTCCTGACTCCGCTATTCCCGACCGGTCAAGCTTACCCTCAGGTAACTCAAAAACCAACCGATCTCGACAAGAAGGTCCAGGCGTTCCTTGATCGTCACGCAGGCACATGGCACGATCTGAACGTGCCCGCTTCCGACGGAAAGATCCTGTACAACCTCGTCCTCAACCATCGCTACAAGAAGGCGCTGGAGATCGGCACGTCAACCGGCCATTCGGCGATCTGGATCGCCTGGGCGCTCAGCAAGACGGGCGGGAAGCTGATCACGATCGAGATCGACGAATCGCGCTACAAGACGGCCGTAGCGAACTTCAAGGAGGCCGGCCTCTCAGACTATATCGACGCACGGCTGGCGGACGCCCACGACCTGGTACCCAAGCTGGAGGGCCCTTTTGATTTTGTCTTCAGCGACGCGGATAAAGGATGGTACAAGAACTACTTTGTGGCCGTGGCGCCAAAGCTCGAAGTCGGCGGCTGCTTCACGGCTCACAATGTCTCCGATCGCGGATGGGGCTCTTATGGCGCGGGGGAATTCTATCAATACGTTCGCGGGCTCAAGAATTTTGAGACGACGATCGACCGGTCGAGTCGCGCGGGCCTCTCCGTGAGCTTTAAGAAGTCCGAGAAATGATTCCTCATGGAAGAGGTGCCGAAATGCTCACTGGAACGAAGGTCGGGTCACTTCCCCTGTCGACTAGCCTGGCCGGTGTGACGATCGCATCTCTTTTCGAGAAAAGATGCCTCATCGCTATGCGGCCGCACTTTTCGTGAGTAGATCGACCGCCAAACTGCAGACAATCTCCACAACGATCTTTCTCTTCCAACATAACCGGGAGGTACTTTCATGAAACCGACTCGCAGTGCCTGGATCTACCTTGTCACGCTTGCCGTCGCCCTCACACTGGCTACGGAACATTCGATCGGCCAGAAGCTACAGTATCCCCACGCCAAGAAGGTCGACCAGGTCGACACCTACTTCGGCGTAAAAGTGGCTGATCCCTACCGCTGGCTCGAGGATGAGAACTCACCTGCGACGAAGGAGTGGGTCGAAGCGGAAAACAAGGTCACGTTTGCGTACCTGGAGAAGATCCCGTTCCGCCAGCAGCTCAGAGAGCGGCTGGAGAAACTGTTCGACTATCCCAAATACAGCGCCCCTTTTAAGAAGGGCGAGTACTTCTTCTTTTCGAAGAACGACGGATTGCAGAACCAGAGCGTGCTGTACCGGCAAAAGGGGCTCGACGGAAAGCCGGAGGTGGTGCTGGACCCGAACACGTTCTCGGAGGATGGCACGACGCGCCTGAGCAGCTTTTCCCTCTCGAAGGATGGAAAGTACGCCGCCTACGGGATCTCGAGAGGCGGGTCGGACTGGCAGGAGCTCTACGTGATGGAGATGACAAGCCTGACGAGGCTTCCCGACTCTTTGCGCTGGATCAAGTTCTCCGGAGCTGCATGGCGGGGGAATGGGTTCTACTACAGCCGCTATCCGGCGCCGGAGAAGGGAAAGGAGCTCACCACCAAAAACGTGTTCCAGAGTGTGTACTACCACCGGGTGGGCACGCCACAGTCGAGCGATGAGCTTATCTACGAAGACAAAGCTCATCCCGAGCGCTTTCACTTCGTCGGCACGACTGAAGACGAACGGTTCGCCCTCCTCTCAGTTTCCGATGAGTCGACGGGAAAGAAAGGCAATGCACTCTTCTTCCGTGACGATTCAAAGGAGGAAAAGGCGTTCAGACCGATCGTGTCGGAAATCGGTGACGACAGCTACGGCGTCGTGGACAACATCGGTGACCGGCTCTTGATCCGCACGGACAACAACGCACCCAACGGCAAGGTCCTCTTGTTCGACCCGACTCATCCCGAGGAAAAGAACTGGAAAGAGATCCTCCCTGAGAGGCCCGAGCCGCTGCGAGGTGTCGGCACGGCCGGAGGGAAGCTCTTCGCCACCTACCTGAAGGATGTCACGACGCGGGCGTACGTCTACAGTCTCGACGGGAAGCTTGAAAACGAGATCGAGCTGCCCGCCCTCGGGATTGCGGGCGGCTTCAGAGGGGAGAAAGACCAGACGTTCGTTTTCTACACTTTCACCTCCTTCACCTTCCCTCCGACGATCTACCGGTACGACATTGCGACGCGGACGTCCACGTTGTTCCGCGCTCCCGAGATTCCCGAATTCAACTCCGCCGATTACGAAACCAGGCAAGTATTCTACAAAAGCAAGGACGGCACCCGCGTGCCGATGTTCATCGTGCACAAGAAGGGGCTCCTCCTCGACGGCAAGAATCCGACTCTCTTATATGGATACGGCGGGTTCAACATCACGACTTCGCCTTCGTTCAACGCTTTGCGTCTGGCCCTGCTGGAGCAAGGATTCGTCTACGCTTCGGCGAATATCCGGGGCGGTGGCGAGTATGGCGAGAAATGGCACGAGGCCGGGACAAAACTGAAGAAACAGAATGTCTTTGACGATTTCATCGCCGCAGCGGAGTACCTGATCGCGAACAAGTATACCTCGTCCGAGAAGCTTGCGATCCAGGGAGCGTCGAACGGCGGTCTACTGGTCGGCGCCGTCATCAACCAGCGGCCGGAGCTGTTCAAGGTCACCATCCCTCAGGTGGGCGTCATGGATATGCTCCGTTTCCACAAGTTCACAATCGGCTGGAACTGGATCCCCGACTACGGATCGAGCGACAACGAGGAGCAATTCAAGGCCCTCTATCGGTACTCCCCGCTCCAGAATATCCGCCAGGGTGCAAAATACCCCGCGACGTTCGTCACGACTGCCGACCATGACGATCGGGTGGTGCCGGCCCACTCATTCAAGTACATCGCAACACTGCAGGAGAAGAACGGGAGTGATGAGCCCATCCTGATCCGCATCGAAACCCGTGCGGGCCACGGTGGGAGCAGCACGACAAAGGCAATCGAGCAATTGGCTGACATCTACTCGTTCATATTCTACAATCTTGGCGTAACGCCGAAGTTCTGATCCGTCTGCAGGCAAGGGGAAAAAGGTAGGCTGGCTCGGCCGTAGGGAGGAACTCCTTGTCGCATTTGGGGCTCCGAATTTCGAGACGCGAGTAATTGACCTTCTCCTTGACGGGGTGTGGATCAAGGCCTCATCTCCCGTCTTGTAGCGTGCTTCTCACTTTTGGCTTGCGGCGCTCAGGGGCTGTCCACTCTTCGTCAATTTGCACTTGACAAATGCCTTTGGAAGCAATACATTACGGGTGCCTGCCTCGCTGCTATCTTACGGTGCATAGCGTGAGGTTGGGCCGCCTAAGGGTTGCCTCCCCGCTTAGGCAACCACAAAAACTTAGGCAAGTCCGCGCAACGCGGACGAAAACAGCTGTACGCTGAGAACAGGCGTCGACTTTTGGTCTCTGACTGAGGGTCGACGCTTTTTTTGTGCCAGCTCAACGGGGCCGCACCGAGCATCCGGTGAAGGCTCAGATTCAGACATATTGTCCCGCCACCCACCCCGAGGACCACGCCCACTGGAAATTGTAGCCCCCGAGCCAGCCGGTAACATCGACGCATTCTCCGACGAAATAGAGCCCCGGCACTCGCTTAGCTTCCATCGTCTTCGAGGAAAGCTCGTCGGTGTCCACCCCACCGACGGTGACTTCAGCCTTGCCGAATCCCTCCGTTCCGGCTGGGCTGATCTTCCAGCGGTGGAGCCCCTCGGCCAGGACCTTGAACTCAGTTCGCGAGAATCGGTTCACCGGCTTTGAGCCTCCGACTTTCTCACACCACTGCAGTGCAAACCGCCGCGGCAGATGCTGGTCGAGAAGCGTGCCAAGCTCTTTCGTGCTTTGATGATTCTCCAGAAGAACCTGGAGAATGTCGGTCTCCGGCAACACGTCGAGAACGATCGATGCCCCTTCTCTCCAGTAAGAGGAAATCTGGAGGATCGCCGGTCCGCTTAGTCCCCGGTGCGTGAAGAGCACCTTCTCCCGAAATGAGACGTCGTCGAATCCTACCGCCGCATCCATCGAAACACCAGCGAGCGAGCTGAAGAATTTCATATCCGACGAGTGAAACGTCAGCGGCACAAGCCCCGGCCTGAGCTTGATGACGTTCAGGCCAAACTGGCGCGCAAGGTTGAAGGCAAAGTTCGTTGCACCAAGCTGCGGAACGGAGAGACCGCCTGTGGCGACTACGAGAGAGCGCGAGGCAAAGGCTCCGACACTGGTCGAAACGATGAAGTCATCCTCCCTCTTCACCCCTCCGACCTCGCATCCGAGCTGCATCCGAACCCCAGCTTCGCCGCACTCCGCCAGCAGCATCGCGATGATCTGTTGCGAGCTTTCGTCGCAGAAGAATTGGCCGAGCGTTTTTTCGTGATACTTTATCTTGTGCTTCTCCACCAGTCCGATGAAATCGGAGGTCCGGTAGCGCGCGAGCGCCGACTTGCAGAAGTGCGGATTCCGGGAGATATAGTTGCCATCATCGGCGTTGAGATTGGTAAAATTACACCTTCCGCCGCCGGAGATGCGGATCTTCTCGCCGATCTTCTCGTTGCACTCGAGCAGTAGAACGGACCGCCCTCGCTTGCCGGCCTCCGCGGCGCACATCAATCCTGCAGCTCCGCCGCCGATGATGATGACGTCGTAATCCGGCATGCCGGGATCCTTCCTCGGCCCGGGGGAGGGATAGGGTGAGGTCATAGAGCAATATGAAAGAAAATCCCTTCACCGTCAAACACCGATACCCCGCCGCCTCGCGATCAGTCCAATTGCATGCCTTGGAAGTAATCATTAACATCCTGCGAGCTGCCATGCCTAATTCCATCACCTTCATCAACCACGCAACCGTCCTGATCCAGCTCGGCCGTTTCTCGATCCTGACCGACCCGATCTACGCCTGGACCATCTCCTTCATCTTCCCGCGGCTCCAGAGACCGGGCATACCGTTCCGTGACCTCCCTTCGATCGACTGCATCCTCATCTCCCACAACGACTACGATCACCTGAACGTCAAAACTCTGCGACGCCTCCGCCGCCGAGGCGCATCGATTATCGTGCTGCCGCGAGGACTTGGTCCGTACGGACGCAGCGCAGGGTTTCGAGACATCGTCGAGCTGGGCTGGTGGGAGGAGATCGAAAAGGGCGGCCTGAGGATCACTTGCACTCCCGCCCGGCACGTGAGCAAGAGGAGACCGCGGGATCACAACAGCTCGGCATGCTGCGGCTACGTCATTCAAGCTGAGGGCCGCACAGTGTACTTCGCCGGCGACACGGGCTACGGCGACTTTTTCCGAGAGCTCGGCCAGCGCTACACGATCGATGTCGCCTTGTTGCCCATCGGTGCCTACAAGCCACACGACTGGTTCAAAGACGTCCATCTCAATCCCGCCTCCACAGTCCAGGCATTCCTCGATCTGCGAGCGCAGCATCTCCTCCCGATCCATTGGGGGACTTTCTGGATCAGCGACGAGCCGATGGCTGAACCTCCTATCCTCCTTCAGCGGGAAGCCGAACGGCAGGGCATTCAGAGCAAGGTGCACGTTCTGAAGAACGGCGGGCGTTTCACGTTCTGATTGGTGCTTTCAAGTTGTCAAGAAACCCTAGCCTTTGGGCACCACGGTCCCCCGTAGACAGCGCGAGGCTGGCACACCGTGTTACTATGCGTCCTACTTCCGGGCAAGGAATGATCTTTGCCCGCCAAGTCTTCCCCTTTTTCAACAACTCCTTGTAGTTTTCCTTCTTTGAAGCTACTTTTCAGGAGGAAGGGTTCCCAGCAGATGCAGGCCTACGTTGCCACGACCGAGGGTATTCGCATAGCAGTCCAGCCGATCTACATCGACGGCCAATCGGACGTGATGGCGAGAAAATTCGTTTTCGCTTACTTCATCCGCATCGACAATCAGAGCGGCCAAACGGTTCAGCTCTTGCGTCGCCATTGGTTCATCAGGCATACCAGCGGCCGGGTGGAAGAAGTCGAGGGCGAGGGAGTCGTCGGGAAGCAGCCGGTGATCCCCGCCAGCAAGTACTTCGAATACAACAGCTATTGCATCCTCGAAACGCTGGAGGGAAGTATGGAGGGGACCTACCTGATGCAGCGGGAGAACGGCGAACTGTTCCGTGTGACCATACCCCGATTCACCCTTCGTGCTTCCGCCAACTAGCGCTCCTGGAAGTCTCAACCTTGTCCCATTCGGAATGACGCTCCACTTTCAAGAGTACGGTTCCGGCCAACCGCTCATCATCCTCCACGGTCTCTTCGGCTCGCTTGATAACTGGCATACCATGAGCAAGATCTTCGGCGGATCGTTCAGGGTCTTCGCCGTCGACCAGCGCAACCACGGCCGTTCTCCCCACTCCGACATCTTCACATACGAGGCCCTCGCAGAAGACCTCGGGGAGTTCCTGGATGAGCATAAATTGAAATCAGCCCACGTGCTCGGCCATTCGCTGGGCGGCAAGACAGCAATGCAATTTGCGTTGACTTTTCCTGATCGTCTTCATAGGCTGATTGTCGTCGACATGGCGCCTCGCGCCTATCCGCCGGTGCACGACGAGATCTTCGATGCCATGCTGCCTCTCGACTTGAGATCGTATTCTTCAAGGCAGCAGGTCGATGAAGCGATGGCGAAGAAGATACCGGACGTCGCGACCCGACAATTCCTAATGAAAAACCTGAGCCGTGATGAATCGGGAAGGTTTCGGTGGAAGGTGAATCTGGAGGCTATCAAGAACAACTATGACGAGATCGCGCGAGCGATCGAATCCGACCGCACATTCACACACCCAACCCTGTTCGTCAGGGGGAGCCGCTCCGGGTACGTTCGCGATTCAGATTTGCCCGACATCAGGAAGCTATTTCCTCAGTCAGAAGTTGCCGATCTTGAGACAGGACACTGGGTGCACGCGGAGGCCGCTCAGCCATTTTCCCGTCTCGTGCTCGAATTCCTCAAGAAGAATTGAGAGAACGCGGAGGAGTGAAATCCTCAACTTTCCGCTTTGAATTTTCTTCTTTTTCCCGTTTATTATCGCCGGTCACGCTCCTCTTCCCGCATCTACCCACACACTCTGATGACCAGACTTATCCTTCTTCCGATCGCACTCTTTGTGCTCCTCCGTCCAGCGGAGATCAGAACCTCCGAGCAGCTCGTTGAAGCAATGCACGCTCGCGGAACGAGCTGGTATAAGTCCGTCACCTTCGTGCAGGCGACGACGCAGTATCGCCAGCTCGGCATCACCCTCCGATCGACGTGGTTCGAGGCCTTGTCGCTCCCCGGTAAGCTGCGCATCGAGATGGATTCTGCCGGCCACCGCGGGATGATCTTCGCGCGCGATTCACAATATGTCTTCCGGGATGGAAAGCTCATCGGTTCCCGCCATGGCATTCACCTCCTCCTCCTTCTGGGCTTCGACATGTATTTCCTTCCTGTCCAGGAATCGCTTGCGAAATTGAAGGAATCTGATTTCGACCTGTCGGCATTCCGCGAGGACACCTGGCAAGACAGGCCAGTCTATGTCGTTGGTGCGAAGAAGGGGGATTCCCATTCAACCCAGTTCTGGATCGATAAGGAACGGCTCACGTTTGTGCGGCTTCTGCAGCCCGCGGGAAAGGACAGCTCGCACACACAGGAAGTGCAATTCAATAAGTACAGGCGTCTGGCCGGAGGCTGGATCTCACCGGAGGTCGTCATCAAGCTGGATGGGAAGGTCGTGATGACGGAAGTCTACTCCAAGATTAAGGCGGGAGTGAAGCTTGATCCCGCGCTGTTCGATCCGAATCGATGGGGAACGGTCCGCTGGCGATAGCGCGCCTAAGCGGTGAATCCAGCATCGAAGGCGATCGATGAACGAAACTCTCAGGGCTCGCAGAGGATTTCCGAGTATCCTCATGCTGCACTTCAATCCCCAACACGCTTATCCACGCGCAACACCATTTTGTTCGCATCATTCACCTTTTGTCTACTGGAGAGGCCAATGAAAGAAACGGCACTTGAGAGATTTCTTCGGTACGTAAAGATCGATACGCAGTCGAAGGACGATGTCGAAGAGTACCCCAGCACGTCCAAGCAGGTCGACCTCCTCAACCTCCTCGTGAAGGAAACCCAGGAGCTTGGATTGAAGGACGTCTCGATCGACAAGTACGGTTACGTGATAGCGACGCTTCCCGGCAACGTGCCGAAGACCGACCCGGCGTTCGGTAAAGTCCCGACGGTCGGGTTCATCGCCCATGTCGACACTTCACCCTCGACCTCCGGTGCAAACGTCAAGCCGCAGGTGATCACGTACCAGGGAGGCGATGTCGTATTGCCCGGCGATTCGTCGGTGGTGATTCGCGAATCCGAGAATCCCGATCTGAAGAGCAACGTCGGCAAGACGATCATCACGAGCGACGGCACAACGCTCCTCGGCGCCGACGACAAAGCTGGCATCGCAATCATCATGACGGCCATGCAGACCCTGCTC
>Ga0315554_1001531_pt1 | contig 13608 bp, 14 predicted proteins | sample SalMarSW160370MG_FD_202114 | JGI IMG/M metagenome (GOLD analysis project Ga0315554, IMG submission 202114) | Salt marsh sediment microbial communities from the Plum Island Ecosystem LTER, Massachusetts, United States - Salt Marsh Sediment SW1603-70 ... | reverse complement strand
ACCAAGCCGACCGGCAAGGGGACCGGTCTTGGTCTTTCAATGAGTTACGACATCGTCGTCCAGGAACATAAAGGTGATCTGAAAGTCACTTCTGAGGTTGGTGAGTATGCCGAATTTTGTATTACAATTCCTAAGAATCTTGTATAGCAGAGGTATTTTATGGTGAAAATAATGGTCGTGGATGACGAAACGGATATTGAGCCCTTATTCAAGCAGCGCTTCCGCCGGGAAATCCGCGATGGTCAAATCGAATGTAATTTTTACTTTTCGGCTGAAAGTGCCCTGGAATACCTGAATTCGGCTAAAGCGGCTGACATCGTCCTAATTCTGTCTGACATTAATATGCCAGGCATGAACGGTTTGGAACTGCTCCGGATTCTGAAAGAGCAATATGCGCACCTGACAGTTTTTATGGTCACCGCTTATGACGATGAGGAAAAATATAAAAAGGCGCTTCAATACGGCGCCGACCGTTACTTAACCAAACCGATTGATTTCGAGGAGTTAAAAGTCGAAATTTTAAATTACCAAAAAATAGGGAGCACCGATGATTGAGAAAATAATGGTCGTTGACGACGAGCCGGATCTCGAATCGCTCATCCGTCAGCGCTTCCGAAGACAAATCCGCGATAGTGAATACGACTTTGTTTTTGCTGCTAATGGGTTGGAGGCACTATCCCGTTTATTGGAGTTTCCTGATATTAATATCATTCTCAGTGACATTAATATGCCAGAGATGGATGGTCTAACCCTGCTAGCTAAACTGAATGAGTTGAAAAATCCGGCGTTGAAGACCGTGATTGTCTCGGCTTACGGTGACATGGATAATATTCGCACTGCAATGAATCGGGGTGCTTTCGATTTTGTGACCAAGCCGGTTGATTTTATCGACTTGGAAACTACAATCAAAAAGACTATCCACGAGCTGGAGATTTTACGGCAGGCACAGCAGGAACATGATCAATTGGTTGCAATTCAGCAAGATTTAGTAGTTGCTCGCAATATCCAGCAATCAATTCTGCCAAAAGTTTTTCCGCCTTTTCCCGAGCGAAACGACTTTGATATTTATGCCGGCATGACTCCTGCTAAGGAAGTTGGTGGCGATTTCTATGACTTTTTCTTAATTGATAAAGAGCGCCTGGGGCTAGTGATCGGCGATGTTTCCGGTAAAGGTATTCCGGCGGCGATATTCATGGCAGTTAGTCGTACCCTGCTGAAAGCCACTGCGATGAAAGGTCTGCCGCCAAGCGAGTGTTTGGCTTATGTCAACGATCTGCTCTGTCTCGAAAGTACCGCCTCAATGTTCGTTACGATTTTCTATGGCATTTTTAATACTACGACCGGTGAACTTGAATACTCCAATGGCGGCCATAATCCGCCTTATATTCTGAAAGCTGATGGAAAAGTTCAGCTGCTCGAAATGGCTGGCGGAATTGCCCTGGGTGTGATGGAGGAAATGTCCTATGATGTTAAGCGAATCGAGCTGCAGCCAGGTAATGGGATTTTCCTGTATACCGATGGGGTAACCGAGGCTTTTAATGCTGATGGAGTGATGTATACCGACCAACGCCTGGAGCAGCTCCTGACCGGACAAAATTCGCAACCCATCAAGGCGATTGTTCAGAAAGTTTTTCAGGATGTTAGCGATTTTTCGACTGGAATAGAACAATCTGATGACATTACTATTCTCTCGATGCGGAGAGCCGTTACTTAAAAATTAGTTTTAATCTGATATGCCTTTTTTAGAATTTTTCCCCAAAAATAAATGCCGGTTACTCCCAATTGGACAAAAGGGGAAAGCCCATTTATCAGACTGTACAAATGTCAGATAAAATAATCATACAGCTTTAAATTCTGACGAAATGACTTTTTAAAATTATGGCACATCCTTTGTCAGAATAGTGCTGTTTTTAAAATTCTGGATGTTTGCACCAAATAAAAATAATAGATATTTGCAAGGAAAAGTGGTTGACTTAGAGAGCAAAAAGTTTGTAATATTAGCAGACTTAATTTAAGAGTGCTAAAAAATGAAAGGAGAAATAGGACATGAAAATTAAACCCTTAGCAGATCGAGTGGTTATTAAACCATCAGAGGCAGAAGAACGCACTGCAGGTGGCATTATTCTTCCAGACACTGCAAAGGAAAAACCTCAGGAAGGCACTGTTGTTGCTGTAGGTCCGGGAAAAATCAGTGAAAATGGTACTAAGGTAGCCATGGAAGTAAAAGTTGGTAATAAGGTACTCTATGGTAAATACTCGGGAACCGAGATTATCATAGATAGTGTTGAACATCTCATTATGAGAGAAAGTGATATCCTGGCGATTATCAGCTAGGTGAAGAAAGGAGTCAATAATGGCAAAGCAAATTGAATATGATCTGAAAGCAAGAACTGCCTTGAAGGAAGGTGTTGATAAATTAGCTAATGCAGTGAAGGTAACCCTGGGGCCCAAGGGGAGAAATGTCGTCATTGAGAAAAAATTTGGTTCTCCGACAATTACGAAAGACGGTGTAACGGTTGCAAAAGAAATCGAACTGGAAGATAGGTTAGAGAACATCGGTGCGCAAATGGTCAAGGAGGTGGCTTCAAAGACTTCGGATATTGCCGGAGATGGTACAACTACGGCTACCGTCCTGGCGCAGGCGATCATTTCGGAAGGACTGAAGAATGTTACCGCTGGTGCAGATCCAATGGATATTAAAAGAGGAATTGATCTGGCGGCTGCTGAAGTTGTCAAAGGGCTGAAAGAGATTAGCAAAGAGGTTACCGGGAGTAAAGAGAAAATCGCTCAAGTAGGTTCCATCTCGGCTAATAATGATGTTTTTATTGGGCAGCTGATTTCCGATGCAATGGAAAAAGTGGGTAAAGATGGTGTAATTACAGTTGAAGAGGCCAAGACCGCCGAAACCAGCTTAAAGTTTGTCGAAGGAATGCAATTTGATCGGGGGTATATATCCCCCTATTTTGTAACGAATGCCGAGGCAATGGAAGCGGTTCTTGAAGATCCTTACATCCTGATTCATGATAAGAAAATCAGCGGTATGAAAGACTTGCTGCCGATTCTTGAAAAGATATCTCAAGTAAGTCGTCCACTCCTGATAATCACAGAAGATATCGAAGGCGAAGCATTAGCGACCCTGATTGTTAATAAATTAAGAGGAACTCTCCGGGTAGTTGCCGTCAAAGCCCCTGGGTTTGGTGATCGTCGAAAAGCAATGCTTGAAGATATTTCAGTCCTGACTGGCGGAATCGTTGTTTCTGAGGAACAGGGTTATAAACTGGAAAATGCTACGCTAAATTACCTGGGAAAAGCCAAACGGATTACTATTGATAAAGACAATACTACGATTGTCGAAGGTAGTGGAAAAGCGGAAGATATTAAAGGGCGAATTAAACAGATAAAAGCCCAAATTGAGACGACAACTTCCGATTATGATAAGGAAAAACTGCAGGAGCGTCTGGCTAAACTATCGGGTGGTGTAGCTGTCATTGAGGTCGGAGCCGCAACCGAAGTCGAAATGAAAGAGAGAAAGGCGCGCGTCGAGGATGCGCTGCATGCGACTCGGGCTGCTGTGGAAGAGGGTATTGTTCCTGGTGGTGGTGTCGCGCTGATCAGAGTATTGAAAAAGATCGAAAAACTCACAGCACCTGGCGATCAAAATGTCGGGATCAAAATCGTTAGAAGAGCGATTGAGGAGCCGATCCGCCAGATTGTTAAAAATGCCGGTCACGAACCTTCGATAGTAGTTCAGAAAGTTAAAGACGGTAAAGATGATTTCGGTTTTGATGCCTATAAGGAAGAGTTTGTCAATCTTTATCAAGCTGGGATTATTGATCCGACGAAAGTGGTCCGGATTGCATTGGAAAATGCTGCCAGTATTGCTGGTCTGCTATTAACCACCGAAGCAACTATAGCTGAAATTCCTGAACCGAGGCCCGCGACTCCTCCGATGCCTCCGGGCGGCGATATGTATTAATTGGACGAAATGGATGAAAATGGGCTGCTGCGTATAGGAGCAGCCCACTTTTATTGTAGAACGGGTTAATCGTATTTCCCTTTAAGCTCTTGATTCTGATTGTTATTAGAGATATATTGCAAATGATGAAAATTGGGAGGCAAAAATGGCAAATTTGTGGGGCGATATAAAAAAGAGTCTGGGTGAGTTTGTAACTAAAGCTGCTGATAAAGCCGGTGAATTAACTCGTGAGGCAGCCGACAAAGCGGAAGAGGTCACAAAATTAGGAAAGGTAAAACTGGATATCTTTCAGATTAAAAGAGATATCGAGAAACAATTTAGCGAGTTGGGTGGCACCGTTTACCAAATGATCTTAGATAAAAAGACCAAAGATCTTGAGAAAGATGAAAAAGTAAAGGCATGCATTACCGCGATTGGAAATCTCGAACAGAAAATGAAAGAAAAAGAAGCCCAGTATAAGCAGATTCAGGAAGAAAGTGCTGTCAAGAAACAAAAACCGGCCGACACCAAAGAAGAGACCGAACAATAACCTTTCTTTAAAAACATAATCTAATGGACAAGAGTGGTTCGCCAAATAACCCTCCTTATTCCAGTAATTACATTCTACGTAAATATTTCGAAGAAATTAGTAGTGAGCAGCCTCTGACTCCCGATGAGGAGATAGAATTAGCCACAAAAGTCAGGCAAGGAGATTCCCAGGCGCTTGATAAGTTACTCCGAGCCAATTTACGTTTTGTTGTCTCAGTTGCGAAAAAGTATCAGAATCTCGGTCTATCGTTGGAGGATCTCATTAATGAGGGCAATATTGGGCTAATCAAGGCGGCTCAGCGGTTTGATGAAACTCGTGGTTTTAAATTTATTTCTTATGCGGTCTGGTGGATTCGACAAACTATATTACAGTCGATTTCAGAATATTCAAGATTGGTCCGATTGCCGCTGAATATCGTTGGTAATTTGAACAAAATATCGAAAATCACTTCCGAGTTTGAACAGGAATATGAACGAGAACCAACGACTGATGAAATTGAAGAGATTTTGGTCAGAGAAAATATTGATTTGGATATGATCAGGCAGTTTAAAGAAGGAACAATGAGTATCAATTCGCCTGTGAGAGGGAGTGAAAATAGCACCCTTCAGGATATTCTGTCCGGACCAGAGGATAATGATCCGGGAAAGGTATTAACGCAGGAATCCTTTCATCAAGAAATTAAACGGGTTCTCAATAGTCTAGAGGAAAGAGAGGCGATGGTGATCCGGTTATATTTTGGCATTGATCGTGAATTGCCAATGACTCTCGAAGAAATTGGTAACCTGCTGAATCTGACTCGGGAGAGGGTCAGACAGATTAAGGAGAAGGCTTTACGTAAGTTAAAGCATGCTTCACGATCGCTTTTGTTAAGAGCTTTTTTAGGCTAAAAAAAGCATTGACAATAAATTTATAATTGATTAAAATGACCTCCAGATGAGAATCAAGGGGTATTAAAGTAAACCGTTACTGTTAAAGGATGAGTAAGAAATCCAAGGTTTTTCTGGTTTGGAACTCAAGGAAGTCTCATAAATCCTTGAGTTTATCTTACCGGCAATTGGTAGGATTTCTGCTCTTATTTGTCGTTGCTCTAAGTGTTGCCATTATGTTAAGCATCAATTTCTTTTCGGAAATGATTTACCAGACAAAAATCGCTCGACTGAAAAGGAACAACAGTAAATTGATCGGAACTGTCTACGATCTGAAAACCCGAATTAATCAGATGGAGTCAGAGATCAAGGTACTCGTTGAGAAAGATCAAGCACTGCGAACCTATGCCGATTTCCCGATTATTGATCGCGATATTCGCAAGTTAGGTATCGGAGGAAAATACAATTTTGAAGGTGATGAATTAGATCAACTTCTACCAGATAAAGATATTAAAGTGACGGAGTTGACTACTGATCTGGATCGGTTAACCCGGGAAATCAAATTAGAACGAATCAGCTACGAAGAGATTTACGATGCAATGCGCCATCGTTCCCCGGAAATCAAATCCACACCTTCAATTCGTCCCGTAAATGCCGGTTATATCTCCGATGGTTATGGATATCGCAAGGATCCCTTTTCGGGTTTGCGTCAATTCCATTATGGCATTGATATTTCAGCGCCGATTGGAACACCAGTCTATGCTACCGCTGATGGTGTTATCCGCAGCACGAATACGAGTAGTACTTACGGGAAAATAGTCATTGTTGATCACGGCTATGGTTATACGACTTATTACGCTCATCTATCAAAAATAATTATCAAACCTGGTGATGTAGTTAAGCGTGGTCAAAAGGTTGCCGAGGTAGGTTCCACGGGTCGAGCTAAAGGTTCTCATCTCCATTATGAAGTTCGCCAATTTGGCATCAATAAAAATCCTCTGGATTATTACTTTACCGGTTATATCCGATAGATTAACCAAATTACAACTTAATCCCTTTTGAATCAGCTTTAGATTTTAGCTGAATTTGTGTAATTTTCGGCAGCAATGGTTGTAAAAAAATATTATATCGAAACTTACGGTTGCCAGATGAATGTCGCTGATTCTGAATTAGTTGCTGGACTTTTAAATCGGCAGAACTATCGATTAACCGATAGTTCTGCCGAAGCTGACATTATTTTGGTCAATACCTGCAGTGTTCGCCAGAATGCCGAACAGCGGGCTTTAGCACGCCTAGCTCAATTCAAACATTATAAAGAGCAAAATCCCGAGCTGATATTAGGATTGATCGGTTGCGTGGCGCAACGGGATAGAGGTAATCTAATTAAGGAAAAACAGTTTATTGACCTGGTCCTGGGACCCGATACCTATCGCCAATTACCTGACATCTTGAAAAAAAATCAATTACCTCAGATAGACGTTCGTCTTTCACGAGAAGAGACCTATCAAGATTTGTTGCCGTTTCGGCAAACTCAGGTAAATGCCTGGGTCTCGATTATGCGCGGCTGTAATAAATTTTGTTCTTTTTGTATTGTGCCATATGTTCGTGGGAGAGAAAGAAGCCGCCCGGTTGATAGTATTATTAACGAGATCCGGCAGGCAGTATCTGCGGGATTTCAGGAAATCACTTTACTGGGCCAAAATGTCAATTCCTACCAATATCATGAATTTCGCTTTCCGGAACTGTTAAAAGCAGTAGCTGATATCAAAGGAGTAAAACGCATCCGATTTACTTCTCCCCATCCGGAAGACGTTGATGATCAGATGCTCCTGGTAATGAGTGAATCTGAAAACATCTGTCACCATATTCATTTGCCGCTGCAAGCCGGATCAGCTGATGTTCTGCGTCGGATGAATCGTGGCTACGCTCCGGAGAAATATCTCGATTTAGTTCAAAAAATCAGAAAATATTTGCCAGATTGTGCTATTTCTACGGATATTATTGTTGGATTTCCAGGTGAAACAGATGAAGATTTCAATCAAACTCTTTATATTATGGATCGAGTAATATTTGATAACGCTTTTATGTTCAAGTATTCCGTGCGGCCAGGTACGAAGGCAGCAAAAATGAAAAATGATGTCACAAACGATGAGAAAGCGGAGCGATTAAACCAGGTTATCATGAAACAAAAGGAGCACACATTAATCCGTAATCAAGCCTTAATCGGCAGCCGACAACTGGTGTTGATCGATGGCTTGAGTAAAAAGAATAAACAAGAGGTGATCGGTCGAACCGACTCTAATAAACAAGTAGTGATTAAAGCTGGAAGTGCTCAAATCGGAGATTTTGTCAATGTTGAAATAATTGACGCAGCCGGCGTCAGCTTATTTGGCATAATTCATTAGTAATAGGGGAGGAGTATATGAAATATTTAAAATTACTGGTCATGATTCTTTTGGTACTTTTGCTGTTGGTATTTGTCATTCAAAATGTCGGGCAAAAGATAACTTTGAAATTTTTTAGCAACGCGTATTCGGTATCAACCGAGATGATCATCGTTCTAATAATTACAATCGTAGTGGGCTTTTTATTAGGTTATTTGATTGCCGGCGTTCAGGTTCTGGAACATAAAAACCGATTGCGGATTTTAAACAATGAATATAAAAAGTTAAAAAAAGAGTTGGATTTGCTACGTAATCGGGATTTAGAAGAAATGTCTGAGACTGAATAAGTAACCGCATACAATCAAAGGTGGATTTTATGACTGCGAATGAATTTATCTTACTGATTATTTTATTAATATTGGCAATTACGGTGATTATCTTGATCATTAGTCGCAGAAAAGTACCCGTTGTTCCAAAATCTTTATTACTGTATTCGCAGGCTCTCAATCATATGCTACATCATGAATATGAACTAGCAATTAAAGAGCTGCGGGCAATCATCGATAAGGATACAAGTCATATTGATGCGTATATTAAACTTGGCAATTTACAGCGGGATACCGGTAAATTGAAAGCCGCGGCAAAAATCCATCAGAATTTGTTGTATCGCCAGGATATCAGTAAAAATCAAAGATTGGATGTCATGTGTAATCTCGTCGAAGATTACATTCAAATGAACGAGAAAGGAATTGCCCTTTCGGTGGCTCTGAATATTCTGGATTTTGATAAAAAGAATCTATGGGCTTTGGAGAAAACCTGGCTGCTCTACCGGGATTTAAAGAAATGGGCGAAAGCGACTGAATATCTCGAAAAGTTACTCCATCATCGTCGGGAAACTAATAAGCGGCTGCTGGCAATTTATAAGGTGCAGGAAGGCTTGGATTTATTTGAAAGTGGCGATTATCATAATGCGCGGTTGATTTTCCGCAAAGCGATTAAGATTGATCCCACCTGCGAAGCACCCTATTACTATTATGCCGAGTCCTATGTGAAAAATCACCGTGAAGCCGAAGCAGTTGATTGGTGGGTAAAATTTTCTGAAGTAGCTCCGGATAAAGCCTGGATGGTCTTCAATCCGCTGCAGAAAATTTTATTCAACCTGGGAAATTTTAATAAAATCGAGGATTTTTATCTGGCTATTCTTAAACATAAACCGGGTGATGTGCGGACCATTACGGCATTAGTCAATTTTTACGAACGTAAAGGTGATATGGATAAAGCCGAGGAACTGGTAGAAGAACTTATGGATGCCAATCCTAACTCAACTATTGCGAAAATTGCTTATTGTAAAATAATGGTGGCGCTCAAACGGGAGCGGGAGATTAGTGATATCTTGAATGAAATTCTCTATAAATTTGATGTCGTTGAGCAAGTTAGTTGCACTCACTGCGGTCATACGGCAAATGAGATTTTATGGATTTGTCCGGTTTGCGGTACAGCTGATTCCTTTTTGATTCAATCATGAATAAATTTTTTTTGATAATTGTTATACTGATCGGATTTCTTCCTTTAAATGGGCAGAATTTGGCAGTTTACTTTAATTATATCAATCGTGATGAATTGGACCCCGTTCGGTCGGCAATTCCGCAGCTAATGCAGAAATATCCAAACAATCCTGGCGTTCAATATTTATCGGCACTCGTTGAACAGGATGCCGATAAGGCGCTCCTGATTTATAAAGATATACTTAGTCAATATCCAAATAGTGATTATGCGGATGATGCACTAACCAAAATTATTGAATATTTATATTCCAAAGGTCTTTACAGTAAAACGATTAACTATTCGAAGCAGTTGATTCGAAAATATCCGGATAGTGATAATATTGCTCAATGTGTCTTGATGCTGCTTTGTAGTTTTAGTATCACGAATAAAAAAGACTCAGTTGACTATTATTATGAGTATTATCTCAAACGTTATCCTCAAATGAACCTGCAGTTTGCCGATTATCAAGTTACTCCGAGCCTGGTTACCGAAGATAAAGCTACTGCTAGATCACACCGTTCAGAGAAGACTTCTCCGCCATCAATCCCCTCACCTAAAGCATTACCGCGTGAACTATTTACCCTGCAGGTCGGTGCTTTTGCCAATCCTCAAAATGCACTGGTGCTCAAAAATCGTCTTCAATCTCTGGGTTACGATTCCTACATTGAAAAAATAAGAGTCTCTAACCGGCAGCTATTGTCGGTAAGAATTGGAAATTATCCTACCCAGGATGAGGCGAAAGAAATTGGAGAACGCCTGAAAGCCTTGCACAATGTCAATTACATTATCATTAAAAAAGATTAATGGGAATGAATGTATCCCCGGTGGGTACCACGGTCTTCAAAATCGCTGTCCCGCCAGAAGGCGGGAGCTGGGTTCGACTCCCAGGCATTCCCGCAACAATTTGTGATTTGCATCCGGCTTCGTAAATAATTAAATTCAGTTGATTTTTAACAAGTGATAATCCGGGGGTGCTGTCTCCCGCACAAGCGGGAAGGGACGGCTGAGAATTTACCCTTTGAACCTGATCTGGATAATACCAGCGAAAGGAAGCAGAGACGATCATAAAGCCGTAATTAACTCCATTAATTTTACGGCTTTTCTTTTTATTAAAATTAGATGGGGGAAATATGCCACTTGATGAAAAGATTATTACCCAAGCAATTATTGAACGTTACACCCAGAAGTTAAAAAATAACCTTTCTGTGGATGTGGCTGTTGTTGGCGGAGGACCTTCAGGGTTGGTCTGTTCCCACTCACTCGCAAAAAATGGATTTAAGGTAGCCCTTTTCGAGCGGAAACTCTCGATTGGAGGCGGTATGTGGGGTGGTGGGATGATGTTTAATGAGATTGTTATTCAGGAGGAAGGGAAGAGAATCCTCGATGAATTTGGAATTCAGAGTAAACTCTATACGGAAGGTTACTACACAGCCGATTCGGTTGAAGCCATCTCAACCCTTTGTTCGGCAAGTGCTAAGGCAGGAGTAACGATCTTCAATCTGGTCAGCGCTGAAGATGTGATCCTTCGGGAGAACCATGTTTGTGGATTGGTTATCAACTGGACTGCGGTCGAAATGGCGAACCTGCATGTTGATCCGCTGACAATCGAGGCTAAATTGGTTGTTGATGCTACCGGACATGCCACTGAAGTTGTGAAGATTCTTGAAAGAAAGAATCAAGTCAGGCTCCAAACCGAGACGGGGAAGAGTGTCGGAGAGATGTCACTCTGGGCTGAAGCCGCTGAGAAGGATACAGTGACCAATACCAGAGAGGTCTTTCCCGGTCTCTATGTAGTAGGTATGGCTGCCAATGCCACTTTTGGATCCTATCGAATGGGTCCCGTTTTTGGAGGGATGCTTCTTTCCGGTGAAAAAGCAGCTGCGATGATCACAAAGAAGTTTAGCAAAGCGCAATGAAACGGGTGCTGACAATTGCTGGATCAGATTCCAGTGGTGGGGCAGGAATCCAGGCAGATTTAAAAACGATAACTCTGCTTGGCGGTTATGGCATGAGTGTCGTCACTGCCGTCACGGCCCAGAATACCAAAGGCGTCCACACGATTCATGTCGTTCCTGCTTCTGTTGTGGAAATCCAGATTGACTCCGTTCTCTCTGACATCGGCGCTGATGCTATCAAGACTGGAATGCTGGTGAATGGCGAAATCGTCGGGGTTGTTGCCAGAAAGATTAAACAATACAAGGTTGAAAAAGTAGTCTTTGATCCGGTAATGATTGCCACCAGCGGAGTAGAGCTTTTTAATAAAGCTGACCAGGAGCTGCTCATTAAACGATTAATTCCACTTTCAATGGTAATTACTCCTAACCTTATGGAGGCATCCATTCTTACCGGGTTTGAAGTCAATTCAATTGACGCGATGAAAAAAGCAGCCCTTCGGATTTATGAAATGGGAGCGAAGTATGTAGTTGTTAAAGGCGGTCACTTAAAAGGAAAGCCAGTTGATCTGCTTTACGATGGGAAAGAATATAATGAGATTGAAGGTAGAAGAGTCGTGACAAAGAATACCCATGGAACGGGTTGTGTCTTTGCCTCTGCGATTGCTACTTTAATAGCCAGAGGAGAGCAGGTATTTGAAGCGGTAGAAAAAGCAAAGACTATTATTACCAGAACCCTCCAATCGAGTTTAGACCTGGGCAAGGGAACAGGTCCCGCCAATCCTTCTGTTGATTTCCTGAGGGAGTTAGAGCGATATCGGGTGTTGCAGGAATTGGGAAAAGCAGTGGATATTTTGAAAGCAAAAAAGATTGGATACCTTATTCCCGAAGTTTCTTCGAATCTCGGCTACGCACTGTCAGATGCAAAAAGTGTAGAAGATGTAGCTGCTTTTCCGGGTAGGATTATTCGACTCAAAGATTCGGTGACTACCTGTAGCGATCCGGAGTTTGGAGCCTCCCGGCATATTGCCAGTATTATTCTGACAGCAATGAGGTTTAATCCGGACTTTTGTTCGGCAATGAATATCAGGTATTCCAAAGAGAATGTTGCTATATTAAAAAGTAAGGGATTCCTCATTGGCTATTTTGATCGCCGGCTTGAGCCGAAGAAACTGAAGGAGAAAGAGGGTTTTTCCCTGGAATGGGGCGTTGGCGAGGTCTTAAAAAAGATAGGACGAGTGCCTGACTTCATCTACGATGAGGGTGATATTGGTAAAGAACCAATGATCCGGGTATTAGGAAAAACTCCCCTGGATGTTGTTCAGAAAATATTGAAAATATTTTAAAAGTGAGTTGTAAAGAAGGTGATTTTATGACGCAAAGGACAGAAGCCTTAAAAGGAATAATTACGAAGGAGATGAATACAGTAGCCAAGGAAGAAGGAATATCTGAGCATTTGCTTCGGGAAAAGATTGCTGCAGGACGAGTTGTTATCCCGGCCAATCGAAATCATCAGGGAGTAAAACCTGTAGGAATTGGGGAAGATCTTCGGATCAAAGTCAACACAAATATCGGAACTTCTTCTGATCATGTTGATTTAGCAGAGGAATTGAAAAAACTTGAAGTTTCGATTAAAGCTGGTACAGATACAGTAATGGATCTGAGCACCGGTGGGAATATCGATGCAATCCGGAAAGAGATTATCCGTCATTCGCCTATTCCGGTGGGAACTGTTCCTATTTATGAAGCTGCCATAGCAGCAGCCAAGAAAAGGAAAGCCCTGGCCAAAATGAGGGTGGAAGACCTTTTTGAAGTAATTGAGCGTCAAGCTGAAGAGGGTGTTGACTTTATTACGGTTCACTGTGGAGTGACTCGGAATGCGGTTGAGAGATTGAGGAAGTCTCCGCGGCTCTTAGGAGTGGTTAGCCGGGGTGGTTCTTTCCTTATTGAATGGATGATTTACAATGATAAAGAAAATCCGCTCTATGAACATTACGATCGTCTCCTGGAAGTTGCGAAAAAATATGATGTGACGCTGAGCTTGGGAGATGGCTTAAGACCAGGCTGTCTAGCTGATGCTACCGACCGTCCCCAGGTAGAGGAGACAATTGTTCTGGGAGAATTGACCGAGAAAGCCTGGGCGGAAGGAGTTCAGGTTATGATTGAGGGACCGGGCCATGTTCCGCTTGATCAAATTGAAGCCAATGTTATTTTGCAAAAGAGAATGTGTAAAGGTGCTCCTTTTTATGTATTAGGTCCCTTGGTGACCGATATTTCTCCCGGATATGACCACATTACCTGCGCGATCGGTGGTGCAATTGCAGGGAAGGCTGGGGCTGATTTTCTCTGTTATGTAACTCCCTCGGAACATCTGAAATTACCAACTATCGAGGATGTTAAGGAAGGGGTAATTGCT
>Ga0315554_1001530_pt1 | contig 13612 bp, 8 predicted proteins | sample SalMarSW160370MG_FD_202114 | JGI IMG/M metagenome (GOLD analysis project Ga0315554, IMG submission 202114) | Salt marsh sediment microbial communities from the Plum Island Ecosystem LTER, Massachusetts, United States - Salt Marsh Sediment SW1603-70 ... | reverse complement strand
TTGGTGAAACACCATCGTACAATGCTCCCGTTCCGCCTGTTATATATAGTTTTTTATGAACCACATCCTTCCATATGCTCTTAAGAGCCGTCATTAGCGAGTCTTCGCCTGTTTCCATATAGAGATCGGCAACCCCTGCATAAAGGTAGTTGGCGCGTACAGCATGCCCCACCGCTTCCCTTTGTAAACGAAATGGTATCCGGTCTTGATTTTGGTCCGTGCCGTTTTTAGAATATCCTCTTAAATCAATCATTTTTTCAGCCAGATCCAGGTATTTTTTATTACCTGTTGTCCGGTACATTTCAACAAGACCCATGTAATGTGAAGGACAAATGGCGGTACGTGCTTGTTCAGCAGTTACTTTTTTATAGTAGGCTACAAGAAAGTCGGCTGCTTTTTTAGCAATATCTAGAAAGTTTGTATGTCCTGTTACGCGGTAGTGCAAACAGGCGGCCGTCATGAGGTGTCCCAGATTATAGTCCTCGAAATTCATTTGATTTTCAAATTCCTTAACCGAGGGATTATTTAGATGCATGATAGTTGTTAATGTATTGATATAACCGTCGTTTCTTTGCGCCTTTGCAATGACTTTAATAATCCGTTCTAATTCATCGTACAAACGTTTATCCTTTGTAAGTGCGTAAACCGATATTACACCTTCCAGTGTTTTGTAAAAATCACCATCGTGAAAAGGTGGTCCTTCATATTTACCCTGTTTAATACCCGCCGCTATTTCGAAGTTACAATATCCATGGCATAGAGTATCGTTTTCATATATGTGCAGCATATTCATCGCCATGGTATCTTTGCTGACATCAAACCAGCGTCCCCAGAAACCGCCGGTCCATCGGACCGCATCCACATTTACTGGAACAAGCCTAGCATAAGGACTTTTTGAAGTATTTACGAGCGCTTTTTCTTGAGCTCTTATACTAATTGTCAGGACAATTAATGAAAGTATTAGTGGAATTATTTTTTTCATAATATACTCTATTACCGGTGTTTATTCTTCTCTTTATTATATAATTCTACCTGAATTATTTATGTTAAATACTTTTTTCTTTTCTCGGATAATTTAAATCACTTCTCTATTTGTTTTTTTAATTCCATTAATTGGTCTATAAAAACTTTTGGTATTCTTCCTGTTTTGTCCGGCGGTACATTCAAAAGAAGATTTCCATTTAGTTTACGTACCTGTTTCCATATTGCAATTAATTCTTTGAGTGATTTTGGTTTTGCTTTCTCAGACCAGAACCATTTATCAGCTATTGAAACACAATGTTCATACCCAAGCTCGTACTTTTTTCCCTCAAATATTTGTTGGTTCCGAAAAGGAAGCTTAATGGGAGTTTTCTCCGAATTTAATATGTCCGTCGGCCAGGTGACATCCTTGGCACTACTAATATTATAATCTCCGGAAATATCGCGGCTCTCCTGCCCATAATTAAACATTACTATACATTTCGGATTAATTTTCTTGACTAGTTTATAAAGGGTATCTCTCTGATCATTCGTCAGATGTCTTGGAATATCAAGCCATTGTGTTGCAATGTCCGGATACCTTGTGTGAAGTTCAGTCAATTGGTCCTTCACTAGTTGGGAGTATTCTTTAGAAACATAGGGTAGATGGGGAGTCCATACGATATTCGTGTCGCTGTGCCGTGTGTCCATTAAACAATAGTAAATTCCCGGCGTGATTCCGTATTTTTTACAGGCCGCAATAAATTCGGCAACAACATCGGTTTTAACAGGACTGACTGCTACATCATAATCATATTCTTTCCCTTTCCATTTAACTTTGCTGTCCCATAAACAGAAACCGGAAGAATGCTTTGCGGTAAGTATGGCATATTTCATTCCGGCATCTTTAGCTACTCGAATCCATTGATCGACATCCAGTTCGGTCGGGTTATATACAGATACGGGAGTAGTGCTGCCAGGGGTCTGTTCCAGACCGTCAAATGTGGATAAATTATAATGAATAAACATACCGAATTTCATTTTGCACCATTTCTGTACCTCTTTTTTTGTCATTGTCGATTGACCGGTTTGATACTTACTACTATAAATTTGAGGCATCTTAGAAATGCCGGCAGGTTCGCCTCTTACTGTTTGCCCATACACAACAAAAGCATAGGCAAATAATAATAATACTATTATCTTTAAACTTTTCATCATTTTCATAGGAGTAATTTTTATATTCATTTACACCTTCCTTATTCTCCAATAATTACCAAGCAGCGATCCTGAAATATTCATCCACGCGCTGAAGACCGCTGCTGCAAGTCCCATTGTTGCAAGTTTTCCCATAACTCCGGCAAGCCCTAATGCCATTCCGCCGTTTTTCAGCGCTACTTCAAATGCAACAGTTCTACAGGAATCTTCGTCAAGCCTAAGCCCCCTGCTAATCCAGTACCCCAAAATATATCCAAGTGAATTTTGCAAAACCGCAACCATCAACATAAGCAATCCGATTGCTAAAATATTTTCCCGGCTCGCGGCTGTAGTTACAAGTGTAAAGTATACAATTCCAACCATCGAAAACATTGGCATAAACCGGCTGATCTTTGTGTATGAAAGTGTGGCATGGTAATAAAGTTTACCGACTATAACGGCTCCGCATATAAAATTTAGAACTTCGACTACCTTCATTATAGTATCGGAGAGATTCATACTTAGAAAATTCCAAAAGCCAAAGACCTGGGCAATCAACCACAGAATTGAAATAATAAAAATGATGTCAATTCTTTCTATCCATGCCTTTGAATCGGATTTAAAAACTTCGATAAGCATTGCTGCACCAATTGGAACAATCACAATTTCTATAATTTCCAGACACATATTAAGAAAATCTATATGGACATAAGAACCCGCCAATACTTTCATCCAAAAGGGCGTTATAATCGGAGCTAATAGGGTACTGACTGCAGTCATAGCTACCGAGAGTGTAAGATTCGCCCGCGCAAGGTAAGTCATTACATTTGAGGCAAGCCCGCTTGAACATGCGCCGATTAAAATAACACCTGCGGATATTTCAGGTTTAAAATGAAAGACATGAATTAATAGGTAACCGGCTAACGGCATAATTGTAAACAGGCACAGTACTCCAACCAGAACTCCTTTTCCTATGGATTTTATATTTATGAAATCTTTGAAACTCATTTGGGTTCCCATCCCGAACATAACCAGCTGCACGATAAAAAGGATTACCCATTTATTTCGCAGGTCTAAATTCCCCCATTTCAAAAATGCTGATGGATAAATCAAACCGCAGACAATCGCAACAATTATCCATGCCGTATATTGATAGCTTTTTAGAGATTTTCGTGAAGCCATACCTGTTGCCAAGGTAATAACTGTTACTACTCCCAATGGTTTTAATAAATTTTCAAGACCGGCAACAAAAGTAATAAAAAGCAGCACAATAGAAATTAAGCCCAACCAAAATGTAAATTGCTGGATTCTGTCTATTTTCATAAAATTTCCGTTAGGTGCTGTACTGCTAGATCAGGACTTGCTAATATCGGTACTTTTTTATCCTCATCGGAGAGCTGGTTGACCACACGCGCCATAGATGCCTGTGCGAGTAAAATTACATCCACTTGTTGGGACAATTCTTTTAGCGCCGAAGCGACAGTTTTATCGTGCAGTTCAGGATTTCCATTCATTAAAGCATCAAAAGCACCTTCACATAATCTGGAGGTTAGTTCAATTTCCTTTCCTACCAAAGCTGCTCTTCTGCGCACCAAATCGCTGGTGGGTTCAAGTGTTGTTGATAACGTAGCTGCCACACCTATTTTTCTTCCCATTTGGACAGCTTTATCCGCCATAGGTTGGTCAACCCGCAGGACAGGCACATCAACCAGTGCTGCGGCAATTTCTACTGCCGGACCAATAGACGAACATGTTACTAAAATAAAATCTGCGCCGGCTTCTTCGGCTGAAGCCACATAATTGATAACCCGCCGGGAAGTTTCCGGGGTTAATACTCCCCGTTCGATTGTGTTTTTGATCAAACTGTCATCCGAAATATTGAAAGTTTTTATATCCTTACCGGCAAGATATTTATCTGTTAAGGTCTGAAATACGGGCACTAATGTTGCCGATGTGTGTATCAATCCTAATTTTTTTGTCATATCATTTTTCCTTTCTGTAATATTCCAAAATATGTTTCATTACCAACCTGACCACCTTTCAGATTGACTTCAATCCCATCAATAGGTGATCCCGGTGCGAAAGCCCTGCACAAAGGAGCCCCGGGGAAGAACGGCGCTATCATCTCAACAGCCTCAATACCCAATTCCCTTGCCGCGAAGCTTGAAGTGTCGCCTCCGGCAATAACTAATCGTTGAACCAGAAATTTTTTTAAAGCCCGTCTAGCCGATTGACCAAGTACCTTCCCAAAAGTTTTGGCTGTTTGAGTTCTTTTTGTTTGATCATCCCAGCCTTTTTTATCGAGAATTGATTTTATTTTTTTAATTCGCGGATCTTCGGGGCCTTTTGAAGTATGTAGAATAACGCTTTTACCTTTTTCTAGACAAGAAACTATTTCTTTATAATATTCCGAAATAAAAAATTCCAGTTCTTCAATTTCCATTAATTGTGAATCTACTTCTATCTCTTCAAAACCATTCTTTACCGCCCACTCAATTTGGGAAGCTGTAACGGGAGAAACACTTCCTGAAAGTACCAACATGGGTTTGCACTCGGATAATTGTTCCCACTGGTTCCGGGGAACAAAGATTTTCTGTTTTTCCCAGAAATCACCCAACGCTTTTTCAATCCCTGATGAACCAACCGAAAAGAGAGGATGATTTTTACCTGCTTTTTTGTCCAAGACCTCCCCGATGGCTGCCATCTGGTATTCATACATGGCATCAAAAAAGATAATTGTTTTACCTGCTACGATTTCAGTATTAAGTTTTGCTATAATTTCGCCAATGGGCTTGGTTAAATCTATCAGATCGATTAATCCTATTGGTTCGCTGGTTTGCTGCGACAGGTGCAGCCGTAAATCGCTTTCCAATGCAGGTGTTACCGGATGCGAACTCATCGACGGGTGCCGGTCGAGCCTGTAAATAATTCCCTTGCTGCCGATCCCCATACGGGCATACAAATTGCCGAATGCCGAATAACGCCCGAGGTTAGGTGCTGCTGACAGAACTGGGGTAAAGTCATTATAAAATATCCGCGAGCCCGTTTGAATAGCCGTACCTATATTCCCAATCTCCGGCGAAGAATCGAAAGTAGAGCAGACTTTATAATGGACATGTCTTGGATTCAATTCATTTAAAACCGAAAATGCCAGGCTGAGAGTTTTGGACATTTCATCAGGAACCATGGCTCTGGTCATTCCAGCCACTCCTATTGCATCAAAATTTCCAAAACGTTCTATTTTGTCAGGTGTTGGATTATCCAGAAATAATATCGTTCTGAGTCCGGCCCGGCTAAGGAATTCCAGAGCATCCGTTGAGCCAGTGAAATCGTCACCATAGAAAGCCATGTATATTTTTTTATCTTTTGCCATTAATTTCATTTACCGAATTTTTCCACCGACTCCCCAAATTCTTTATACATTTTTGCTGTCTCTTCGAGCTTGTATCCTTTAACAGAACTTTCCCATGCTTGATGCATTGCTTTTACGCCGCCGGCAGGACCTGAAGGATGTGCCATGATTCCCCCCCCTGCCATATAAAGAAGATCTGTTGTTCTTGTTCTTGCATAGGTTTCAAATGCCTGTCCTCCCCACTGACCGGACGAGACTACGGGCAAAACCGAATCATTTTTTAAAAAAGGAGTAAGGCACGATTTTATCGATCTTACAACAGAATCGTCCGACTCCCAGAACTTGTTTTTAATTCCGTTAACATGCATCTGGTCAACACCAGCCAGCCGCCATATTTTATTGTATGCCGGGAAATTGATTCCAAGCAAAGGGTGACGGTTCAGCATTCCCCAACCATTTCTATGCCCGTGAATAGATAATTCACCCCAGCCGCAAATCTGTTTAACACCTGTCCATCCAACACTATTGATACTTACCATCGCACAATTACCGCCTGCTTTAAAAACAGTCTCATAATTTGTTTTCAAAGTATCATTATCCCCGGTGATATTAAAAGCATACATAACCTTCTTACCGGTTTTGTCAGCAAAATCATTTATGACCCGCATAATTTTTTCAACACGTACCGGGAAAGGCGAATTAGCGGTCGACGTCATCAACTCATCGTCTTTAATAAAATCAATTCCAGCCTCTGCTAAAATTTTTACTAAATCCGCTGTGTACTCTGGTGTAAGTCCAACGCTTGGTTTTATTATTGTCCCAATTATCGGACGTTCGGGACCAATCCCTGCCAGTTTTTTGGTCCCTTCCATACCGAATACAGGTCCGGTAAAGCGTTCCCCATAAGAATCAGGCAATTCGATATCATCCAGTTTCAGTCCGGTAAATTGCCGCAATTCATACAAATTACCCTGTATGGTAGATATTAAAGCCGGGATATTATAACCAAAATTTTCAATCGACCACGAAATAGTAACTTTTGCTCTTTGAAACGTTTTGTCCCTCATGAATTCACCGGGCAGGCTTGGCTCCGGAACTTTATCCAGGTTTTCTATGTTCTCTACACGTGCAGCAAAGCGGATTTTTAACTCATCTGTTTCACCAGGAACCGCTACAAACGTACCGCTTGATTGTTCTCCTGCCAATATGGCTGCTGCTTTTTCTACTTCATGAGGAGTTTCAATGAGATATGTTGCTTTTACCCGTTCCATTTATTCGCTTGGATTATTTTTTTATTTTCGTAAAATTACAACTCAAAAGCAAAAGTAATAGTAATGGTAATATAAATGACAAGAAAAAGATTATTTTTAGTTACGTTTAATTTTATTTATTTACGAAAATTTACGAAACCACATTGTTAAAAACAACAAAGATGATGAATCCGACAAAATTTTTAAACCGGATATCCCCCTTTTCCGGCAGAATGAATATTTTTAAAAAGAATCGGTTAAACAGCATTCCAATTATTGGAGTGTTTTATTTTACAATTAAATAATGAATTCTTTCAATTTAAGAGATTTTTTCTTAAAAATTGTTAATCAACATCTGTTTCGGTAAATCGTAAATGCTAGTCGTAACTATTTTATTCGTGTAATCCTCATCGCCATATACGGTTTGCCCGGAAATTTTATCGAGCGTTTTTCCTTATCAATGAATTTATACCTATTCAGTTTTTCAATTTCAAAAACTGAATTAACAGGTGAAATGGTCATGTTCCAGGTATCGATTAAATCAACTTTGAACTTCATTCCATCTTCAAGCCCTTCCCTTGGCAGTACAAAATCCCAGTTTTTAATCTTCTCTTTTCCAAAATAGTATAAATAGTATTTTCCCGCTTCACCAGCGACATTTCTTACATAGAAATGATCTATGGGTTCAAGTCCGCCTTGTGGACCGGTTTCAACAATTTTTTTCAAAAAAGCAATCCTTGATGGACTTTCGCCATGTAATACCCCGCCATCAGAAATCCAGTTTATTCCAGATGAATCAACAAATGCTTCTCCATGGGTAGCGTATGTTCCGCCGATAATAGCCATCCAAAATCGGAACGTCATTTCTTTACCCGTCAGCTGACCCCACCGGCTCGAAATATTACCTTCATAATTTATCTCATCGTTTATTACGGGTTTACGATAAATGTCCCGTAACATTGCAGCAGCACCAAATGCACGCACAGCATTATAATATTGAATGCTGACATGCGTCACCCAGGGCTTCCAATAGGGATATAGTATATCAGCATTGTGGATTGACAACATGTGATGATAAGGATCTTTATTGTCTACAATTTTAAAAAGCTTGTCCCAGTCAGTCTGGGTAATGTTATGCATAAAACTATTTTCATTTGCCATACTCCACCATACATTTCTGTAGGCAGCCAGTCTAGCAACAACGTAGCGGGTGAAACGTTCATTAGTTGCCATATCCATTCTGTCAAAGCCCCATTTTGGTCCGTCATAGGGCCTGAAGAGAATCACGTCGGCTTGAATACCGAGGTCCTCGATCTGTTTCAGGCATTTTTCGAAATGATGAAAGTATTCAACATTAAATCTGGAAAAATCAAAATTATCTATGGATGTGCCTACAAACGGGAAATTATTTATTTTTAGCGGGCCGGCGAGATATTTTTCTTTATACGGGGGAACCAGTAAAAACCGGACTTTGTTGAACGGAGCTTTTTTTAATGTTTCAAGTGTTTCCTGTCTCGTTTTTTCCGGTTGAAACACCCATTCGTAAATAGTGGTGCCAAACGGAAAATAGGGTGTTCCATCCCTGTATTCAAATTGATACTGGTCTCGCACCTGTACAGGTCCATGAACGCCCGGTGATGCGGGTGTGCAAATAAAACTGCCTTCCTTGCCGTTCAATTCCTTCCGGTTGCTTTTTGTTTTATATGTCCAAAAACCTATCTTATCCGGCATAAACCGGATTTTAAATATCCCGTTGCCATCGTAAAATCCGTCGGGCTTAAAACTTTCCTCACCGTTTGTAAAAACCGCGCTCAGCTCAATATCAACAAACGGATTACCGGTACTTGGGGCTTTTAGTTCTACCGTGTATATTCCCCATTTTTCTACTGAATCTGCTATTTGTTGGGCAAAAGTCAGAACAGGAACCAGTAATAATAGGAATATTATTTTCATACTTCTCTCAAATAATTTTTATTAAAAATTTTATTTAACGTTAAAACCTTGCGCTTCATAGGAACTGCAAAAACTAATTAAAAACTTTTTTACTCCCGATTGAATCGACATGATATATAGAAAGCTTACTTGATTTTTCTACAATTACTTTTTTCCCGTTGCAAGTTATCTCGCCGCCAACCTCTTTGCCGGGTACTACAGGCATAACAAGCACATAAACATCCTTTCCTCTACCAGGTACAACCGTAACGTAAGCGCCTTTCAATTGAGTAACCGGGGTAGGTAAATCCAATTTTTTAATTTCAGCGGAAAGTTTATCCATATCATCTCCGACGTTAAACGAGACTTTTGCTTTCAAATCAACTTTCTCACCATCAACCGTTAACTGCGGTAACTCATCAATAAAATAAATTGAGAAATTTTTCTTTTGCAATTCTCTTATAGTTGCCAAACATTTTTTTGAAACTATTTTTGAATACGGCAGAAGCACGGCTTTATATTTTTGATTACGAACCTGGAAATCCCCGTCTTTAATTTTCCCTTCTGCGAAAAGCCAATCGGAAATAGCATCAACCTGAATACCGAGTGCAGGCATAATGCCAACCAAGCGCCTTATTTCATGCATCATTTTACCAGTGGTAGTTTGAAGCGACGTTAAAAATGTTGAGATAGGAAATACGACTGCTACGTCGGCAACGGGAAGTTTATATTTTGTTATATTAACAACTTTCTCGGTTCTTTTGTTTAATTCCGGGAGAATGCTCCATGAAGAATGATTCGGAAAACCCGGACCAAAACCCCGCGATGCGCCGATTACTCCGGTATAACCGTAACAATGCTGAATCCAAGTATTAGAAAATAACGGCATTAAATCGTTCCAATAAATCGGGACTTCATTCGTGTAGTTTACCCCCCATCTATTATAATGAGCAACGCCGTCCTGAGAAAATTTAGCAAGTGACGATGCCAAAATCATAAAGGCTGTTTGTTCATACTTGCCTGCCAGATCAGTCTTAAAATAGGTTTCAAATGCACCGTCGTCGGAATACCCCCCGTCAACTGAAACAAGTCCCCGCCAGTAATCCCCGCAGCCTGCATATTTATCATCAGGAATTGTGTGCCAGGTTTGATGAATTCCCATACGAAGCGGTCCAAAAAGTTTTTCCCCGTATTTCCAAAAATGTTTTTCGCTGCCAAATACATAATCCATCAGCAATTCAAAATAGTCTTTGCGGACTTTCAGTTGACTGTGGTCATCCAAATCGAGTATAAGTGAATACAGATTTTTTTTAAGGCTGTAACCGTATTTATTCTTAAAATCTTTGTAAATTCTATCGCTTATAGCAAACTGCCCGAATTGGAAATAATAGCCGGGTTCGTCCCACCAAAAACCGTTGAAATGAATATTATGTTTTTGGTATTCGTCAAGAAGATGAAACATAATTTTTTCATGTTGGGATGAATCAAATGCGTACATGTTGGTCATAAATTTAGGGAACGCAACAACATACCAATCGCCTTTTGGTAAATTTGTTTTACCTAAAACTTCAACGTAATGAAAACTTCTATTCATAAAGAAATGAGCGTCGGCTGTTATATCTCTTATTGATGATTTTACAACCTTCCCGTTCGCCCGCCGGTAAGCAAATACTTTTTCAACCGATAGAGGATTGAACCAAAGCGAAACTTCATACAGCAAATGTACATCCCTGCGTACAGGATATTCATATTTCAATTTGAACCTATTGTTTTCTACTTTGCATTCATTCAATAGTAAGCGGTCGGTATCGGTACCTTTAACATTGTAATTAGGCAGGAAAGTTTTGTTCACCAACAGTACCTCAGCGCCGTACCCGGTTTCCTTAACAGCTTCGTGTGCTGCTACACGCGGATCGGCTCCCCAGTTAAATTCCAGACCTTCTTTCATACATGCGTCGCTTGCAGTTTTAACAGCGTTGATCATTTCTTCATCAAATATCTGATAATGCGTAGCACGCGGCATTGCATAAACACCTTTGAAACCGTGAGCTTTAATATCCTTCAGCTGCTCTAAAAGCAAGTTCGGATTTTCAATCACGCTGTCCTGCCAAGTCCAAAAAATCGTGGGAATTATTTTCCTGCTGGGAAGTTCTTTGCCCTGCGCCAAAACAAGCTGGTTTAATAATATGGCGATGAATAATAAAAATATTGTTTTAACAAATTTCATTTGAATCTCCTAATTTTTAGAACTAACTCATATATTACCGCTCTTAAATTGGTCGTGATTCTTCTAAATAGAATCAAGTATTAATACCCAGTCGTTGCCGTCAGCAGGTTCTCCGGGCGGATCAAATTCGTGAGTGCCTTTGTTTTCAAATTCACCGATTTCAATCGTTGTTCCATCTTTCGGCTTATACCATGAGGCTTTTACTTTATCTCCCGATATTTTACCCATTTGAACAGGGATGTTTCTTCCTGTATAAGTATATATAAAGACATAGTTATTCCCGCGAGTTGCAGCGAGGTAATTATATTTTGAACCGTTTTCTCCGGCAATCAAGAACTGATCAGGAATCCGTTCTAAAAAAGGGCGAGACAACATCATTTTTTTCAGGTACTGCATTTGTCCCGCGCCGGGTAAATTAATGCCCTCAGTCCAATATTCTTTTGCACCGAAAGCAGGGTGTTTATCAGTAGGTTTATAAAACTGCATTACGGAATTTGCGCCATAGGTAAAACCAAACGCCCCGGCAAATACCGACCAGTAAGCATACATGCGAACATCATTAGCTGTCCAGTAAGGCAGTGTGGTATCGTGCAAACCTTGTGGAATACCTTCGTAGGAAGGTTCTCCGTCAATGGTTGGCTTAACAGGTTTAAGAGCATAATCATGATTAACATACTTATAGTTGTCCTGACCAAATCCCCATTCTGTGTCGTCCTGGTCATAACGACGGTGACCGGATTGAAACATATTGAAATCCAGCCATTTTGCATTTTGAAACCAAAGTGAAGAGGTTGTTCTTCCAAACGGATGGAACGTAATTAAATGATTTGCATCTATCTTATTAATTGTTGAACCAATTGCATTCCATATATCTAATGAATCGCTGCCCCTAACATCACCTCCGACCATCCAAATGATATTAGGTTTGTTTTTGTACAGGTTGGCAAGCCATGCAGCATATTTTACAGCATCTTCTTTGGATACATTGCCTCCTTTAACAATACCTCCCCAAACAGGCACCATTCCGATATAAATTCCCTTCCCGGCTGCTTTATCAACAACATAATCAACATTGTCCCAAAAATCATATTCGGTTGAGTCTCCAAAGTCACTTCCTTTAGTAACCATTGGAGTGGCTGCATTTTTGTTAAAAAGAGCCGAATCACCATATACATCTACTGCATCCAACGAATGCAGCACCATAACTTGAATGACATTGAAGCCTTTTTGGGCACGGTCGGTCAGATATTGATCGACCTCTTCCCTATTCAGTTTTGAGAAGAGTAACCATCCTGTATCTCCCAACCAGAACAAAGGTTTGCCGTTTTCATCAACCAAAAACCGTTTGTTCTCTGAAACCTTTAGAGCTTTCATGCTTTTGGCTTCGGCTTGTGCTCTTCCTGTAGATGACAAAAATGCCATGACTAGTACAAAAAGAATTACAGTCATTATAAAATTTTTCATTTTATAATTCCGTTAAATTGTTTAAAATATTTCCAATTATCATTTACCGCAATGGTTTGCAGCCTTTAACCAAATAAATAGATTTGTATTGATATTTAAAGTAAATACGTTAATCAATTACTGTTAATTCTATCGACTGCAAATCTGCAGAATTTTTACCAACGTAAATTGTGAACTTGCCGGGCTCAACAACTTCTTCCATTTTTTGATTTACAAGTTTTAATTTCTCCGGAGTAATTTTAAACTCTACAATTTTGGATTCACCTTTCTTTAAAAATATTTTTCGAAAACCTTTTAGTTCCAATACCGGACGCGCAACCGAAGCAATATTGTCGTGAATGTACATCTGAACAATTTCTTTACCGTCATAATCTCCAGTGTTTGTAACTTTAACACTAACTGTTGTGCTGTCATCTTTACTTATTTCATTTTTATATAATTTCAAATCAGAATATTCAAACTTTGTATAGCTCAACCCAAATCCGAATGGAAATAGTGGACCTTTTTTCTCTAAAATATACCTGTTATGAAACGCTGAATTAACTTTATTATAATAACATGGTAAATCTCCAACAGAACGGGGAAATGAAATAGGTAATTTACCTGACGGATTTATTTTCCCAAATAAAACATCGGCAACGGCATTGCCGGTTTGTTCGCCTTCATACCAGCCTTCCAAAATCGCGGGAACTTCTTTTTTCACTTTTACAATGCTCAGGGGTCTCCCGTTCATTAAATACACTACAGTAGGCTTATTGAGCTTCATAATGGAGTCGACCAGTAATTGCTGTCTTCCGAATAGATCAAGATTGTCCCTGTCACCAATCCTGCTACCAGTACTTTCACGACTTGTACGGGGAGTACCTCCAATAACCAGAACCACGTAATCAGAATTTTCAGCAACTTTTACAGCTTCATTTATCAGTTTCAAATCTGATGCTTCTGAATTCAATTCAGCTTCAGGTTCTCTCCAATATCCGCTTCCTTTATGTATTTTACATCCCTCGGCATAATTAACTTTGACTTTTCCGCCGACATAATTTTTAATGCCGTCATATACGGTCACACCATTTCCATAACTAGACCTTGTAGTATATCCGCCATAATATGCATGCTTTGCATTAGGTCCGATAACTGCAATGGATTTTATCTTGTTCAGATTAATCGGAAGTGTTTTATTTTCATTCTTAAGTAAAATAATGGATTCCTGTGCAGCCTTTAGAGCAAGAGATA
>Ga0315554_1001529_pt1 | contig 13619 bp, 11 predicted proteins | sample SalMarSW160370MG_FD_202114 | JGI IMG/M metagenome (GOLD analysis project Ga0315554, IMG submission 202114) | Salt marsh sediment microbial communities from the Plum Island Ecosystem LTER, Massachusetts, United States - Salt Marsh Sediment SW1603-70 ... | reverse complement strand
AGCTCGGCTTGGAGCCAGCCGGGGCCGTGGGTAAGCGTGTAGTCGACGGGCAGCACCGTCTTGTGCACCGGCTCGACCCAGATCGGGGTGAACTCCACGCTGCTGGTCACGAAGCGGCCATTCGGCTGCTCGGTGACGGTCAGGTGCACGATCACCCCGTCTCCTCCGCCGGCGGGCTTGCGTATGTCGGTTAGGAAATCGCCCATGCCGTAGACGACGAGCTTGCCGTTGATCCAGTCGACGGGCTGCACGGTATGGGTGTGATGACCGACCAGCACGTCGATGTCGGGGGAGGCCAGCAGTGTCTCGGCCAGGTCGTACTGGTCGTCGGTCGGCTCCACTTGGTAGCCCTCACCCCAATGGAGGCTGACGATGACGAACTCGGCCCCGTTCTCCCTGGCCCAGCGGGCGTCTGTAAGGATGGCGTCGGGGTCGATGACGTTGACCGTCCACTCGGGCTCTTGCATCAGAGGCGGGTTCACCTGTATCGAGTAAGCGATGTGGGCCACGGTGACGCCGTTGAGCACGTACAAGTTGGGCAGGCGCTCCTCGAGCGTGCGCGCCGTGCCGGCGTGGTCGACCCCGGCACGATCTAGCACCTCTAGGGTCTCCTGAAGGCCTTCCCAGCCCTCGTCCCAGGAGTGGTTGTTGGCGGTCGAGCACGTGTCGAAACCGGCGGCGGCGATCGCATCGGCTATGTCCCCTGGGCCATTGAAGAGGGGGAAGACCACGCCGGGGGCCTCGTAGACCAGGCCGGTGTCGTCCGCCGACAGAGGGCCCTCAATGTGGCAGATGGCCAGGTCGGCGTCGCCGATCCACGGCTCTATGGCCTCCACCATCGGGGTGAAGTCGTAGCCCACGCCGCCTGCGTTCCAGGCGGCGGTGTCGGCCATGCTCCTCATCACGAGGATGTCGCCGGTGGCGGCGATGGTGAAAGAGCGCGGCTCGGTCTCGGCCGCAGCCCCGGGTGCGGCGATGGCGGCCACAACCAGCGAGGCGGCGGTGAAGGCCAGGGCTTTCCTCGTCATGGGGTCACGCTAGAGGCGGTCGCCGAGCTGTGGCAAGGAGAGAGCACCGAGCGGGCCGCCGTCGACGGGGGCGCCGGCGTCTCCGGGCCGCCGCGGGCTTCTTGTTCCGAGAGCCGGGCCGCGAGATGGCCGCCGGACGGGATCAGTACCGGACCAGCAGCTGGGGCAGCTGTCTTTCCAGTCTGCTCACTTCCATGTATTGGATGTCGTTCGCTCCGAACAGGTCGAGTCCGGTGAGGTTGGCGAGCTGCCCGAGGGGCGTCAGGTCTCTCACGTTGGTCTCGCGCACATTCAGGTGAGTGAGGTTGACGAGTGCCGACAAGGGAGTCGGGCCACTCAGCGGCGCGGCAATCGCGTGCAGCTCGGTGAGGCTGGTGAGTGCCGACAGGGGAGCCAGATCACTCGCGTGCGTCCTATCGATGTGCAGCTCGGTGAGGTTGGCGAGCTGTGCCAGGTGCGTCACATCATCGGCGTGCGGGTGGGACGGCTCGAGTGACGTGACCGCATCGAGATCGCGCTTCTTGGGTTTGGCGAGACCTTGCCGGGCGAATGTGTCGGCGCGTCTCCTAGTTTCTCTGGTGGGCGGGCCGCCATTTGCAGTCTCCTGTGCGGGGGTGCGTCGATGCGAGTGGCGAGATTGTTGTGCACGGACCACGCCACGACTCCGGCTTTCGGTCGAGGTGCAATTGCGCCACAAGCCGTTTACGTCGGGCGCGTAGGTCACGGCAAGAAGGGGGTGCAGGGCACCGAGCCGGCGCCGTCGTAGCACGAGTCGTACCCACTGCCCGGGTAGAGCGTGTCGTCCGGCAAGGAGGCCCACAGCGTGTCGCCTCCGGCGCCTCCCTCGAGCATGTCGTTGCCGGCGTCGCCCCACAGGGTGTCGTCGCCCGTGTCGCCGTGGAGGGAATCGTCTCCTCGATCCCCGTAGACGTTGTCGTTGCCGGTTCCTCCGGCAACGTGGTCGTCGCCCTTGCCCCCGCAGATGAGGTCGTTACCGCTGTGGCCCCAGATGGTGTCGCCCCCGTCGAGCCCGACGATCACGTCGTCGTAGGGGGTGCCCACCAGGAGGTCGGGCGCATGGGTGCCGACGATGGTGGCCATCTGGCCGCGGCACAGCAGTGGGGACCAGTCCGGCGGCGTGGTGTCGGCCTCGGTGAGCATGGTGAGGCCTTCGATGGTTCGGTCCCACAAGGTTTCCAGCTCCGGTCGCAGCCGCTCCGGGCCGTAGGCCAGGGTGTAGGAGACTGGTAGCACCGCCTTGGTCCAGGGGTCCACTGCGGTGGGGGTGAACTGGACGTCGCTGGTGGCGAACCGCCCGTCGGGCTGCTCGGTGATGGTCATGTGCACGATGACGCCGGACCCGCCGCCGGAGGGTCCTCGGATGTTGGTGAGGAAGTCACCCATGCCGTAGACCACGAGCTTGCCGTTGATCCAGTCGATGGGCTGCACGGTATGAGCGTGGTGGCCGAGCAGCACGTCGATGTCGGGAGAGGCAAGCAGGGTTTCGGCCATGGCTCGTTGATCCGGGCTCGGCTCCGTCTCGTACTGCTCGCCCCAGTGCAGGCTCACCACGACGAAGTCCGCGCCCTGCTCCCGGGCCCAGGCGGCGTCGGCGAGGATGGCCTGGGCGTCTATCACGTTCACCGCCCACGACGGCTCCTGCCTGAGCCCGGCGTTCATCGACATCGAGTAGGCGATGTGGGCGACGGTGACGCCGTCGACATCGTGGAGCCCTGGTCGCGTCTCCTCCAGGTTGCGCGCCGTTCCGGCGTGGGCCACCCCGGCGCGATCCAGCATCACCAGCGTGTCCTCCAGGCCGCGCCGGCCGTTGTCCCAGGAGTGATTGCCTGCGGTTGAGCAGGTGTCGAATCCGGCGGCGGCGATCGCCTCGGCCATCTCCCCGGGGCCGTAGAAGTAGGCGGGGTGGTCGTAGCCGTGCTGGTATGAGAGGCCGACGTCGTTTACCGATAGGGTTCCGTCGAGGTGGCAGATGGCGAGGTCGGCGTCTCCGATCCACGGCTCTATCTGCTCGAACATAGGGGTGAAGTCGTATCCGGCGCCTCGTGCGTTGTAGTGGGCTTGGACGGCTATCGCTTCGTGGATGATGATGTCTCCGGCGGCGGCGATGGTGAACGAACGCGGCTCCGTGCGTGCCGCGGCATTCGGAGCTGTGCTCGCGGCGAGGGCGAGTGCTGCGACGATGGCCAGAGTCCTTCTCATGGCCCTCTCACGCTAGGAGCGCCCGCCGCGCCCAGGCAAGGCTCAAGGATTGCAGGACACGTCTTGAAGACCGTCACGGCAAGTGTCGGCGCCGGCCCCGCCGATGAGCAGGTCTCCGGAGCCGCCGTGGAGGGAGTCGTCGCCGGCGCCGCCATCCAGAGTGTCGGCGCCGGCGTCCCCCCACAGGGAGTCGGCGCCAGTGTCGCCGTGGATGAAGTCGTGGCCCTCGTCTCCGCTGATGACATCGTCGCCTGTGCCTCCGGCGATGTAGTCGCTGCCGTCGCGTCCGCAGATGTAGTCGTCGCCCCCGTGGCCCCAGATGGTGTCGCCTCCTCCGCGTCCCACGATCACGTCATCCCCGGCAGTGCCGATCAGCAGATCGGGGCCGTTGGTGCCGATGATGGTGGCAGCCCGGCCCCAGCACATCACGGCGGGCCACTCGGCCGGGGTGGTCTCGGCGTCCGTGAGCATGGTGAAGCGGTCGACGGTGCGCTGCATGGACGCCTCAAGCTCGGGGCGCAGCTCCTCGGGGCCGTAGGCGAGGTTGAAGGCAACGGGGAGGATGTCGTAGCCGTGCCAGTTGACCCAGGTCGGGGTGAACTGCACGTCGGTGGTGGCGAAGTGTCCATCGGGTTGTTCGGTGACGGTGACGTGCACAACGACGCCGTCTTCGGTGGCGTAGTACTTGGGTCCGTAGACGGAGTTCTGGTTGGACAGGTGGTTGCCCATCCCGTAGACGACGAGCTTGCCGTTGATCCAGTCGATGGGCTGGATCACGTGAGCGTGGTGCCCCAGGATGAGATCGACGTCGGGGGAGTTCAACAGGGTTTCGGCGAGCGTCTGCTGTTCCAGCGTGGGGGGAGGGTTGTTCTCCACGCCCCAGTGCAGGCTGACGATGACGAACTCGGCCCCGTTCTGCCGGGCCCAGCGGGCGTCGGCGAGGATGGCGTCGGCGTTGATGACGTTCACCACACACTCGCCGAGTCGGGAGGGGCCGCTGACTCCGTAGGTGTACGAGATGTGTGCCACGGCGACGCCTTTGACCTCGTAGATGTTGGGCAGGCGCTCCGCCTCGCTGCAGCCTGTTCCGGCGTGACGGATGCCCAGGGAGTCGAGTACCTCGATAGCTTCACGCACTCCGCGCTCGCCACCGTCGGTGGAGTGGTTGCTGGCCAGCGAGCAGTCGTCGTAGCCGGCGCCGGCGATGGCATCGGCGATCTCGTAGGGGGCGACGTAGACGTAGGGTTCAAAGGAGAGGTGGGTGTCGTCTGCCGACAGGGCGCTCTCCAGGTGGCATATGGCGAGGTCGGCCTCGCTGATCCACGGCTCGATCGGGGTGAACATCGAGCTGAAGTCGTAGCCGTCGCCGTCCGCGTACCCGTGGGCATACTCGGCCACCCGGCCGTGGATAAGGATGTCGCCGGCTGCCGCGATGGTGAAGGAGCGGGGATTCTCTGCGGCGCCGGCTGGAGAGCCCGACAGGACGGCAGCGACCGCAATCAGGGCTATCGAGCTGCGCAATCGGGGCATGATCTAGCGTCAACGCTAACCGCAGGAATCCCGGCCGCAAGCGGTGGGGAGTTGCCTACGTAGGGTGGTTGTGCTCTATCCTTCATCCCTCACGATCCGATAGAGGAGAGATGAGGCGTTTCCCCACCCTCCGCAAGACCGTTGTGCTCTCGACCGCCATCGCTCTGCTCGCCGTGCTCCCGGCGACGGGCTATGCAGACGAGGGTGCCTCCGCCAAGACCAATCCACCCGGACTCGATTCCCGGCTCTACCGCGCCCAGCAGGCTGTGGCCGAGCAGGGGGCGTCGGCGGGCCTGGCCTTTGCCGAGGGCCTGGGGTTGGACGTGGATGCCGGCAACGTCGCCGTCGAGGTGTATCCGGCCGGCGATGAGGCGGCTGCGGTTGCCGCCGTTCAGGTCGTCGGGGGTGAGGTCACCCATTCGGGCGGCGGGCTGGGTTTCATTGCGGCGGTGGTGCCGCTTGGGTCGCTGCAGGCGCTCTCCGAGGACGCTGCGGTGCGATGGGTCCAGTCCCCGGTGCAGCCCATCGCCGAGGCTGTGACCGGCCAGGGAGTGGCTTTCACCGACGCCGACGACTGGCACGGCGCCGGCATCACCGGCGCCGGCGTCAAGGTTGCCGTCCTCGACCTCGGCTTTAAGGAGCTCGCCGCGGCGCAGGCCAGCGGCGACCTTCCCGCCTCGCTCACCACCCAGAACTACTGCTCCGCCGGCATCGGCGGGGGCACCCCGCACGGCACCGCGGTGGCCGAGGTGGTACATGAGATGGCTCCGGACGCCCAGCTCTATCTCATCTGCGTCGACGAGATCTCCGACATCAACACAGCGCTCGACTACATGGACGCCCAAGGCGTCGACGTCATCAACCACTCGGTGGGCTGGTTCAACACCGAGCGGGGCGACGGCACCGGGCCCTTCCTCACGCTGTCGAACAAGGCGGAGAGCTACGGCATCGCCTGGTTCAACTCGGCTGGCAACTACGCGCTGCGCCATTGGTCGGGCAACTTCAGCGACAGCGAGCCCGGGCCCGGTGGTAACGGCATCCATGAGTTCTCCGGCGCCGACGAGCGCGACACCTTCACTGTCGACGGAGGCGACCGGGTGTACGTCGCCCTCAAGTGGGACGAATGGCCCACATCCGGCAACGACTTCGACCTCTACCTCCTCGACATCACCGGAGGGGGCGCCGAGGTCGATTGGTCCACCGGCCCCCAGACCGGCACTCAGCCCCCGACGGAGGTGATCGATTACACGAACCCGACGGGGGGAGCACGCACGTATGCCATCGAGATTCGGCGCGGCGACGCCGGGTCGGCGACGCCCGACATGGACGTGTTTGTGCTCAGCCCCGACGACCTGGAGTACTTCGTCACGTCGCGCAGCCTCAACGACAACTCGACGGTGCCCAACATCTACTCGGTCGGGGCAGTCTGGTATGGAAGTGGAGCCGTCGAGCCGTATTCCTCGGAGGGCCCCACGATCGACAGCCGGACCAAACCCGATGTCTCGGGGCCGGACGGCGTAGCCAACTTCACCTACGGGTCGTTCGGCGGCACCTCGGCCTCGTCGCCCCACGCCGCCGGGGCGGCGGCCTTGCTGCTCTCGGTCTATCCGTGGATGTCGCCGGCGGAGCTGCGCGCCGCGGTGGCCAGCCGGACTCATGACGCCGGCCCGGCGGGCCCCGACAACGAGTACGGCATCGGCGTCCTCGACCTGGGCGCTCCGCCCTCGGAGACCTGCAACGGGCGACCGGCCACCATCGTGGGCACGGCGGGCGATGACGTGCTCGTCGGCACCGGCGGCCGGGATGTGATCAGCGGCCTGGACGGCGACGATGAGATCAGCGGCCTGGACGGCAACGATCTCATCTGTGGCGGCGACGGCAACGACACCATCTCCGGCGGAAAGGGCAATGACACCATCATCGCCGACGATGGCTTTGACGTGATCATGGGCAACCAGGGCACGGACAAGATCAACGGGGGAAGGGGCACCGACGTCATCAGGGGAGGCGCGGGCCGGGATCGCATCAAGGGTGGCGCCGGCGACGACGACAAGCTCTACGGCAACGACCACAACGACTCCATCAGCGGCGGCACCGGAAACGACCTGCTCTACGGCGGCAGCGGCAACGACACCCTGCGCGGTAATGGGGGCGCCGACGAGCTGTACGGTGGGTCGGGCACCGATACCGACATCGGCGGCACCGCCACGGACTACTGCACGCAGGCCTCGAGCTACAGCAGCTGCGAGATCATCGTGTAGCCGAGCTTGCAGCGCCGGGATCGCTGAGGTCTGGTGCTGTCTTGCCAGGGCGATCGGCCGTCGACTCGTCCAGCGCCGGCATCTGCAGCTGCTCGCCGCAGTCCGCCGCCGGCGGCCTGTCCTCCTCGCCCCTCAGGAGTCGCGCCAGCCGCTGAAGGACGCGCTCCAATTCGCTCATGGATCGATGATGCGTCTCGTTGCGCGGCGGGTCCAGGGGCCTTCGACCCCCAGCGATGGGGAACCATGACCGTCGTTACTGTGCGTCGATCCGAGGGGGTGGGGGAGCGACCGTGTTCAGTCCTGCGGCGCGACCAGGTCGGCGATACGGTCGCCTATGGCGAGCGCGGCCGTCGCCGCAGGAGAAGGGGCGTTGAGCACGTTGACCAGGCCGGGCCCGGCGACAACCACGAAGTCGTCGACGAGGCGGCCTTTACCGTCGACGGCCTGGGCTCGGATCCCCGAGCCGGCCACTTCGAGATCGTCGGTTTGCACCTCGGCGACCAGGCGCCGGGCGGCGCGGGCGTACAGCGCCTTGCTGCGCGAGCGCAGCAGCTCGGCTGATCCGAGGCGCCAGTAGCGGAGAGTGAGGCGCCAAAAGCCGCCGAACCGGATCATCTGGCCGAGGTCGCGCCAGTCGACCGGCTCGCCCCGGTAGTGGTGGCGTCCCAGGGCCAGAAGTGCGCTCGGCCCCACGTCGACGTCGCCGTCGAGGCGCCGGGTGAAATGGACCCCCAGGAAGGGCAGGCCGGGCCTGGGCACCGGGTAGATCAAGTGTCTCACCAGATGCTCGGCGTCGGGGGTGAGCCGGTAGTACTCGCCGCGGAAGGGCACGATCTGCACCGGTGGCGTCTCCCCGGCGAGGCGTGCCACACGATCCGACTGCAGGCCGGCGCAGTTGGCCACCGCTTTGGCGTGAAGCCGCAGCCCGGACGCGCACACGATCTCCCATCCGTCCGGAAGCGCAACCAGGCGAATCACACGCTGCCCCAGCAGCACCCGGTGCCCCTCGGCCTCCAGGTTCCGGGCCAGGCGCCGGGCCACCGCGACAAAATCGACCACACCGGCTTCGGGGACGATGAGCCCTTCGATGCCGGTGACGTGCGGCTCCCGTTCCTTCAGCTCGTCGATGCCGACCCGCCGCAAGCCGCTGAGGCCGTTGGCCCGGCCGCGGCCTTCCATCTCGTCGAGCAGAGCCACATCTTCCCGGTCGACGGCGACGACGATCTTGCCGCAGCGGCGCAGTGGAAGACCCTCCTGCTCACAGAACAGGGCGAGCCGGCGAGCCCCTTCGACGCAGAGAAGCGCCTTGTCCGAGCCGGGTCGGTACGAGAGGCCGGAGTGGAGGACGCCGCTGTTGTGCCCCGTCTGATGGGCGCCGAGATGGTCCTCGGCCTCCAGCACCACGTTGAGGGCTCCGGGGCGGCGCCCGTGTAGAGCGCTGGCGGCGGCGAGGCCGACGATGCCGGCACCGACGACTGCAAAGTCGCAGCGGTCTTCCACGGGCTGCACGATAGGCGGAATCTCGGCAGTCAAGGATGCCGGCACGGCGGGGATACTTGCCTACACCGCCGCCGAGCTGGTCCTCCTGTGGGGCACGGCACACGTGATCCCGACCAAGGCCGTGGTTAGCGGCTTTGGCGACCTGTTCAAGGACAACCGCTGGGTCCTCGTCACGGAGTGGGTGGCCGAGGCGCTCGCTATGTGGTTCGTGGCCGTCCTGGTGATAGCCGTGACCGTGTCGGCCGTCGCCGAGGCCGCAGCCGATCTCGTCTACCGGCTGTCGGCCGGCTTCCTGGTCGTGGTTGGTGCCTGGACCGTCCTCACCGGAGCTCGCAGCCCGGTCGTCGGGTTCAAGCCCTGCGGCGGTGGTGCTCGGCGCCACCGCCGGCCTGTTGGCGACCGCCAGCCTCGTGTGGAGCCTCGGCGGCGGGGGCGCATGTGATGCCGGAGCCGACCTGTTGCTCGGAGCCGCTCGATGCGGCGCGCCCGACCGCTGTGGCGCCTCCGCGGCCCGCAGCCGAAATCGGCCAAGTGTCGGGGTGCTGAAGTCATGGCCATGGGCGCCGGCGAGCCGCGAACCGGCCTGTAGCGGCTGGCCACCGTCGAGGCGTTACCGTCGATGTGTGCAGCGGCCTGTCAAACCCCCGCGTCTGCGTCCCGGTGATCGTGTCGCGGTGGTGGCGCCGTCGGGACCGGCGGATGCGGAGCCGGTCGCCGTCGGTCTCGATCTCGCCCGGTCGTGGGGACTAGAGCCGGTGGAGATGCCCCACCTGTACGAGCGATCCGGGTATCTGGCCGGATCCGATGCTTCTCGCCTTGCAGATCTCCGGGACGCCCTCTTCGATGCATCGGTGGCCGGAGTCTTTGCGGCCCGCGGGGGCTACGGCGTCCAGCGTATAGTCGATGATCTCGATCTGGGCTCCGTCTTGCCCAAGGTGGTCGTCGGATTCAGTGACATCACCGCTCTGCACCTAGCCCTGTGGCGTCGGATGCGCCTCGTCACTTTCCATGGTCCCGGGCTGTCGTGGCGTGGCGAGCGCACGGGCGAGGCTTCGGCCGAGTCGTTGCGGCGAGCCGTCATGGAGGAGGGGGCCATCGGCGAAGTGCTGGTGCCGGCGGGCGCGGCGCGGCCGGTCACGTTGGTCGGAGGGGAGGCCGAGGGGCCGTTGCTGGGCGGGAATCTGGCGCTACTGGGCGCTTCGGTGGGGACGGCGGACCAGCCCAACCTGGATGGAGCGATCGTCTTGCTCGAGGACGTGAGCGAGCCCGCCTACCGCATCGACCGCATGCTCACCCAGTTGCTGCGAGCCGGGCTGCTGGCCCAGGCCTCCGGCGTGGTCTTCGGCGACACGGTGCTGGAGAACGGCTCCACAGATGACCTGTTGGCCGTGCTGGAGGATCGGCTCGGGGGGCTGGGCATCCCCGTGCTCTACGGGCTGCCGCTGGGGCATGAGCGGCACCAGCAGACCGTTCCGCTCGGTGTGAGAGCGCGCCTCGATGCCGCAACGGGCATGTTCTCCATCGTCGAGCCGGCGACGAGCAGCTAGGTGGGCCGGACCCGGCGCCAAAAGGACCGGAGCCCTGGCGGGCTCCGGTCCTGGCTGACGAGGGGAGGGGTCAGCTCGAGAGTGAACGGCGACAACGGTGGAGGTCCGTTCTCGCCTGCTGCAACGCCCCGTGGGCTTCGGCGACTTCGTGCATCGGAGCACCGAGTCCCTTGAGCACCTGGTATTGATGCCACGTGCGCAGCAAGGTCCACACCGCATGAAGATCGTCTTTTGGTGTGGACTCCGAAGGCGCCAATTCAGGGGCGACTGCAGTCACGCTCTCGAGGCTCAATTCAAGCGCGCTTCGCGTTGGATGAGGTCGGCTCGACCAGCGATTCCGGTGCTAATCTTGGGTAATTGCGGCCATTATGTAAGGCAAATGAGCCGAATCGCCTGACGAAAATGACTTGTGCCGACGTGCACAGGGCCTCGGGCCGTGAGTAGCGCGTGTTCAAAGGAGGAGGCATGCGGCTCGATGACATCGACTGGAGCATCCTGGGCGAGTTGCAGCTTGACGGCAGGGTGGGCTTTCGCGAGCTGGGCCGGCGGGTCGGGCTCAGCGCGCCGGCGGTGACGGCCCGGGTCCGCCGGCTTGAGGAGTTGGGGATCATCGCCGGGTATCGCGCCGTCGTCGACCCGGCACGTCTCGGCTTCACCGTGCAAGCGTTCGTCCGGATGAGCGTTGCCGGCCCCCCCGACATCGACGAGGAGTTCGTTGCCTTTGCCCGCACCATTCCCGAGATCCTGGACGTTTACCGGGTCACCGGAGCGGAGACCTATCTGCTGCGGGTCGTCGTGGCTACGGTGACTGACCTGGAGCGGGTGCTCCGCCCGCTCTGGCGCTACGGTGACACTGTCACCGGTGTGGTGATGTCGGTGCCGGTCGCCGACCGGGCGATCACGCGAGCCGCCGGTGACTAGTCACTTCCTGCATCTCCTTTTGACGCGACCGTAAGGAGTCTTGCCGTCAAGAGACCGGGCACGATTCGCCGAAAGGTGAGGCATGCGGGCGCTGAGGAAGGCGGAACAGGGCTTCACGCTCGTCGAGATGATGATCGTCGTGCTCATCATCGGAGTGTTGGTGGCGGTGGCGACCCCGGTGTTCGCCGGGATCGTCGATAGAGCACGCGAGAAGGAGATACAGGCCGACCTTCGCTCGGGCTTGCTGGCCGTCGAGCTGTATTACCTCGAGAACGGCGAGTACACCGATGACACCAGTCTCCTAGAGCCCTTGGAGCCCGTCGTCGTCTACTACTCGCCCGAACACCCGGTGGGCACGGTTGCCCTGCGCCTCGGAGAGAGCCCGGAGAACGACGAGATCTGTCTGTTCGGACAGTCCGCCGGCGGGGAGTGGTATGCCGTGTATCGGGCTGCCGACGAAGCGATCCTCTACGGGCGGGCCGAGCTCCAGGATTGCAGTGCCGACATGGCCGCCGACTGGAGCCCTCACATCTGGTAGGGCGATCGGGCGCTTGGCGTCTCCGTGATGGCAGACCCTCAACGCGGCCTGCCTGCCGGGCCGGGCCGGTGGTGGTTGAATTCGGTTCGTGCCTGCCTCGCTGATCGCCCGGCTCTACGAGCCACTTCTCGGATCTTTTGTCGGCGGCCTTCGCCGTGCCGGGCTCGATCTGGCGCCTTCTCGGCCGGGCATGGCCGTGCTCGACGTGGGCTGTGGCACCGGGGCCCACCTCTCGCTCTACGCCGAGGCGGGCTGCCGAGTGTTCGGAGTCGACACGTCCGGCGCCATGCTTGGGGAGGCCCGGCGTCGACTCGGGGGTGACGCCCCCCTCATATGTGCAGATGCTGCTCGGCTCCCGTTCGCCTCCGGCACCTTCGATCTGGTGCTGGCGGCGACGCTGCTGCACGCCCTCCCGGCGGATGGGCGCAGCGCCGCTCTTGGGGAGATGGCTCGGGTCGCAGGGCACCGAGGGCGGGTTCTCGTGATCGACCACGATCCTGGGCCGGCGCGCGGGCTCAGAGCCGGGGCGGCCCGGGTCCTGAGTGTTGGGTTGGAGGCGCTCAGCGGCCACCTGCCCGGGTATCGCTCGTTCCGTGCCTCAGGCGGGGTGCCCGGCCTGGCCCGGGATGCGGGGCTGGTGGTCGAGCGCCAAACAGGCGCCGCCGGCTCGACCTTCGGCATCTACCTGCTGCGGGCCTGAGACCTGATGCCGGGGCGGCGGGCGGGATCTGTACACTCTGGTGGGATCGGGTCACATGCCTCGGCTGGCCACCATCGACTTCCACGTCACCTCGGAGTGCAACGAGGAGTGCGTGTACTGCTGGGGTCCTCAGGGTGTCGAAGAGGTCGATACCGAGACGGCCGAGGCCATCGTGGCCCGCATCGCCGCCAGCGGGGCCCGGCGTGTCGTGTTCACCGGCGGTGATCCACTCAAGCGGGCCGACATCGGCTCGCTCGTGAGGCTGGCCGACGATATCGGGCTGGAAGTGGCCCTTTCCACAACCGGCGACGAGCTGACCGCCGGGTTCCTCGACAACTACGCCTCCTGCATCGACCTCATCTCGCTCCCGCTGGACGGGCCCAACGAGGAGGTGTCCTCCCGGACTAAGAAGGCCGGCCACTTCACCGCTGTGATGGCGGCCCTCGACATCCTGGCCCTGCACCCGGCGGTCGACGTCAAGGTGGCGACTCCGGTGACTCGGCACAACATCGACCATGTTCCCGACATCGTGGCGCTGCTCGACAGACGGGCTGCAGTCATGCCCAATCGCCTGTTCTACAACGTGTTCCAGGCGTTTCCTCGCTCGATGAGCGCGGACGTGAGTTGGGAGGACTTGGTTGTGAGCTCCGCCGAGTTCGTCGAGCTGCAGGAGCGCGTGGGGACCACTCCTCACCTCTTCAGCATCAGCTGGCTGAGCCATGAGACACTCGACAGGCTCTACGTCATGGTGTTCCCGGACGGCACCCTCACGGTCCCGGTCGGCGACAGGTATGTGAGCTACGGTCCCTTTCTCGATGTCGAGGATCTCGACGCCGTGCTCGAGCGGGCCTCGTTCGACTTCGCCAAGCACCTGCGGCACGCCGCCGGTTGGCAGCGTCCCGCGTGATCTGCTCCGCGCTCACGGGTGGGTGTGACCTGCCCCGGGCTCCCGGGTGAGACCGGCGGCTATCCGCCGGTGGGGTCCTCGGGGCGTCTCATCCATTCGCGGCCCCGCATCATCATCTCGGTGAAGTGCTCGCGATCGTCGTCGAGGATCCATCCGGACAGCTCGTCGAACTCGCGGCGGAGCGCTTCGTACAGGCCCGCGGTGAACGGGTTCAGCCGCTGGATCATGTAGTAGAGCCCGGGATCCTCCCCGATGACCGTGCTGGCCGTCTCCACCTGGGCGCGGAACGTCGTGCTGCCCACCCGGTCGAGGCTGGCGAACTCGGCGTTCCCGTTCATCAGCACCTTGGCGAACAGGAGATTGACCAGGTGCGAGAGCCCGAGCACGTAGAGGATCACGCGGTCGTGCTCTTCCAGGGACAGCTCCACGATCGTGGCGGCGGTGTCGGTGAAGAGGTCGCGGACTCG
>Ga0315554_1001528_pt1 | contig 13630 bp, 16 predicted proteins | sample SalMarSW160370MG_FD_202114 | JGI IMG/M metagenome (GOLD analysis project Ga0315554, IMG submission 202114) | Salt marsh sediment microbial communities from the Plum Island Ecosystem LTER, Massachusetts, United States - Salt Marsh Sediment SW1603-70 ... | reverse complement strand
GTCTTAATAAAGTCTATGTATCGACTGTAGCGGAGCTGTATAAAGAAATTAAATTGTCAAAAAGGGAGAAAAATGAAGTTTACATATAAGTTAATTAATAGTAGCTATTTAATTATTTTTATCATAATTGTGTTTTTAAGTATAATCCTGTTTAACAGTTGTTCGAATGAATCCACTTCACCGGTTATAGATGAAAATCAACTTGAATATGTAACTCCTGAATACGTTGGTTATTCATCGGTACTTTTAAATGATGCGAAACAATTTTCAGAGCAGAGTGGTTATGCTGCTGTAATGGCTCTATATGATGGAAAGGTCTTTTTTTCATGGGGGAACATTACAAAAAATTATTTATGTCACTCAATTCGAAAACCTTTTTTAAGCGCATTGTATGGGATTTACATTTCCCAGGGGAAAATAAATCCTGATGCTACTTTAAAGGATTTGGGAATTGATGATATTCCCCCGAGTCTAACAAATGATGAGAAGCAAGCCACAGTGAGAGATTTGCTAAAATCCCGTTCCGGAGTTTATCATAAGGCTGCTGCTGAAACCCAGGGAATGAAGGATCAAAGACCGGAAAGAGGCAGCCATCCACACGGCATTTTCTTTTATTATAACAATTGGGATTTCAATGCACTAGGAACGATCTTCGAACAACAAACAGGGACTAAAATTTTTGAAGAGTTTAAAAAGCAGATAGCTGATCCGATCAGGATGGAAGATTTTAGTGTGGATAATTGTTACTATCAATATGAAGATTCTGTATCCATGCATCCTGCATATTCTTTTAGAATGAGTGCGAGGGATATGGCAAGATTTGGTGTTCTTTATCAGAACATCGGTGTTTGGAAAAACAAGCAGCTTATACCTGCTGCCTGGATTAGTGAGAGTACAACTACATTTTCAATTTTAGACAGCACTGCCGGGATTGGTTATGGTTACATGTGGTATACAATCCCGGAAGGTTCCGCTAGCGAACAATTAGTCGGTGCACCAGGTTTCTATCATACAGGTATAGGAGTACATATAGTAATAGTACTTCCTGCATTGAAATTAGTGCTTGTTGAGCGTTATGATACCGATGGAGCTTGGACAGATCCTGGGGATGCCGGTATGCAGTTAGGCTTAATGATTATCAATTCACGGTTACCCTAACATAAACAAAATATAAAATGAAAAAGTTCTTACCATCAATAATAAATTGAAAATTTTGCCACTATCTGCTAATGAACCATGAATTAAAATCTTAATTCATAACATATTATTAAATACATAAATAAATAGCGATATTAAAATGGAAAAATCAATTTTAGTTCTTTGTTTATTTACATTATTTGCAACTGAATTATTTCCTCAGCAAAATGATTTACTCAATAATTCTAATTCAACTCAAAAGCCACAAAAGTTGTTCAGATATTGTTATGTGATCAATTCAAAAGACTGGTATAATAATCAAGAAAAATTATGGAATGAAGAAATATCTAAAAACCCTAAAAATGAAAATGCCTGGTACAATTATTATTTTGCAGTTCGATATGCAAGTATGGGCCAGGATGAAAAAGAGCGAAAGAAGAATCTTGATCAAATAGTTGATGAAATAGGGAAAGCAATTCCTGATTCTTATTTATATCCTTATCTGAGATATTATAATGGTGATCGAAATATAGAATATCTGAAAAATGCTTATCAATTAAAACCGGATTGTGCTGATTTATATTGGGAGTTCATTCAATACTATGAATTAAACGGAATGAAGTTGCTAAAGAAAGAATTTTGTGAAAAATTATATTTAAGTAAAGATATTATTTCAAGTCTTTATGATTATAATTTTAATGTACTTAATTCAACTGAAAAGAATTCCATTCTGTTCTCCAATGGAGATAATGATACCTATCCTGTGTGGATTCTGCAGGAGGTGAAAGACGTACGTTGTGATGTAACATTACTAAACATCCACACAGTTTTTGTGCTTCGGGATTATTTGAAGAAGAAACTTGATGAAAGAGGAATTGATATTAATATAGAAAATTTTTCCAAAGAAAACATTGCCGTATTTTTCAAACAGCTAGTGTTCTCTATTAAAAAGAAATATCAGGAGATTTCCATTCATGTAGCGCCAACTGTTTATGAAGAATATAAAAAAGAAATAAAAGATAAATTATTAATAACCGGGCTTGTTTATACATACAGTGAAAAACAAATAGATAACGTTTCCTTAATTAAAAAGAATCTTGAACAAAACCTCATGTTAAATTATTTAGATTACAATTGGTACAATGAGCAGCATGTTTCGCTGCCGTTAATGGATCGGTACAATTTAAACTACATACCTCCTTTTATTGAACTTGCAAAAATGTATTATTCAAAAGGTGATTACCAGTTATCTAAATACTGGCAGGATAAGGCTATTCATCTCGCTAAAAAAATCAACAATGAAGAATTGATGAAAAAAATTAAGGAAATGGACTGGTAATTATTATAATTAAAATTCTACGATTTATATAAGAAAAGAATAGAAATGAGTGCATTCACATCAAACGAAAAGGAAGTCTTCCTATTACATGTATCTGGAACCCTTGGGGAAGGGGTATCCGGCTTCCCCGCAACCACAAAATTTGAATTGCATAATAACCAATATTGGGAAGCAAATATATTAAAGGCGGATTCGATAAAAAAAGCTGCCTGGATTTCAGTAGGGAGACCAATTGGTAAATATGATAATATTTATAATAAAAGAGATGGAATAGAATTTAAAATATATAGAAAAAAGTTTATCGGCGATTCCTTAAAATTTACAATTGGTTGGGTGCGAGTGGAAGTAATTGGAAAGAAGATCATTAAAAGAATATATAATTTTCCTGAAAACGCCAGTTTTCAGAATGCCGATAGTTGGGTAGAATTTATTTTGCCGGCTGCAAAAAATTAAAATGGGAAAGATATAAAATGGAAAAAATAGCTTTTATTCTGTTGGTATCAAAATTTAGAAAAACGTGTAGATATTTCATGAGGTACTTATTGATTCCTGTTATTCTAACAGTACTTCAGGACGGTCTTCACGCTCAAGATATTAAGGACATCAACCTAAAGAAAAATCAGCTGAAAGCGGTTGAAAAAGTAATTAACAATGTATTCGGATGGGCAATAAACAAAGACTTTGATTTATTTTTCCAGACTATAGCAGATGACTCCGATTTTATCAGTGTAACACCATACAACCGGGTGAAGTTTGGATGTAATGACGTAAAGAAGGACACCGCATTCTGGGGTAGTCCCTACTTCAAAGCTATTCGTCATGAATTGCATGATTTAAGAATTCATTTTTCGAAATCCGGCGATGTTGCCTGGTTTTACTGCACGGTTGATGATATTAACGAGTGGAAAGGAGAGCCGGCAAACTGGGAGAATGTTCGTTGGACCGGAGTTCTAGAAAAGAGAAAAGGAAAATGGCAGGTTGTACAACAGCATTTTTCCTGGGCGAAAGAAAGATGATGCTAATCAACTGTTATTTATACTATTGAGTTGTTAAAATATAAATATTTATAAATGAACTAATGAAATTAAAGGAGGAATCGAAATGAAGAGAACCGCATTTTTTTGTTTACTTATTTTTACTGTATCAAATTTATTATCTCAAACAATGGATAGTTACACCTCTCTTAAAGTAGATTCCGGGTACATTAATGTTGATGGCGGGAAACTGTTTTATGAAGCAACCGGTAAGGGTGAAAATATTGTTTTACTTCATGATGGAGCAGTTCACCGTGAAGTCTGGGATGCTCAATTCCCTGTATTTGCAAAAAATTACAGGGTTATAAGATATGATCGCCGCGGTTACGGTAAATCAACAAATCCTACTGCTCCTTTCTCCAATATTGATGATTTAAATAAGTTGTTTATTCAATTAAAGTTAGAAAAAGCCATAATATTCGGTATATCATCAGGCGGAGGCTTAGCCATTGATTATACACTTAAAGATCCGGATAAGGTCAGGGCTCTAGTGCTAGTTGGTGCAGTTGTCAGCGGGTATGGTTATACTTCTCATATGTTTACACGTGGCGGTCATGTAAAATCTCTTACCGAATTAGTAGCTGATCCGCAGAAAACTATAGAATATTTCGGGAAGGAGGATCCCTACGAGATTTATAAAGAAAATATTAAAGCCAAAGAAAAATTTTTGAGATTACTTAACGCTAATCCAATTAATGTAAGCAATGAAAAAAGTACTTTTTTAATACGAGCGGATGAACCTGCAGCTAAACATCTTTCCGAAATTAAGACTCCAACATTGGTTTTAGTTGGTGAATATGATATGCCGGATATCCATGCCAACGCCGGTGTGATTGAAGTTGGAATTCCAAACGCCAAGCGTGATGTTATTTATAATTCCGGCCACTTAATTCCTTTTGATCAGCCGGAAGCTTTTAATGCAGCGGCCTTTAAATTTTTAAATGGTATTGAGTTCTATAATATTCTGAATTCACAAGGAGTAGATGCTGCAGTTAAATATTTCCATAATAAACGGGAAAACGAACCCGGTATTATTTTGTTTGATGAACAAGAAATCAATTCCCGGGGATATCTCTTTTTGCAAAATGATAAAGTTAAAGATACAATTGAGGTGTTTAAACTCAATACGATTGCTTATCCTGAATCATGGAATGTTTATGACAGCCTTGGCGAGGCATATCTCAAAGATGATCAAAAAGATTTGGCGATTAAGAATTATAAAAAATCTTTGGAATTAAATCCCGATAATACTAATGCCGTAAAAGTCTTAAAGGATTTAAAAAATACAAAATGAATTTTTGTATAAAGTTTTTAAAGGAAAAAGCAAGAGATTTCAATTCATTTTGGGTTAATGAATAATTTTTCCATTTATCTGATAATTACCAGTTAAAAAAATCGAATCAGATTTTTTAAATATTTCTCGTCTATAAAATTCTAAATTATAAATTATCAAAAAAGGAGGATAAAAATGAAGCAATTACTTTATGGGTTCATTATATTTTTTATAATCATTCTTGTGTCTCCAGTTTATGCACAGAAGGTCTATGTTGGTGTTTTAGGGGGACCAAATTTTGCTGATTTAGAGATTACCTTTAAAAATCAAGTGCCGACAAACTTTGATATTAAATCGAAGACAAAGTTTGGCGTTGGTGGTCTCTTCGGTATATCTTTAAATAAGTACCTGTCTATTCAATTAGAACCCATGTATGTGGGAAAAGGAGGAGTATTTACACAACCTTCGATACCGGATATAAATATAAAGTCGAATCAATTTGAGTTGCCTGTGATTTTTAAGTTGGGGATTGGTGAGCAGATACGGCCGTACATTATTGGAGGAATGTATATAAGTTTTGTATTAAATGCGAGTATCGAAACCGAAATGTCTGGTCTTTTACTAGTAGGCGACCTAACGGAAATAATAGATAAGACAGAGTATGGAGCCTTGTTCGGTGCCGGAATTAGCATTCCAGTATGGATTGGTTCAGCATTCATCGAGGGTCGATATGCTTTGGGATTAACAAATTTGAATATGGGTGGAAATCTAAATTTAAAATACAATAATATGGCGGTAGCCGGAATTCAAACGGACCCGCAAGATAAAATAAATACGAAGGGTTTCCAGATAATGCTTGGATATCAACTGCCTCTTGGCTGGGAATAACTAAAAAGACTAATAAACCTTTATATTGATTAATGAATTTGAGATAACAAAAAGCTAAGGATATAAAATGAAAATCATATATTTATTTTTAATAGTTAGTTGTCTGCTTTTTATTAGTTGTACTGAAGACTCTCCGGTAATAGTCCCGGATGAACCGCTTGGCTTCACAAGTGTTGGTACGCCCGCTCAATCTTTACCGGATTTTGAAAATGTTTTGGAAAGAATAAGAACTGATTTAAAAATTCCGGGATTTTCTGCAGCAATAACTAAAAACAGGAAGATCGTATGGGCAAAAGGATTTGGTTATGCGAACAAAGAGAAATCAATAGAAGCTTCACCGGAAACAGTCTATCACCTGGCTTCTCTTACCAAAACATTTGCAGCAGCACTTATTATGCAGCTCGCTGAAGAAAATAAATTATCTCTTGATACTCCGGTATCGGATTACGGAGTAGAATTAGATGCCCAGGGGATTATTAGAGTAAAACATTTATTGTCACATACTTCGGAAGGAGTACCCGGGTCACATTATAGTTATAGCGGCAACAGGTATTCTTATCTCGACTATGTAATGTCCGGAGCTTCGGGTAAAACTTTTTGCGAGTTATTAAATGAGAGAATTGTTTCACCCCTCGATTTGAGTTTGACTGCGGCTAACCCGTTTTCCCCCAAAAATTGTGTACAGAATATTGCTATTCTTGAAAAGCTGGCTCAAGGCTATACTTCGAATGGTCAGAAAACCATGCCTTTCCCAACCCTGTTTAATTCTGCTGCAGGTTTGATTTCAAATGTTATTGATATATCTAAATTTTCAATTGCTATAGATAATGATTTGCTGTTAAAGGCAGAAACAAAGGATTTAATGTTTACTCCTTTTATTTCGAATAGCGGTGATGAATTACCGCATGCGTTAGGATGGTTTGTTGATAAAAATGAAAGTGTTAAAGTAATTTGGCACTATGGATATTGGGATGCATATTCTGCGTTAATTATAAAAATTCCAGAAAGAGAGCTTTCATTTGTAATTCTTGCAAACTCGAACAGACTAAGTTCAGCTTCTCAAGGTATAGGTACAGATCAAGACGTTAATCATTCGGTTGTTGCGCAGGAATTTTTAAATGCATTTATCTATGGAACGGCTCAATTACCGGATTCGCTTACTTACTAAGATAAAGCATATTTGAAAGATGATCAAAAAGATTTAGCGAGTACGAATTATGAAAAATCATTGGAATTAAATCCGAATAATACCAATGCTCAGAAAGTATTATAGAATTTAAAAATTAAAAATAAATTTTAGTATAAAGACTTTTTAAGTAAAACAGCAAATTCTTGATAATTAACTTCACATTTCTATTGGGGGATTCAAATATATACCTGTTAATATAAAATTCATCCTGGAGTCTATACTAAAAAAATACGAAGGAATAATCAAAATGAAAAACCTAACTTCTTTTATGTTAGTAATTCTATTATTATTTATTCCTTGTAAGAATCTTATCGCACAACCATCGGCAAATGATTCCTGGAATAAAATCATATCATTTCATTTTGGTTATTCTATAGAAAGCAATGATTGGGAATATTCTCATCCTCTGTATATAGGCTATGGAGTTCAAACCATAAGTGAAACCGGTTCATTCAAAGCAAAATCAATTCTAAACTGTGAATTTGAATTCTCGAAAGGATACTTCGGAATTAGTGCCGGCGTAGGAATTATTCCTGCCGAAATAAATGTTGTTAAGCCGGGAAAGCATTATAATTTTAATTCTATTTTTGTCGAGATCGAAGGTATATTTTTCCCGTTATGTAATGCAATTGATAAGATTATACCTTTATTGAAAATAGGTGTCGGTGGAATAAAATCAAGTGGTGATCTAAAAAATACTGCTTTATTTATTTCTTTCGGTGGAGGAGTTAGAAAGTTTTTTACTGAAAATTTCGGAGCTTCTGTAGTGGTAAAGGGGCGTTATATAACTTATGATGAAGTTCCCTTGAGTGAAAATGTTACTGGAGATATAAATATTACGCCGTTTGTCGTAGTAGCAGGTATTTATTATCTCTTTTAGATTAATAGTAATTATAAGGCTTCGTTGTTTTTATTTCTTATAAAATTAAGATGAAAAATACCGCGGCAATTTTGGGTTTGATTTTTCTGCTATTAACCATTCTGGTACTGACATTTCTCATAAATTAAAAAGATATTATCAATCAAAAGGGATTCAAAATGAAATCTTTTTCAACATTTATAACTAATTCATTAATAGCATTCGTTATATTAATAACCGCTTATCCATTAATAGCACAAAATTTATTCATTCAGCACTCCATTGATAACAGTTTCATCGGTGCTTGTTCGGTTTGTTCCTATGATTTAGAAGGCGACGGAGATCTAGATATATTGGCAGCAGGTAGTTCCGGGAATTATATTGCATGGTGGAGAGCGGAAAATGATTCATTCCTCAGATTTACTAAGTTTACAATAGACACGAAATTCCTTAAATAAAATGAGTTAAAAATGAATAAGTATCGAACTTATGGGATTCTTTCTAGTATACTCATTATTGGAGCCTTATTAATATTCTTATTCTTTTCTTGCAGTTCATTTAAGCCATCTGGTAAAGAGTATGCGATAGAAATTAGAGATGGTGTGAAGTTTTTTAACCAGGGGTACTTAGAATACAGGGAAGGTATTCCATTCATTTATCTCAAAGGTGATTCTTACAATATAGGCTTACAGTACGGTGTTCTGTTAAAGGAGGAAATGAGAAGCTTTTACGCGCAAGCAGATAGTTCTATGAATGTCATGATGGATAGAGTCTACAGTGAATCGCCATGGTATATGGATATTGTAATCTGGGCAGCCACTCCCTTTGTTATTAGTAGCAAGTTGAGTTCCTTCAAGAAAAGGATTCCAGAAGATTATCTTACTCAACTCAAGGGCATGTCCGAAGGTTCGGGCATTCCGTTGAACGATCTACTCATGGCAACATGTGCTGATTGGCTCCCTTGTTCTTCGTTTATAAAGAATGTCAACGGCAGCATCATTCACGGTCGAAATGCTGATCATATTGAAGCACTTGATTTTACATGTAAATATCCTTTGATAGCCCGCTATTGCAAAGACGGTAAGTACAGTTATATAGATATAGGAATTATCGGAACGCCCTTTACGGTAACCGGAATAAACGAATATGGACTGACACTTTCATGGAGTCAGGCAACATCTAAACCATTTGATGGTAAAGGTTCAATGTTGATGTTCAACAGTATATTGGAAGAATGCCGGAATCTGAAGGATGTTGACAAAATATCAAAGAATGTCGATAGGTTTGTAACAATGATAGGCAGTTTGGAAGATGGAACAGGAGCAGCATATGACATCGTGGACGAAAAATCCGTTAGAACTGATTCGAAGAATGGTTACATCTATGCAACTAACAGATGCGTATCCCAATCCATGAGGAAGGAATACAATTCCATTTTTGACATGGATTGGTTTAACAGTTCCAGAGCATATACTTACGAGAATATATTATCCAATGATGGAGAATTCTCTGTTGATGACGCGATTAATCTATTGTCAAACACTGACTTTTACAGTTATACGGGAAAGATACCTCCCTTTAAAGGAGGCAATATAAACAATAACCAAACGGGCTCATCGGTGGTTCTTGATCCTGCAAACTGTACGGTCTACTTCGCTTACGGCACTACGTATGGTAGTTTTTATAGGTGGTTGAAGTACAACTACAAAACTGAAGAGGTTTCAATCTATAAGAATGAGGATGACAGATTACATGATCCCGATGTAATTGAATATATGAAGCTTGAGAAGCGTTGGAACAACATTGATTGGGAAAACAAAGATGAATTGCAGCAAATGGTATATGAGATCGAACAATTATCAGTGGAGAACTTCTGGACGCTACATAATTCATGCTGGGCTTGGTACAACTTAGGTAAGTATGAAAAGGTCAAAGAGATCATAAACAGGCAAATCGAGAAGTATCCGGATTTCCTATCTTCATACTCAAACATGGGATTTTTCTATATGTATCAGAAGAATTATGAAGAAGCGATAAATTACTTCAAAAAATCTCTTGATACATGGATAACCAACGAGAGTAAGCAGATGTACTGTTATGAGCAACTTGCCGCTATTTATACTGAAATCGGCGATGTGACGAAATCGAAGGATTGTTATTCCAGGGTTTTGGACTACTACAATAGATATTGGATACCTGAACAATCGAGAGAAGAAGTGAATAGGATAGAAGAATTACTAGAAACAAAAAACTAATTCATATAAATTAAAATAATCAAAATTATCTATCCATTAATAATCTGCAATGTAAAAAGTTACTAGTTAAATTGTCGTCAATTTTAAATTTCAGGTAAGTATTCTAAATTTTTTAAAGTAGAAATTATGTTTATCAATAAGGTCTCTAAAAGGTGAAAATGAAGTTCAGAGAATTTAGTAATGAGGATGCTGAATTTTGTTTTAAAACAAGAAGTGCAGCATTCATAGAAAAGTTTTTTAACGAGCTTGGTCCAGAAATAGTTACATTATGTGTAAATGCATATATGCCGCAAGACTATATTAATTTTTCTAACAGTATGAAAATCTTTATAGCTGAAGATTCAGGAGAAAAAGTTGGATTTGTAACGGCAAAGAGAATAGATACAGAAACAGCCGAAATACCGCTCATATATTTTAAATTGAACAAGCTTGGCAAAGGATATGGAAAAAGAACGATGGAATTTGTTGAAGAATGGATTAAAGCAAACTGGAAAGAGGTAAAGAAAATATTTTTAGATACAATAATTCCAATTTACAATGGAGACTTTTATAGAAAAATGAATTACAAAGAAACAGGGGAAAGCGTCTGTACATTTTCAGATCAAAAAGTTAGGGCAGTGCGTTTTGAGAAAAATGTCTGTCCTTATTATGTAAAATGATATTGGCTATGACTAAAATATGTTACTGCACTTTTAGCCGAAGCTGATATAGAATTAATTTTTTAAAATAAATAATAGTGGACTAAAATGTATAAAATTATTTTTTTAGTGATTTTTCTTACTATACAACTATTGTGTTATGCACAGGTGAAGATAGAGAAAATAATAGTTGGTAATAAAGTTGAATTTCATTCAAAAGTGTTGGATGAAGATCGTAAAATTCTTATCAAGTTACCTGCAGATTATAATAAATTTAAACAAAAATATCCGGTGCTGTATTTGCTGGATGGTGAATTCTTTTTTTTGCAGGCCACTTCCGCAGTTCAATATTTATCCGAACTCGGATATATCAGAAACCAGCCAATTTCGCAAATGATTGTTGTAGGAATTGTTAACATTGATAGGAATAGAGATTATACACCAACTTATGCACCAAAACAAAAAGGTGGGCTTGAGTTTCCAACAAGCGGAAAGGCAGAGAAGTTTCTCGAGTATCTTAAATCGGAACTTTTCCCGTACATTGAATCGAATTACAGAACACAGCCATACAGAATTTTAACGGGTTGGTCGCTGGGTGGATTGTTTGCTGTTTATACTTTTTTTGGAACATCCGGATTATTATTCAGCGTACCTTGCTATTAGCCCCAGCTTGTGGTGGGATGGAGATCTTTATGTAAAAAAGACCAGATCTAATATTGAAAAGAAAAAAATACCTGAGAAAAAAATTGTCGCAACAGTTGGTTCTCTTGAAGGAGGAGATATAGGACGCTCAGTCAGGGATGGTTTTATATCTATAATGGAAAAAGAATTTGGAAATGACAGATTCTTTAAATCGGTTGAAATTCCTAATGAAGGTCATAATTATGTAACTTATAAGACACTGTATGAAGGATTGCAATTACTTTATTCCGATTGGCAAATGCCTGGAGATCTATTGGAAGGCGGCATTGAGGCAATTAATAAATTTTATAAAAATCTTTCCAAAGAATACGGATACACAATCGATGTACCGGAAGTCGCATATTCTAATCTAGCATATTATGTTTATAACCAGGTCTCAACTAAGGCTGCAATAGGAGTTGCTAAACAGTATGTAGATGCTTTTCCTGAATCATCATTTGCTTATTTCCTGCTAGGACGATTTAACTATTTATATGGCAATCTTGAAGAAGCAAAAAAATATTACGAAATAGCTATTGATCTCGAGAATAAAACTCTAAATCCCGATTCTGAACGGATTGTTACATATACCATTAATCTTCAAAAAGTTGAAAAAAAGATAGAAAAGAAACCACATGAGAATAATATTCTTAAATAACAAATACTTAATTTGAATTATAGGTGAAACATCTTTAATACATAGCGTTTTATTTTATTATTTAATCTACCCACACTTTGTTTAAATCAACGCAAGTCATCAAATAACTTTATTTAAACAAATGACATCAGATTATGGAGAAACCTATTTTGTTGGGGAAATGGAGTGCTCCGGTAGACCTGACATCCATCGAAAGCTTATTGCTGATCATTTGCCATACATTTAAATGAGAGGACACTTAAAACGACTGTGAAAAAAAATGTGATTGAATTTTTATTTGTCTTTTGGGAAGAGTTGATACTAAAGTTGCAATAAGATAAGTCGGATCCTTTTTAACGAAAAGAATATCGTGATATCACTTTTAATTGATCAACGGAGGTAAAAATGTTTTACAAAAAAGATAGTACCGGTTACAAAACACTATTGGACGGTATTCATTTTAAAACTTTGGTTTACGGGTCCAGTACTTCATTGCATGAATTTAAACTGGACAAAGGAAGCAAAATTCCAATGCATTCACATCCACATGAGCAAACCGGTTATTTGGTTTCGGGTAAGATGAATTTCATATTAAAAGATAAAACAATACCAGTAAAATCTGGCGATAGTTGGAACATCACTGGAGGTGAGGAACATGGCGTTGATGTAATTGATGATTGTGTTGTTATTGAAATATTCTCCCCGGTAAGGGAAGCGTATTTATAACCCTTGAAGTCTGATTTATTAAAGGAGTTAAATTATGAGCTATTACAAAATTTTACTTCTAACCATTTATAATTTTTGTTTTCGAATTCTCTTTACTTATTACCAAAGGATACAATCAAAGAAAGAGGTAAATCGATGGAAGAAATTATAATGGCGATGGAACATAGTGCCATGGAACGATGGCGCAACGGTGATCCTTGGAGGTGGTCAGAAATTAGTGATGAATTAACCTGCTAATTAACACATTCATACGACAAATTATGGAGTATTAAAATGAAAAAGAATTTTATTCTTTTATTTTTGTCCCTTACTATACAGCTCGGATGCGGCAGCAAGGTTATCAACAGTAACATTCTTCCTGGTTTTTGGATAAATGAAATAAATGATGCTTCAGGCAATCAAAAGTTTGTTTTGTATTTTAACGAAGAAAAAGAAAGTTTGGAATGCCGGTTCCATTCCTATTTTAACGGAATGAAGTTTAGTTCCGAACCCGGATCTGATATTAATTTTAATGGAGAATCACTTTCTTTTGTAGCTAATAAACTCGTTAATGTACGTTATGAAGGAAAAGTCGATTCAGTTAATCGAATGATTATTGGGAAACTTAAATATGCAGATGGATCGGAGAGAGAATTTAATCTAAAGAAAATTTCTAAAGAAAAGTTAGTTATAGAATTCCCGGGACTGTATAATCTAACTAAAGAGACAAACTTATTTGAACAACCCAAAGGGAGTAATGATGGTTGGGATATTGGGACACTTATTAAGAATGAAATAGATTCAACTTTATTACAAAAAATGATTGACTCAATTAATTATGGACGGTTTGGTAAAGTCCATTCTGTTTAAGTTGCAAGAAATGGGAAACTAGTTTTTGAAAAATATTTTGACGGATTTTATATAAATGATTTAAACAGCTTGCAATCATGTACAAAGAGTATTGGTTCACTTTTAATCGGCATAGCAATGGATAA
>Ga0315554_1001527_pt1 | contig 13641 bp, 12 predicted proteins | sample SalMarSW160370MG_FD_202114 | JGI IMG/M metagenome (GOLD analysis project Ga0315554, IMG submission 202114) | Salt marsh sediment microbial communities from the Plum Island Ecosystem LTER, Massachusetts, United States - Salt Marsh Sediment SW1603-70 ... | reverse complement strand
AGGACTTGAATAGACCAAGAACTTTTTATGATACAGGAATTAGCGATGAAGAATATACGGAGATAGCAAGTCAAACATTGGAAGCTCAGAAGTTTTTAGAAAAATATCCCAATGCAACTATTTATGCTGATAGAAGTGGTGCCCTAGCAGTTGATTATAGAGTGACCAACAATATCAACAACAAGTATTTAAGACTACGAATTTTCATTGACTGGAAAACTAATCAACCTTCAGACAAGTTTATTGACTGTTCAGGAACATATATCAGAAAGAATATTTTAGAGTATTTAGAAAGTGAAAAATGTCTTGAGTAAATCTCAGACGACACTAATTTCATACGAAGAGTCTTGTGAGTCAGCTAACCAAGTAAGCAAATTCTCTACACAAATCATAAAACTCTAAGTGAGAACAAAATGAGTGAGTGAGGGAAACATGGGTTGGGATACTGTTCTCAAATTTGGAGCATTGGGTGTTTGCATAATGGTTACCTTGCAAGTGGTTTTCTATTTTATTTTTCAGATAATTGGCTATGATGCGTTCTGGCTTAGTGTAACATTAATTGCGTCTGTTCTAGTATTTATTGTCCTTTTGGTCCTATGGAGAGTTCTAAGAAAAGCAGTAGGTGAACAAGCTAGCTGATTTAATGCGCACGCGCATATTTTTCCTGCTGCGCTTTTTCTGGTTTATTAGCAAAATCAAGCCTCCTCCTCAACGGAATAATTAATAGAGGTTAAAAACCAGCCCGCCTACGCTTTTAAGGTGAAAAAAATGTCTAAACCAAAAAAAGAGAAAAAGCCAAGGGCAGACGAATACTTACATGCCAAAGATGGAGACGTGTACACCGAGGAGCCCGTGACCGAATTCAAGGCAAAATTGAATAAATACGGATTCTTGCACGTCCCGAAGAAAGCGTGGTCAGCATTACCTTTCGGGCTCGAAAAACCTTTGACGGCTCGGATTGAGGGCGAAAAGCTCGTTATTGCAAGCAGCCACGAAAAGCCAACCTGAAGAACCTAGACCAAGCGCGTAGAAAACCTAAGGTCATTAACATAGGGGGCGACATGGATTACGATTTTTCTCGCTCTCCACATTTTTTTTCTTCAATTCCTGTCGAGGCAAACAAGCTTTTTTCAGAAAATCCAAAGGACAACAAAAAAGTTCAACTTAAACACTCAAGAAATCCGCTCAGACCTAATTTTGGACCTGAAAGTTTTAGCAGAGATGGCACACGACCAAGCAACCAAAACAAAACGGGGAAAAAAACCAACCAAAGAACAGCAGAAGTGGGCACATCTGGCAGCTTACATCAGCCGAAGCATCAACATCATCGCCAAAGAGTACGACACAGGCAAAATCAAAGAAAAACTCGAAGAACTGAGGAAGCTGGTCAATGAGGAGCTTGGAGAAGGAAACACAGATGCTTGAACAGCAACTCGAGCAGAAACTTCAAACAAAAAAGCTAAAGTTCCAAGAGAACCCCCTAGAGTTCTTTGAGCAGACTCTCGGATTCAAACCAACAGAATACCAAAAACAGTTGACCAACTTCTTCATCGAGAAACAGTTTGTTGCAGCCCGATGGTGCAGACAAAGCGGAAAAAGTCACATAGTAGCCGCCCTACTGCTCTACTACGCCCTAACCCAACCAAAAATCTCCATCGGAATTGTTGGTCCAAGCTATCGGCAAGCCAAACTGATCATACGAAAAATAACAGGTTTCCTCAGGTATCTCCCTAAAAGTTCATACCTAAAGGCTAGAAAAACCATCATCTACTTCTCCAACGGCAGCATAATAGAATGTTTCCCAAACAACCCCGACACCATCCGAGGACCAACCCTGCACCTCGTCTACTGGGACGAAATGAACTTCACAGCCAACGACGAAGAAATGTACGACGCCATCCTCTTCACCCTAGGCACAACAAACGGCAAGTTCGTCTGCTCCAGCACACCATGGAGCACAGACCACGTATTCTACAGAATCTTCAACCACCAAGACTACAGCGACTTCGCAAAATCCCACATCACCTGGAAAGACGCAACAGAACCAAACGGTCCCCTGAAACATCAGATTCTAGAAAAAATACGGAGACAACTGAAAGGTGACCCGTGGCGCTGGCATCGAGAGATGGAAGCAGAATGGGCTGAAGACGAGAGCCGATATTTCCCGCAGGAACTCATCACCAAATGCATCAACGGCACCCTAACATACTCCAGCTTCATAGACCGTCTCTCAGGCAGATTCTGCGTCGGAGTGGACCTGGGAAAGAAACGTGACCACAGCGCAGTTGCAGTCGTACAACTCAACAAAGAACAGGTTCGCCTAGTTCATCTGCACCGGTTCAAGCTTGGCACTCCCTACGCCAGCGTCATCGGCTACATAAAAGCCCTAACCGACCGGTACCGAACAGTGGAAGCCATCTACGTGGACCAGACGGGAATAGGCGAATACGTAACAGAGGACATGAGCACAATCGTCTCTAACACCCGAGGCGTTGTTTTGACTGCCAGACGAAAAGAAGAAGTGCTAAGCCACCTGCGGGAACAGATGCAAACCAGCAAGCTGTCTATGCCCTACGACAGCCAGTTAATCGCCGAGATTCACTGCGAAAAATATGAACTCACCAAAGACGGACACACAACATTCAGCCATCCTGAAGGAACCCACGACGACAGACTCTGGGCACTAGCCCTAGCCTGCATATCAACAAGAAAAGCCGAGGCGCCATCACAGCTAATCAGAGCGTGGTAAAACTGGGAATCCGCGAACTATTCAAAATCACCAGAATCTCAAAAAATATGACCGCAAGGCAGGCGTCTTCAGAATCAACATCGCCTACAAGACCAAAACGGATGTCACAGACCGCACAATCAAGGTTGCTGAGGCATTCGGCATCGGAGTAGACAACTTCCAGGAACACGTCATCTACGACAATGTGGAACTCAAAATTGCGCCCAACGACATAGTTTACATCACAGGAGACAGCGGAAGCGGAAAAAGCGTATTGTTGAAGGCTCTAGAAAAGGACCTGCAACCAGAAACAATAAACCTCAACGACATAAACATCGACCCCAACAAGCCCCTCATCGACACCGCTGGAAAAACATTCCACGAAGGCTTAACCCTCCTCTCCAGAGTTGGCTTGAACGACGCCTTCCTTTTTGTGCGCCGTTACAGTCAACTCAGCGACGGACAAAAATACAGATACCGATTAGCCAAGATTATTGAATCGGGCAAAAAGTATTGGTTCGCAGACGAGTTCTGTTCCACCCTTGACCGGGACACAGCTAAGATTGTCGCGTTTAATATCCAGAAAATCGCGAGGGAGGAGGGAAAAGCCGTTTTTGCGGCTACAACACATACAGACCTCTTCCAAGATTTGAAGCCGTCAATTCACATCCACAAACGGTTTGGAAGAGAAATTGAGGTTCACTACTACCCCAACACAGTCAACAGAGAATGCAGTCTCGTCAAAGAAATGCACGTTGAAAAGGGAAACAAAGCGGACTACAAGAAGTTAGCCCATTTTCATTACCGAGATTCTAGACTCTTTGCGCACCACAAAATATTCACAATGAAAAGAGACGACGAAACCGTGGGCGTTATAGTCTATGGCTCACCTCCAATCACCGTAACGGGGAGACGAAAAGCCCTTGGAAAAAATCTGCCGATTCAAGAGGTTAACCGCGACATAATCCGGATTTCCCGAGTAGTCATCCACCCCAAATACCGCACAATCGGATTAGGAGCAAAAATTGTAGCAGAAACCCTGCCCTTAGCAGGCAAACCCTACGTGGAAACAATAGCGGTCATGGCAAAATACAACCCCTTCTTCGAGAAGGCAGGAATGACCAAAATCGCCGAAACCACACCCAACCCTCAGGTATTGAAAGTGGTGGAGAAGCTGAGAACCTTCAACTTTAATCCGGTTTTCCTCACCTCAGAAAAAGCAAACCTGAACAAACTGCAAAGGATGACGGCTGAAGAAGTAGATGGGGTTAAAATGGTTCTCAAGGAGGTCACAGGCATCTACAGAAAAAGAATCGCGGGCACCAAACAAGCATTCCTGAACAAAGAAGAATACGAAGCCATTGTAGACGCTGCAGACACTAACAAACTGGCTAAGATGCTCCGCATATTAGGGTTCCTGACGCAAACCAAAGTTTACCTGTTCTGGAAAAGAAAAACAAAAAACGAAAATTACCGCAAAAATTCACTGAGGCGCTAGTTGTTCAGGCTCATTTGCGATATGAGGCTGACGTACTCTTCAATAACCTCTTGTTTAGCCTTCTTGTTTTTGATATTATCGATCAGGAAACGCAGACGAAAGGCACGGCGTTTCATCTTTTCCCTACTCAAATCAACCGCCTTGTTTTCTGTTCTGTTCAAACAGCGGAGTGCAGTTTCCACTTATAAAGATTATGTAGTTTTTCGACAAAAGCCTACAATCCGCGTTGTTTGTTATATTCCCTTTACCGGAATATGTACATTTGAGAAACACGCTTTTTATGTATCCAAGTTCACTTCCACTATAGACATAGAATCTAGAAAAACCTTAGAGAGGCTTAGTAACTTGGAAAACCAACACAAACGCAGGGACCGACTCTACATAATAGCAGAGATACTAAACATAGCCAAAGGCGGAAGCCTGAAAACCCAAATCATGTACAGAGCAAACCTGAGCTTTGCCCAACTAAACGAATATCTCTCCTTCCTCATCAAAATGAACCTACTTGAAATCAAAAACGAAAACAGCAAAAACATCTATAGAACAACCGATAAAGGCGAAAAATATCTAGAAAAATACAAGGACCTAGCAAACCTCTTAGGAAACAACGATAGAAACCCTTAGAGCCAATCTAACGGCTCTACGCTAAACGGGTTCTCCTCAACGCAGATAACAATCAGAACTTCTTTTTAAGAGGATATAATTTTTGCGCTGACACCATCGATTTTAACGAGCCTCTCCTCGCCACTCCTGACATTCCGAAAAGTGATTTCATATATTGGACTGTAAATCACGGCATGCTCAGAAATCTGAAAGAGCTCATCCTCGATTTCAGCTATATCTGAAGGCCTCTTGACGATTCTGGATTTAACCAGCTCTATCTCCTTTCGAGGAGAAACCTGAACCCGCCCCGTCTTCTTGCTGAACTCCTTCAATATCTTCTCAGGATGATCTTCAGAGGGAGCAGCAGGCACCTGATCAGGCGGAATTTCCCGTCCTTCTCTATCAAGCACCAGATACGCCTTGTCATTGTAAGAGGACCACAACTGCGCTTCCAATCTAATAACCTTACGAGGCTCCACAGCTTCCCCAGAGGCGCTAGGCTCCATTTTGGGCTTATATGACTCCCCTAAAATTTTAACTTCATCGGTTTCAGGGTCAACACTAAGAGTGTAAACTCTTTTCTTGAAATACTTGATGCTGTAATTCGCATCGATAAGAATGTATGGTTCATAGTATTTGTCAACCGAAACAACCCTTATCTCTTCAGATCTGCGCTTCGAAAAACCAAACTTGGCGAACAACTTATACTTCATTTTCTCTGCGGTAAGTTTCACTATGGTTGGGTCGACCCGAGATTTATAAACAATAATCTTCCTTTTGCTTATCTTTTCTGGAATTGGAGGAATCTCGTTCAAATGTAACACCTACAAGATTAAAAAATCCATTCATTAATTAATCATTTATGAATCCACAGTCAAGATTCATCATCTATTCCCGACCGCCGAATCACTGATCTTTCAGATATTCAATTGTCCTTTTCTTTAATGATGGAAAATCTTCAAGCAGTGATTTCATGATTTTCCATCGGGTTTCGTGCGGGTCCATTGGTTTTCCCCATTATTTGTTTTGGCAAACGGGTATTAAAAGTCATAAGTCGAAAGCAGATATATGCCGTCTTGAGACATAATAAACACGTCTTGGTTTGAAACGTACAGAAACAGGGGATTTATAGCTCCTGACGACAACATATCTTAAGAATTGACAGTTAACACCCTCTAAATTATCGAAAAGGACTTTTTAACGGGATAGAAGTTATTTCTATAAGACTTTTACATCTGAGTTCAGGAATATTTCACTCAGAGAAATATCACCTTTATCTTAAGAGCTTAAGTACACATCAAGAACATAATAAATATTAGGAGTACAAACGGGTATGCCTTATTATCTCGCAGAAATCAGGTTCAACAAAAACAAGAGCAAAAATTCTGAAAAAAAAGTGAAAAAAAAGAAACGGTTGATTCGTAGCCTAGTCACTTTAACGCTGATTTCCTTGCTGATTTCAGCCCCCATATTTCTCTTTTCGGTAGTAGCGATTGCTGGTGAACCTCCATTGTCATCCATTCTCAATGACTTGGGCTTCACTAATATCGCTCTCACAGACGTTGAAACGTTTTCGCCAGGCACGTACAACATCACATTATACGCCGAATTCGCTAGCTACCATGCTCAAAACGAGCTCAGCTACTACGCAGTTGAAACAAGCGACTTTCAGACGATTTTCACAGGACCAGAAGGCGGAAACGATTACGTGATACCACCTATAAGCAAGTCCTTTGAGTCCGATAGCCAATTTGGGTTATCCATGCTTTCGCCTGAACACAGATACTTCACAGAACATTATCTAAATCCTGATTATCCTGAGCAGCACGCTCAGGTGTACGCAAATTTGGACGTTCCAGGCATGCTTCTGATAGGTTTCGAGAACTATTTCGGAGGCGGGGACAGGGATTACAACGATATGGTGTTCTCTCTTGTGCCTCTCTGCCCCCTCGAAATCGTCAGCGTGATGAGGTCTCCTGAGATTCCCAACTACGATCAGTCGGTAACGATTGCAGCTCAAGTCATCAGTGGGAGTGCTGATATTGAATCCGTTATCCTGAGCTATCAAATTGACTCTGCCAGCTGGATTAATGTAACCATGAATCTGGATTACGGATTTTACGTTGCTGATATTCCAGCCCAACCTTACAATAGCATAGTAAACTACAATATCTATGCCTCTGACACAGATGGATACTCTGACGTTTCAGAACTATTTTCTTACGTGGTGGGCGATTTTGTTCCCCCAGTCATCTCCAACATTCTTACGGTTCCTAACTCACCATACCCCTACCAAATCGTCAAGGTCTCAGTGAAAGTGACTGAACCCGCAGATGCCAGCGGAGTCAAGAACGTCACCCTAGGGTATATGACAACTGGCACTTGGTCCTTCACAGATATGGTAATGCAAGGTGGGTTGTGGACAGCCAATATCTCCGGGCAGAGTGGAGGAATTGGTGTTAAATTTTTCTTTGAAGCGTTCGATAATGCAGGAAACAACGCAAAAACGTCCACTTTCGGTTACACGGTTATAATTCCAAACCGGCCTCCGGTAGCCGAGTTCAGTGAATCCGCGTCCATCGTTTATACCGGCGAAGCCATAAATTTCAACGCTTCGGATAGCTACGACCCAGACGGCTACATTACAAGTTATTCCTGGGAGTTCGGAGACGGAACCACTGGTTCAGGAGTCACTGTGAGCCACTCCTACGTGGATGATGGAGAATACATTGTTACCCTCACTGTTAAGGACAACAAGGGCGCTATAGACAGAAAAACAGCAGTCAAATTGGTGAAAAACAGGCCTCCAGTAGCGTCCTTAATGGGGCATGTGTTAGTTTGTGACAAAGAAGAGATTGTATCCTTCGACGCGAGTTTAAGTTATGACTTGGACGGCTCCATAGTTGATTATTCATGGGATTTCGGGGATGGAAGCACCGCAACTGGCGTCAAAGTAAGCACTGCATACAGTGAGAGCGGAGCATACACTGTGACCCTTACAGTCACTGACGATGATGGAGCAACAGACACGATTGCTACCTCGAAAATTGTTAGGAATAAATCTCCTGTAGCGATCTTCACTGAATCAGCTGAGAATGTATATGTTGATGAAACGATTAGCTTTGACGCCGCTGAGAGCTATGACCCTGATGGAACAATCGTTGCTTATTCATGGGATTTTGGAGACGGAGGCACCGCAACTGGCATCATAGTTTCTCACGCCTACGCCGATAACGGTGTCTACATTGTGACTTTAGCTGTGACTGATAACGATGGGGCAACTGCTTCGGCACATGCTATAAAGATCGTTATGAACAGGCAACCGGTGGCGTCGTTTACTGAGACAGCTGAAACAGTCAATACTGATGAAACTATCTCTTTTGATGCATCAGGTAGCAGCGACCCTGATGGCTCCATAGTTGATTATTCATGGGATTTCGGGGACGGATCGGAAGGAACCGGTGTTTCAGTGCAGCATGCTTACTCTCAGGATGGAATATACACCGTGACCTTGACTGTCACAGACGATGATGGAGCAACAGGCACTGCCAAAGCAACAAAGACGGTTCTGAATCGAATTCCCGTGGCGTCCTTCACTGAATCGGCAGAAACAGTGTCCAGTGGCGAGAGTATCCATTTTGATGCTTCCGAAAGCAGCGACCCAGACGGCGCTATAGTTATTTATTCATGGGATTTTGGTGATGGAAACACTGCAGTAGATGTTGAGGTGGATCATGCATACGAAGATGATGGCGTATACACTGTTACATTAACAGTTGTTGATGATGACGATGCAACTGGTTCAGCTACCGCGACGAAAAATGTCTTGAATAGACCGCCTGTAGCATCGTTCACTGAAAACGCTACAATGGTGAGTCAAGATGAGGTAATCCATTTTGATGCTTCCGAAAGCTATGACCCAGACGGCACAATCGTTAACTATTCATGGGATTTTGGTGATGGAAACACAGCCATAGGTGTAACAGCGAACCACGCATACAGTGAAGATGGAAACTACACAGTAACCCTGACTGTAACAGATGACGATGGAGCTTCCGCATCATTAGTTGCTACGAAGATTGTGGAAACGGAGGAGACTGCTTTGCCTTTAGCAGTCCTTTCCGTGATTGGCTTAGGTGTAACGTCTCTAACAGCGACTCTCCTGTATGGGTTATTCATAAGAAGAAAGAAAAAGAAGAAAAAAACTGAAGAAAATACCTGAGAAGCCTAGCATGTCCTAGGCTTTCTTGTTCCTTTTTTTGTTTTCAAAGCGTTCTCATCTCAAAATCTGCTGTGAATCGTGGGGTTTCATCGTCTGTTGGTTTCAACGCGTGGATGTGCGCCTCATCGGAGAGAGAAAGGAGTTTGGAATATATTGTGAGGCTGGTCACGCGTGTTGTCCATCTGTTAACCTCTGCCTCAAGGCTCACGTATCTTAGCACGTAAGATATTACATATCAGCCACATAAAAAGCGTGTTAACCCAAACTTAGCCGATATTCAGAACTCCCTCGAAGACAGCCTCTTCAGCAACATCCAGTTCCTTTGACAGCCATAACCTCAGGAGAGCGCCGTTCTGGGGAAATTCTCCCGTGTAAGACACGACTCTACCCTTTGCTAGTGCATCAGCTTGGAAGGAGTTCTCTGCCTCTTTGAAAAGGTAGGAGACGGTTTCTGCGCCTGCCGCCATGGTTTTAAAGTCTTCCCATTGTTTGCACTTAATGATCACGGGGGTTCCGTGGGTATAAGATGGGGAGTCTCTGGGGGAGGCAAGGTATTTTATCAGGTTAGTTATTTCGCCTTGGAGAGTTGTGATACGATTTTCTATTTTTTCGATCTTGCCAGTTATCTCGCCGGTTTCGCCCAAACTCTCGGTTATGATGCCTAGTTGACTTATGAGACGATCCAAGTCCTTTTCGTGTTCTTTCAAGACATTTATGATGAAGTCTAGAGCTTCCAAAGCTTCGTTCTTGCTTGGGTCCCGTTCCATCGCGTTGTCTCCTTAGGCAGATATACTGTAAGGCAAGATAGATAGATAAACGTAATGCATCGTCAAACTGTATCATTATATTGGGAACTGCATACTAATTAGCAATTCGAACCGAGAAAACTAACATCAATATAGACCCCTAAAAGTATGTATAGAAACTTTATGACCGATTCAGATAATTCAATGATTAAATAAGATTGCGTCTTCTATGTTCAATTGGATTCTACAAGAGTATGAATTAAAGGCAAAGCGAAACCCGTCTTTACACATACTATGCAAAGAGCACCTTAAATGAGAAAAACGTAGCAGACAGTTACGCTGCTGGTTGAACGGTAAGCTTCGATTTTCGGACACCCACATGACGGAGAGGAGATATCTTCTTTGCTTCATTGTAGATGTCGGAAGCAATTTTCCCAAGGACAAGTTCTTGAACGAACTGATCGAAGGTGAGGGAGGTCGCCTTCTCTTTAACGATCTTACGCATAATCGTGCGTATCTCCTGTTCTTGGGAGGTTTTTATGCGTGAAAGAGTGAAAACAGAAACTGCCAGCGTTAATCCATAATTATCCTTGGTTGTGGCATTGAAGATTCCGTCTACTCGCGTTGTTCTCCTTCTAACTAGACTCCTCAGATAATCCCGGGAGTATTCGTGACCCTTAAAGACTGTGCGGGCGGTTTTGCCTTCAACTTCCTCAACTCTGAAATATAGTTTGAGATACTGATGCGCGAAGTCGTTGGTGATGTCATAGAGAGTGCCGTCCACAATCCTTCCAACAAGCTTTGAAGGATCGTCCGCAGGTATGGCTCCCAGTTCAACCCCGCCGAAGTATGGCGGAGAAACTACTTTGTACCACTTTTTGTCTCGCCACTTGTCCTTAATGCGTCCTCTTCTCTTTGACACTAAAGTCCCTCATTGTGGGTTGAAAGATTTAGCGGGGAAGTATTAAAATCTTCGGCTTTTCAGTTCATTCAAGCCTTTCAAGGTTGCCCATTAACGGTCTTAAAGATTCAGGAATTATGACGGAGCCGTCTTTTTGTTGATGTTGTTCTAGTATGGCGATTAATGTTCTGCTGGTGGCAAGGGCGGTGTTATTTAGGGTGTGAACAAAACCAACCGGAGCCTGTCCTTCTTTTTCTCGGTATTTTATGTTCAGTCTTCTCGCTTGGTAGTCTGTGCAGTTGGAGTTTGATCCTGCTTCTCTGTAGGTGCCGTCTGCCATCCAGACTTCTATGTCGTATTTTTTGGCTGCGATTATTCCGATGTCTCCGGTGCAGACGTTTACGACCCTGTAGTGTAGTCCTAAGCCTGTGTAGAGGTCTTCAGAGTTTTTTTGGAGTTCTTCATGGAATTTCCACGAGTTTTCGGGGAGACAGAAGATGAATTGTTCGATTTTGTTGAATTGGTGCACCCTGAATAAGCCTTTGGTGTATTTGCCGTGGGCGCCCACCTCTTTTCTGAAGCAGGGACTGACCCCCACATACTTTACGGGTAAATCTTGCTGGAGGATGACTTCGTCCATGTAGGATGCTGCCATGGGATGCTCGCTTGTGGCTATGAGGTATAGGTCGTCGTTTTCTATCTTGTATAGTTGGTCTCCGAAGAATTCGAGGTCTGTGACTCCCAGATACGGTTTCCTGTGCATCATCAGAGGCGGTTCAATGAGGATGTAGCCTCTGTTACGCAGAAAGTCTATCGTATAGTTTATGATTGCGAAGTCAAGCCGAGCCAAATCTCCTTTCAGGTAGTAGAAGCCGTGACCGGCAACTTTGGCGGCTCTCTCAAAATCTATTAAACCCAGATCTGAGGCGATTTCTACGTGGCTTTTTGGTGTAAAATCGAATTTTGGGGGTTTGCCAATGAGCTTTTCGACAACGTTGTCGTGTTCGTCTTTGCCGAAAGGAACTGTTTCATGCAGTATGTTGGGAAGCTTCAGCAAGATAAAATCGGCTTTTTCTCTGTATTCCGCAACTTTGGTTTCCAGTTTCTTTATCTCTTGCGGAATATTTTTTGCTTCTTCGATCTGTTTGCTGGCGTCCTTTCCTTGCTTCTTCAGGTTTGCTATCTCTGCGGTTATTATCTTCCGTTTATGTCGGAGCTCGTTAGCTTCTGCAAGCAGCTTTCTCCACTGTTTGTCGTATTCGATGAGATTGTTGAGCATTTCAATTTTTTCCGGTTCGCATCTCTTTTCTAGGTCTTTTCGTACGATTTCTGGATGCTCTCGAATCAGTTTAATGTCTAGCATCACCCTGTGCCCCGTAACCTTTCGCTTCAAAGTTTAACCAACTCAATATTTAACATTATATACGAGAAGTTACGGGAACATCAACTCACAGAAACCGTTTTCCAACTCGGCAAAATACCTGCTGTGAAAAAATCAGGATGGATTATGAAGGTGGTGCTTGGTTTTTCTGAAAAGTACTGTTTTCAACAATCTTCTGTTATTAGTCCCCTAATATGCAGATGAACACTTCAGTTGGCGGGAACTTTGGACAGTTTTCGTTTGTAAATAACTACGGCAACGGCAACTATGCTGAGCACGAAGAGTATTGGTGTCCAAGCTGGAAACTCTGGGATGTATCCAGATGGCGTGTACTTTTCGTTCTTGTTTGATGCTGTGAAGATACCTAATTCTGCGAAAAAGCCTCCTCCAATCGAGTATAACATGTCATCTACGACAGCAACCCCTAATGACAAGCGAGGCGTCGGCATTGGAGTAGCAATGCTCCAGCTATCGCTTTCAGGATCATAGACATGATGCTCATCATCCCATAGTACATGTATTCTTTTGGGAGCATATGCACCTGTTGTTGTGCCTGCACCTACTGCAGTGGTAAATACGGTAGGCAGGCTACTCCCTAAGGCCCAGGTGTCGGTTTCAGGATTATATATCTGGTTGATGTCGCTTGGAGGCTCACCCCACCCTATACTTCCTATGACGTAAATTTTGTTGTCGACAACCGCAGATGCGTAACCTGCAACAGCAGTTGGTATAGACGTCTTTGTGGTCCACGAATCGGTTTGAGTGTCATAAACTTCGGTCACGTTAATGGCTCTTGGCCACGCGCCATAGCCATATATCTCGGTTCCACCTATTAGATAGATTTTGCCGTCGACAACGTTTGCAGATAAATCAGCCCTAACAGTGGGCATTGGAGTTCTGGTTTCCCAAGTGTCTGTTAACGGATCATAGACTTCGTTTGCTATGGTGTATCCCTCGTCGGTTTCTCCGCCTATCACGTAGATTTTGTTTTGAACGACAGCTATCCCAAAACTGCTTCTTGCGGTGGGCATTGGTTCTTTTGTAGCCCAAGTGTCGGTGGCAGGATCGTACATCTCATTAGTGCCAACGTGGCCAGTGACGTTAATTTGGCCGCTAAGGTATCCCCCAATTGCATATATCTTTCCATCTACTACGGCAACTCCAAGTCCACTTCTTGCAGTGGGCATTTCAGCCATAGTCTCCCAAGAATCCTCAGCACATAAAACACTGGGAACTACAATAGTTGATAACGAAAAGGAAAGAACTAGTAACAGGATGATAACTGCCCCTCTTTTCCCCACTATGGGCACCATTAATAGATTATTTAAGGAGGATGAAAAGGGTTTTTGTCAAGAAACTTTGACTAAACACTCTTACATGAATCATTTATTTGGTCAAGGAACCTTTACAAAAATTTTTATGCGAATCTGTTTCCACCAGAAAGCTTCAAAACATTATTTGGTTCAGCTTCTCACACCATACTTGGAAAGTTAAATAAAACGTTAGGATCCTTTTGTCATACAAAAAAGCGGTTAATTTTGTCTTCATTATCTTTTTTCGTT
>Ga0315554_1001526_pt1 | contig 13647 bp, 15 predicted proteins | sample SalMarSW160370MG_FD_202114 | JGI IMG/M metagenome (GOLD analysis project Ga0315554, IMG submission 202114) | Salt marsh sediment microbial communities from the Plum Island Ecosystem LTER, Massachusetts, United States - Salt Marsh Sediment SW1603-70 ... | reverse complement strand
GGCTCAGCCGGGCTCGGTGACATCCCTGTTCACGACGAGTGGCCCCGCCTCACGAGCCGTGCTCAGCCAGGATTCGGGCTCGTCCGCCCGGGCCAAGTCGGAACCGGAGACCACCCAGGTGACGCCGGCGGAACGCAGCCGGGCCACGTGCTCGAGGGTGACCCCGCCGTCGACACCGAGCAGGGGACGCCGGGGAACCTCCTCCAGCTTCGGGATGACATCGTCACGGAACGCCGCGCCCCCGTGACCCGGTTCGACGGTCATCGCGAGGACCGGGGCGGTGTCGTCGGGCACCGCGGCGGCCGGGGTGCCGGGATTCACCCCGATCCCGGCGGAGCTTCCGCGGCGGCGAATCCTCTCCCATGCCGGATGCGCTGCCGGACCGACCTCGACGTGGACCACGATGAGGTCGCAGAAATCCGTCCACGCATCCAGCTCCGACAGTGGGTCCTTCACCATCAGATGTGCCTCGGCGGAGAGACCGAACTCGGCGGTGAGACCGGCTGCGAAGTCGGCGGTGAAGCCCGTCCCCGGGGCGAACTCCCCGTCGATGACGTCCCAGTGGAGCCGATCGATGCCCGCCGCGGCGAGGCGCCCGATCTCGTGCTCGAGGTCACGGTCCCGCATCGACCATGGTGAGGCCGCGATCCGCAGCGGGAAGGGCGGAATCGACGTCACCGCGTCGCCGGCCGTCGGAACTGGTGGGTCACCAGGGTCTCCGTCCGCCCTCGACCGGCGGCTGACGGTCGAGATCGTTGAGGAGCGTGTCGGCGAGCCTGCGATCGGTCACCAGATCGGTGATGAGCCCGGCCCGAGCCACGGCGCGCACCGCCCTCGCCTTCTGGGCACTGCTGGCGACCGCGATGACCCGGGGGATCCTCTTGAGTTGAGCGGCGCTGATGGCGATACACCGGCCGGCGTATTCCTCACCGACCACGGTGCCACCGTCGGTGACGAACGTGGCGGCGACCTCCGCCTTGACGCCCCGCTGGGCGAGGTCCTCCCGGTCCCGGGGCGTCATGACCTCGCGGAGCTGTGAGACGGGCGGGTCCCAGGAGCCCACTGCCACCACGGCGGTGCTCACCCGATCGAAGAGACGGAAGGCCTCGGCGACCTGGGGATGGCGCCGCAGGGCCGCCGCCGTCTCGGCATCGTCAACGATCAGCGGAGCGAAGATGGCACTGGCGGGACCTCCGACGTTGATCGAGGCCTTCCTCACCACCTCGACAGGCGAGTCGGCGACGTTGACCCCGGCGCAGCCGGTGAGCTGCACGATCGACACCCCGGGCAGTCCGGGCAGCGATTCGCTCATCGCGGTCAAGGTGCGGCCCCAGGTCATGCCCAGCACCTCCCCGGGTTGCACGATCTGGTGTAGGAACCTGGCGGCGGCTTCGGCGACCCGCGAGCGGAGGGCGGCCTCGTCACCGCCGACCACGTCGACCACGATCGCCTCGCGAAGACCGAGATGGTCCCGCAAGCGCTCCGACAGCTCCTCCTCGATCGGCAGCGGATCGTGGACACGGATGGTCACGATCCCCACCTCGAGCGCCTGATCCAGCATGCGGGCGATCTTGAATCGGGACAACCCGAGCGCTTCGGCGATCTCCGTCTTGGTCTTGCGTCCCTGGTAGTACAAGCGGGCAACGGTGGCGAGCTGCGCCTGCCGTGCCGCTGTCGGCTCTCCGTCCATGGCGGCGATCCTAGTGCTCATGCGGGCGGGTGCTTGCTCTTCTGAACCCAACAGTTTCCCTTCGCCTTGAGTCGAGCGACAGTTGGGCTTGACTCGGCGTTACCGGTGATTGTAGCATCATCACATGAGCGGAGAAGTGCTCATTTGAGCGTGCCAGAGGCCGTCAAATCAGCCGCCGAGGCACTGGTACGAGCCGAGGGTCGAGCCGTGACCGGCCTTGCCGACAGCCTCCCGATGTTCAACGAAGTCGTCGCGATCCTCCTCGACTGCCGCGGACGGGTGATCGTAGCGGGAGTCGGCACGTCGGGAACGGTGGCCCGTCGTATGGCACACCTGCTCAGCGTCGCCGGCACCCCGTCCTTCTTCCTGCACCCGGCCGACGGCCTCCACGGCAGTCTCGGGGCCATCCGCTCGGGCGACGTACTGATCGCTATCTCGAAAGGCGGCGACTCCGAAGAAGTCAACGAGATGGCAGAACGAGCAAGAGTCCGGGGAGCCTCCGTGGTTGCCCTCACCACCCAACCCGTTTCCCCCATGGTCCAGCTCGCCGACCTGCTCGTGCTGCTCCCCCCGGCCGGCGAGGAGGATCCCGGGGGCATCATCGCCATGGGCTCTACCCTCGTCGTCTCGGCGTACGGGGACGCCCTTGCCATCGCCCTCATGGAGATGCGTGGATACGAGTGGTCGGAGCTGCTCTTCACCCATCCTGGGGGCGCCGTCGGTCGAGCCGCCGAGAATGCCGCTCCGGAGAGTTGAGGAGGAGGTGTCGTGGCCGTCGTCGTAGGAGTCGATTCCTCAACCCAGTCGACCAAGCTGGTCGTGCGGAGCCTCGATGACGGGTCCGTTGTCGCCAGCGGCCGCGCCCCCCATCCCCCCACCGAGCCCCCGGTGAGCGAGCACCATCCTCACGCCTGGTGGGAGGCGCTCGAAGACGCCTGGTCGCAGATCGGCCCGATCCGTCGCAGGACCGTCGGCCTGAGCATCACCGGCCAGGGGCACGGCCTCGTGCTCCTCGATGGCGACAACGCCGTGCTGAGGAAGGCGCCCCTCTGGAACGACACCTCCTCGGTGCACGAGGCCCGGTACCTGAGGGATCGGCTCGGGCGCAGCGCCTGGGCCCGGCGCACCTCCATCGTCCCGGTCTCGGCCGTCACCATCAGCAAGCTGCTGCGGGTGGCGTTGCGTGAGCCGGAAATCCTCGACCGGGCCCGCACCGTCCTGCTCCCCCACGACTGGATCCAGTCGGAGCTGACCGGCGAGCCGAGCACCGATCGATCGGAAGCCAGCGGAACCGGGTGGTTCGATCCCGCCACCTCAACCTGGCAGCCGGACCTGCTGGATCTGGTCAGGCCCGGGCTCTCCGAGCAGCTACGCCTCCCCGACGTCCTCGGGCCGGACAGCTCTGCCGGCGTGCCCGCCGGAGGGCGCAGGCCGCTACAGGATCTCCCCGGCGCCACCGTCGTCGGGCCCGGGTGCAACGACAACGCGGGAACCGCCCTCGGACTCAATCTGGGCGCCGGTGACGTCGTCTTCTCGCTCGGCACGTCGGGAACGGTCTTCACCCCGTCACCCGCGCCCGTGCACGACGAGTCGGGCGACGTGGACGGGAACGCCGATGCCACGGGTGCCTTCCTCCCGCTCGTCTGCACCCTCAACGCCGGCAAGGTCCTCGACTGGGCATGCTCGCTGCTCGAGGTCGACTACCAGACGCTTGGCGAGATGGCACTGGCCGCCCCGGCCGACCCGGCGCGGCCGATCATGGCCGCCTACCTGGACGGAGAGCGCACCCCGGATCGCCCCTTCGCCTCGGGCGTCGTGAGCGGCTTGACCAACGCCACAGGACGCCAGGACCTGGCCCGAGCCGCGATCGAGGGAATCCTGCTCGGCCTCTGCGGTGGTCTCGATTCGCTGAAGAGGATGGGACTGCCGTGCGACGGCCGAGTCCTGCTTGCCGGAGGTGGCGCCCGCTCCGTCCCCGTGGCCCAGCTTCTGGCGGATTTCGTCGGCCGGGAGGTTTCGGTGTGTGACGTGCCAGACATGGCCGCTCTCGGCGCCGCCGTCCAAGCCGCAGCCGTAGCCTCCGACACGACCGTCACGGAGGTGCAGAAGGCCTGGGCGCCGCCGTTCCGGGTCGTGGCCGAACCCCACCCGGGACAGCACACCGAAGAGATCAGGCACCGCTACCGCCGGCTGGTGGCGACACTCGATCAGGAGGAGACCACTACCAGATGAAACGCCGCCGACTACCGGAAGAGTCGGGAATCGCCGCGATCCTCCTGCTCGTCATGCTCGTGATGAGCGTGCTCTCGGCGAATTTCCGGACGTTCGACAACCTGCAGATCCTGCTGCTCAACGGCGCAGTGATCGCCTTCCTCGCCCTGGGCCAGACGTTCGTGCTGCTCACCGCCGGCATCGACCTCTCGACCGGCTCCAACGTGGCCATGACCGGCGTCCTGAGCGCGGTGCTCATGTCCCACGGATTCGCATGGCCGATCGCGGCCCTCGTCGCGATCCTGGCGGGCACCTTCCTCGGAGTCGTCAACGGGTTCCTCGTCCACTACGTAAAGCTCCCGGCCTTCATCGTCACGTTCTCAACGTTCGGAGTGGCGGCGAGCATTCCCCAGATCATCACCGGGGCGAACTCGGTGTCGGTCAAGGACCCCGGTTTCGCCTCGCTGGGCCGAGGCTCGGTCTTCGAGATCCCGACGCCGGTGTTCCTCGTCCTGGTGGCCGTGATCGTCCTGACCTTGGTGCTGCGGATGACGCCGCTAGGCATCCACATCTACGCGGCAGGCGGCAATCCCGAGGCGACCAGGCTGGCGGGCGTCAACATGGCCCGGACCATCATCACGGTGTACGCCATCAGCGGGATGTGCGGGGCGATCGGGGGCCTGATCACCACCAGCCGCCTCATGGTCGGCTACCCGTCGGCCGGCTCGGGCAACGAGTTGTTCTTCTCGATCGCGGCTGCCGTCGTCGGCGGAGTGAGCCTCTTCGGCGGCATCGGCACCTTGCCGGGTGCGCTGTTGGGGGCGGTGCTGATCGCCACGGTCTCCAACGGCATGAACGTGCTGGGAGTCAGCAGCTACTGGCAGCCGCTCGTCATCGGCGTGATCATCCTGATCGGCATCATCCTCGACACCTTCAATCGCCGGCTCAGCATCGCCGACTTCTTCCGGCGGCGAGAACCCCCACCCGCGGCCGCCGGGGAGCCTCCCCCAAGCCTCACGACGGATTCCACAACATGATCGCGAATCACGCGGACCTCGCGATCGACCGACGCACCGCACCCATCGATACGGAGGTAGTTACCAGGACCGGATACCCACTGCAGCAGGAGACCCTCGGAGGGGGCTCGTGTGCAATCACCCGAACGAGAGAGGAGAACGGATGAGAAACAGACACCGTGCTATCGGTGCGGCGCTCTTGAGCACAGTCCTGCTCATGAGCGCCTGCAGCTCCGATGGCGATGACGCATCGGACATCACCACTACGGCAGCTGCGGCAACCACCACAACTGCGGCGGCTGAGAACACGACCACAACTGCGGCGGCTGAGGACACGACAACCACTACGGCGAGTGCCGGAGGCATCGAACGCCCTGCGGCCTGCGATGCAGATTCGCCGTTCGTGGCGGTCGCGCTCCCCAACCTTACCAATCCCTACTACGTTGCGATGAAACGAGGGTTCGAAGAGGCGGGAGCCGAGGCCGGCTTCGAGATCGAGGTGCAGATCGCCAACGACGACGACGCGGCCCAGCTCGCGCAGGTCGAGGCGATGCTCCAGAAGGATCCCTGTGCGCTCGCATTCAACGGGGTCAAGTCTGAGCCTGCCGCGGCCATCGTGAAAGCCGCTAACGAAGCGGGCGTGCCCGTCTTCACCGTGAACGTGATCGTCTCCGACGAGGCGATGCAGGACCAAGACGCCCACATCGTGCAGTATCTCGGAGCCGACAACAAGGCCGGCGGCCGGCAAATGGCCGAGCTGGTCCTCACGGACTTCGGTGCCGACGCCGACCTCAAGATCGGCTTCGTGACCGAGCCCGACGAGCAACCGACCGTGATCCGCGACGAGGGGTTCGAAGAGGCGATTGCAGCCGACGCGAACGCCGAGGTCGTCGCCAAGGTCGACGGCAACGTCAAGCCCGACGACAGCCTTCAGGTGACCACCGAGATGCTGCAGGGCAATCCGGACATCAACGTCATCTTCGCCAACACCGGACCCGGTACCTACGGAGCCTTGCAGGCTCTGCAGATCCTGGAGAAGGACGACGTCACGCTGTACGGATTCTGTGCATCCGAAGAGCCCCTGATGGACCAGTACGCGGGATGCGTCGCTCAGGAGCCCGAGGACTACGGTCGACGGGTCATCGAGCAGATCGATCTCTGGCTCGGTGGTGCGACACCGGAGCCCGAGGTGCTGCGGCCCCTCAAAATCTTCGTGACGGGCGACACGCCCGCTCCCGGAGAAGTGGGGTGACGTGACCGATCGGCCTTCGACTCGATGGGAGACGAGGTGACAGAAGAGATTGGGATCCAGGCAACGGCAATCGTCAAGCGCTTCTCCGGTGTGCCCGCCCTCTCGAATGTGACCATCGGTCTCCGACCCGGCGAGATCGTCGGTCTCGTCGGGCACAACGGAGCCGGCAAATCGACCCTCCTCAGGATCCTGGCCGGTGCTCTCCATCCTGACGAAGGCGGCATCCTGGTGGATGGCCGGCCCGTGGAATTCCACGGGCCGGCCGACGCCCTGCACGCCGGCATCGCCACCGTCTATCAGGAACTGGTCCTGCTCCACAATCTGAACGTGGTCCAGAACCTGTTCCTGGGACGCGAGCGGGCGGGCCTCGGCGTGCTCCGGCGCGACGCCATGTGGCATGAGGCGAAGGAGCTGATGGAACGGTTCGACCTCGACGTCGACCTCGACCAGCCCCTTGGCCAGATGCCGGTGGCGACACGCCAGCTGATCGAGATCGCCGTCGCCACCCATCGTCGCGCCCGCTACCTGATGCTCGACGAGCCGACCTCGTCCCTCGAGGGTGAGCAGATCGAGGATCTCTTGGAACGGATCGCCAACCTCGCCTCGAACGAGGGAATCGGCATCCTGCTCGTGAACCACAAACTCGACGAGCTGTACGCCGTCGCCCACCACGTGGTCGCCCTCGTGGACGGCCACGTCACCATCGACGGGCCGGTCGACCAGGTGAGCCGGCGGGACGTGGTGCGCGCAATCACGGGCGACGCCGTTCCGTCCGAACCCGAGGCGGCCGGATCCGACGAACCCGCCCCCCGCACCCACGATCGTTCCCATCCGCCGGACACCGAGCCGACCCTCACGATCAAGAGCATGCGGACCGCACAGGTCGCCGACGTCTCCCTGCAGGCCTTCCAGGGACGGGTACTCGGCATGTACGGCCTCATCGGAGCGGGCCGTTCGGAGACCCTGCGCACCTTGATGGGCCTGTACAAGCTGGACGGCGGCTCCGTCGTGGTGCTCGGAAAGCCCTACCGCCCTGCCAACCCGGCCGCCGCCCATCATGCCGGCCTCGCCTACCTGACGGAGGAGAGGAAGCTGGACGGGCTCGTCCCCCAGCTCGACTCCGTCGTGAACGTGGCGCTCCCGGTCCTGCGGCGATACGCCCGCGGCCCCCTGATGGATCACCGCCGCATGGCGGCGAGCTCCACCGAGATCCTGGACCAACTCCAGGTTCGTGGCTACCGGGACGGTCCGGTCGAGAGCCTCTCGGGCGGCAATCAGCAGAAGGTGTTGCTCTCCCGCGTCCTGGCACAGCGGCCCCGAATCCTGCTCCTTGACGAGCCCACCAAGGGCGTCGACATCGGCGTCAAGGTAGAGATGCACCGCATGATCCGAGCCCTGGCGTCCGAACAGGGCCTCACCGTCGTCGTCGCCTCCAGCGAGGCGGAGGAGATCCTCCAGATCGCCGACGAAGTGGTGATCTTCAACGGAGGCCATTGCGACGGTCGCGCCATACCAGCCTCCGCGCTGACGGTGGCGACCCTACGGGAGGCCGCCTGGGCGGGCGCATGACTGGTCCGGCGATCGCACCATGGCTATCCTTCCCCCGCCTGCTGTTTCACCGACCTCGTGTCGACCAACCCCAGCCCCGTCGGCCGTCTTCGGCGCGTTCTCGGCGAGTCGCCCAGGACCGACCTCACCCGGATACCGGTACATCCCTCTTCCTCCGCCGGTATCCGGGTGAGGCCCGGTGTGATTGGCGAGACGTCCGACCTCTGGCCGTCTCCGCCCCATTCTGACTCGGCGGCCTCGCCACCCGACCAGTGGGCTTGTGGCGTCGACGTGGCCTGCGAATCCTCAGGCCTCGGTCTGGTCCTGGGCGTCCCGGGCCCGTTCCTCGGCGAGGAACCGCTCATACCGACGCTCCTGGAGCCCGCTTCGGTCGATCAGGTAGGCCATGACGTGGAAAACGATGCCGATCCCCCACGCCAGGGTCACCCAGTACGCCCAATCGAGACCGCCGCCCTGCGCCAGGTCGATGCCCCACAGGAATCCGTTGACGACGACAAAGACGACGAGGTGCCACATCAGGCCGACAAGATCCTCGACACGTTTGCGGGCCCTCTCCTCGGCGGTTCCGCCTGCCGCAGTCACTGCTACCTCCTCAGGTCGGCGTGCTTCCCGCATCTTGGGCGTCGGGCGATCCGCCGTCCACTCGGCCGTCGTCCACCGATCGGCGAACCCGCTCCTCCATCGCCGAGTGGGCAATGGTCACGGGCGTGCCCTTCCCGGCATACTGGGACGGTCAGCATGAAGAGGAGCCGCGATGGCAGTGATCGAGGTCGAAGGTCTCGTCAAGAGGTACGGGAGCAGGAACGTGGTCGACGGCGTGTCGTTCCACGTCGAGGAAGGCGAGATCTACGGCATCGTTGGCCCCAACGGCGCCGGCAAGACCACGATCGTCGAGTCGGTCGAGGGCCTGCGGCATCCTGACGGGGGCACGATCCGCGTCCTCGGGCTGGATCCGATCAAGGATCGCTACGAGATCACCGAGCGGGTCGGCACCCAGTTGCAGGAGAGCCGACTCCAGGACCGCATCAGGGTCGGGGAAGTCCTCGATCTCTACGCCTCGTTCTACCGCAACCCGGCCGATTGGCGCAGCTTGCTCGACCGCCTCGGTCTCGAAGGCAAGGAAGACGAGAAGTACGCCACCCTCTCCGGCGGGCAGAAGCAGCGCCTCTCGGTCGCCCTCGCCCTGGTGGGGTCGCCCGAGATCGCCATCCTCGACGAGCTCACCACCGGTCTCGATCCGCAGGCCCGCCGCGCGACGTGGGACACCATCGAGCAGATCAGGGAATCGTGGGTGACCGTGGTGCTCGTCACCCACTTCATGGAAGAAGCCGAGCGGCTCTGCGATCGGACGATGGTCGTCAAGGAAGGGCGGATCGTCGCCATCGACACCCCGGGCGGGCTGGTGCAGCGTCTCGGTTCCGAGCAGCGGCTCCGGTTCCGGCCCTCCGAGCCGCTCGACGACACGGTGCTCACCGCCCTGCCCGAGGTGGTGGCGGTCGAGCACAACGGGCCGCAGGTGGTCATCACCGGGACCGGCAACGTGATCCAAGCCGTGACGGCGCTGCTGACGCAGCGCCAGGTGATCGCCGAGGAGCTGCGGATCGAACAGGCCACCTTGGAGGACGCCTACCTGGCCCTCACCGGCCAGGGCGGCGCATCGAACGAAACGGGCGCGGAGGGACGCTGATGGCAGTCACGATGAGAATCACCCGCACCGAGGGACGGCTCTTCCTACGGGACCCCCTCCCCGTGTTCTTCGGTCTGGTCTTCCCGGCCCTGCTGCTGCTGGCCCTCGGGCTCTTCTTCCCCGGCTTCAAGGATCCGATGGAGGAACTGAACGGGGCCCGCTACATCGACGTCTACGCCCCGATCACCCTCGGGTTGGGGGTGGCGACGCTGGGCCTGGTGACGCTGCCCCCGATCCTGGGCAGCTACCGGCAGTTCGGCATCCTGCGCCGGCTCCGCACCACCCCGGTGCATCCGAGGCGGCTGCTGTTGGCCCAGATGGCAGTGCACGGGGCGGTGTCCGTCGTCGCTTCGGTAGCGGCAATCGTGGTCGCCGTGGTCGGCTTCGACCTGCCGGTGCCGCAACGTCCGCTGTGGTTCGTCGCCTCGTACCTGCTCTCGGTGGCGTCGATCTTCGCCATCGGGCTCCTCATCGGGGCCCTTGCCCGTACCACGACCACCGGGTCGGCGGTCGGGATGGGCATCTATTTCCCGATGCTGTTCTTCGGTGGGGTGTGGATCGCCCGCGGGATCATGCCGGACGGGCTGCGCACCGTGAGCGACTTCACCCCGCTCGGGTCGGCGGTCCAGGCGATGGAGGACTCCTGGCTGGGGTCGGCGCCGAGCTTCACCAACCTGGCCGTGATGGCGGTGTATGCGGTGGTGGTCGGGTTCCTGGCGGTGCGGCTGTTCCGGTGGGAGTGATGCGAGCGGGAGGTCGACGAGCCGCGAGACACCCGCACACTCCGGCGCCCCGTCGCGCGGGTTGAGCCTCCCGAGCAGCCATCGATCGCAGATCGGCCCCCACGGGAACCTTCGGGCGGAGGGTCTGCAAGGTCTTCGCAAGGTCGCGGCAATGCTCACGCCGTACAAAGGCTCCCACGGCGAGGAGGACACCCGCCACGACCCGAGGAGGAGCCTTGCAGCAGCACACCCCCACCGCGACAGGTCACGCGCTCGTCGACCCGGACTGGCTGGAGCGCCGCCTCGACGATCCGACCGTGCGGGTCGTCGAAATCGACGTCAGCCCGAAGCCGCATGGCGAAGGTCACATCCCCGGCGCCGTCTTGTGGAACATCTACCGAGACCTGCGAGACGAGGCGTACCAGCTCCGCCCGATCCAGGCCGTCGAGGATCTGATCCGGCGTTCCGGCATCACCCCCGAGTCGACGGTTGTGTGTTACGGCTACGCACCGGCGCTCGGCTACTGGCTGCTGCGGCTGTTCGGCCATCACGATGTCAGGATCCTCGACACGAGTCGTGCGACCTGGCAGGCGGATGGGCGACCCTGGACGAAGGACTCGACGCACGTCGAGCCGAGTGGCTATCGCCCGGCCGCCATGTCTCCTGCCATCAGGGCCGACCTGGAGACACTCGTGCGATGGAGCGGACAACCCGACGGGATCATCCTCGACGTGCGCAGCGCCTCCGAGTACGCCGGCGAGCGGTTCTGGCCGTCCGGTGGCACCCCGGAGGCAGGCCGCACCGGCCACATCCCGGGCGCAGTGCACCTCCCCGCAGACCGGATCTTCGAGGCGGACGGGTCATTCCGGCCCGTCGACGAGCTGCGCGAGATGATGGCGTCCGTCGATCGGGACCGGACGATCGTGACGTATTGCACGGTGGGAGCCCGTGCCGCCACGGTCTCGTTCGTCCTGTCCGAGTTGCTCGATCATCCCGACGTTCGCGTCTACGACGGTTCGTGGGCGGAGTGGGGCCTGAACCCGACCGTTCCCATCGTCTCGGTGACGTGACCTCGTCACCCGAGAAGGGAGGCGTAGAGCTCCTGGGTTGGCTCGCTGGGCGAGATGCCGAGCTCGTCCCGCAACATGACCCTGAGGCTCTCGTAAGCCCGCAGCGCCTCGGCGACGTTCCCCTCGGCGGCGAGCGCCCTCATCAGGAGCCGATGACCCGACTCCCGCAATGGCGCGGTTTCGACGAGGGAACGACTGGCTTCCCTCGCTGCCGCGATCTCCGTGCCACCCAGCCCGAGCGCGGCGGAGCCGTAGACCTCGAGGGCACGCACGTGCAAGGTCTCCAGAGAACGACGGACGTCGTCGATCCACTCCGCATCCTCTCCGGGGAGGAACCCGCGCCGGGCGGTGAACATCGCGCCTTGCGACGCCGCCCACGCTTTCGCCCAGTCCTGTTTGACCACCGCGGATTCCGCGGTGTGGATGGCGTCCGCGGCGGCTTCGATGTCCACCCAGGCCGCCGGGAGTTCCAACCGGACGGTTCCGCGGCCCTCGACACGAGCCGGACCCAGGACCTTGCGCAGGCGGGAAAGGAGGACGTTGAGGGCGGCATCGGTGTCGTCGGGTCCTCCGCTCCCCCACAGTGCCTCGACGATCTCCGACCGTGGGATCATCCGGTGCCGATTGAGAACGAGGTAGGCGAACAACAGCCTCCCCTGCCGTCCGGGGAGTGCTTGTTCCAAGCGGTCACCGTCGATCTCTACGACGAGCGCCCCGCAGATCTGGACCCTGATGGATGGCTGCAAGGTTCCGGCAACCTAGCTGTGCAATGCTTCCCCACACAACCGATCTGGGAGGTCGTGGTCATGGAGAGGATCATTCGATGTGAATGCGGGTTCGTCGCCAGAGCCGACACGGACGAGAAGGTGATCGAGCGGATTCGCGATCACATGCGGGAGGATCATCCGGAGTTGCTGCAGCAGATCGCCACCGAGGATCTCCTCTCCTGGATCGAAGTCAAGTGATGACCGGAGAGACCGGCAGGGGCGAGTCGACGATCGACGCCGCGGCGACGATTGTCGCCGCGGTGCAGGCGACACCGGTGTTCCTCGACCGCGAGGCCACGCTGGCTCGGGTCGATGCGCTGACGCAAGAAGCGGCCGCGGCGGGGGCCGAGCTCGTGGTCTTTCCCGAGACCTTCGTTCCCGGGTATCCAGATTGGGTGTGGCGCTCCGTCCCCTGGGCGGCACCGTCGAGCCGCCTGCATCAACGCCTCCTCGACCAATCCGTCACGATTCCCGGCCCTGCCACCGACACCCTGAGAGCGACCGCCGCCTCTGCAGGCGTCTACCTGGCCGTTGGGATCAACGAGCGGGAGCCCAACGGTTCGACGGTCTACAACTCGATTCTCTTCATCGACTCCGGCGGAGAAGTCGTCGGCGTCCATCGCAAGCTGATGCCAACCGGGGCGGAGCGTCTCGTATGGGGCCAGGGCGACGGTTCGGGCCTCATCGTCTTCGACACCCCCTTTGGCAGGGTGGGTGGTTTGATCTGCTGGGAGAACTACATGCCTCTCGCCAGGGTGGCCCTCTACGCCCAGGGCATCGATATCTACCTGGCGCCGACCTGGGACAACTCCGACGTCTGGGTGCCGACCCTCCAACACATCGCCAGAGAAGGCCGCTGCTATGTGTTGGGGATCAATTCGGTGCTGCGCGGGAGCGATGTGCCGCCTGACGCCGGCGCTGGGGACCTGTACGGAGACGAAACAGACTGGATGAGCCGCGGCAACACCACCATCGTCGGACCCGACGGCGGCATCCTCGCCGGGCCGATCCGGGAGCAAACCGGCATCCTCTACGCGGGGGTCGATCGCGGCACCGTGGCGCGCCAGCGGATGCAGTTCGACGCCTGCGGGCACTACTCGCGCCCAGATGTGTTCGCTCTCACCGTCGACCGCGGGACGGGGCCCTCGCCTGCCTCTCCGTCGGATCCGGCTGATGTCGATGCGGTCTCTCCGATCTCGGACGAACCGTGAAGGCGACGGCAGATCGATCTCACCGTCCGGTGTGCCACCGGCTCGACGCTGCCGGCGGGCATAACGGCCAGCGGGATTCGAGTGTTGGCGGCTTGATCGCGTCGTCGGAAGCCTGCAGCCAGCTCAGCCAGAGCCTTTCGTGCCACACTCCCCTCAGGTGACCGACCACTTCGGCTGACTCGTTGTGATCAGCGCAGCAGATGGGTCTAGGGGACTCGAACCGTCCCAACACGGGACGAAGACCATCAACGCCCATTCCGGTCAAACAGAAAGAGATGTACGACTTGCACGTCTCTGCCTCTGTTCGATCTGGTACTTTCTATCAGTCTGGTGGGCCCGGCAGGACTCGAACCTGCGACCGACGGATTATGAGTCCGCTGCTCTGACCAACTGAGCTACGGGCCCCGACGGGAGTCTACGGCCTGACGCCGGCGGCGGCCGGGCCTCAACCG
>Ga0315554_1001525_pt1 | contig 13650 bp, 12 predicted proteins | sample SalMarSW160370MG_FD_202114 | JGI IMG/M metagenome (GOLD analysis project Ga0315554, IMG submission 202114) | Salt marsh sediment microbial communities from the Plum Island Ecosystem LTER, Massachusetts, United States - Salt Marsh Sediment SW1603-70 ... | reverse complement strand
TTTCTGCAGCTCCACTGCGAACGTCTCATCGCCGTTTCGCAGCAGTCTCCAATCTATTACCGCTTTGGGGACAGACCATTCCATACCTTCCCGCCAGATTCCCTCCTGGGAATCGACAGGTACATATCGGATGATTTTGTCCCCGTCAAAACCATAACAGATAAGTCCGTCAGGCAGTTGTATAAGCAGCGTCCGGCTGTCACTCGAAAGCTCGCCATAAGACTGGGGAAACTCAACGGCCCTGTTTATATCCTGGTGCATTCGCTGCAGCGCCGCAAGCAGGCTCGTGTTGGAGTTGGCCGTGCGATACGAACGGGGTATGTCACGAGTGGTTACGCTCGTCAAATGGGCAAAGGGCACCAACAGCACCCCTATTATGAATATGACCGTAAGCATTTCAATTAGTGAAGTTCCCTTTCGCATACTCACTGCCCCGGTGAACCGTTCATATATCTTGCCAGTTCGACTGTAACTGTCCGCCCGCAGGTCTTTGCTTTTGTCTTTACCCTGACAAGCGTCAGCCCCTGCCACTGGCCCGTACCCTGCGACTTCTCGATTGACAGCTCCACCTTCGGCCAGAGTCTCTTTAAATCCTCCGCGTCGAGCGCCTTTCCGGTGGCCGAGATACTGTCGAGCTGCGCCTGCGCCGCGGCAACGCATCTCTGCTTACTCATATAAAAATGATTGACCGCACTGAACGCCCCTAAGGCCACGGCAAAACTGACCATAAGAAGGGTCAAAACCGACATCGCAACTATCAGCTCCGTCATAATCAAACCGTTTTTTCTTCGTATTCGAACCATATTACTCACTCAGACCTACGGTGTCACAGTACTGCACAATATGGTTATTATTTTCACCATGGGTGTAAAAAATGCATACACTACGAAGCCGACGACAAAGCCGAGCATTATAACGATGCACGGGCCGGCTATATATTTGGCCAGGTTCACCATATAGCTGTAATTCGAGCGGTAGAACGATTCAAGCGTTTCCAGAATACCAGGTGTACTGTCCCGGCCGGTCTTCTGCTCGAATGCCCAGGCGAGTGTATTACCCAGCCGGCACTTCAAAGCCGATGATGCGATATCCTCACCCGATTCCACCATCGCCAGCCATCTGGTCAGCCGCTTCTTAAAGCATAAATTCACATCGAGGTTAAGCGTATTGCGTATAGCTTCATTGACCGGGCAGCCGGCCTTCAAAGACAAACGCAAAGCCTCAACCACCTGCACCATCGAGTAGTTTTTCTCGAACCAGTGTACAATTGGCAAATGCCACTTGATAAAATCACTCATCCTCGAAGTCATAAAGACCCGTTCCGTCTGCCGCGACCTGAAGCGCGCATACATCGCAAACATCTGCACAATTACCAGAACAAAAAATCCCGTCACAAATATTACCCCTCCACTTCCATAGACAATGAAGTTGGTAGCGCCCAGCAGCGCGCGTGTAGAAGCAGGCAGCATCTCATGCCCTATCATTTCCTGAAGGACATCGAGAAACCTCGGAACGACAAATTTTGTCAACATTAACACTATGAAGAAAACAACGGTCAGCAGCACCGCCGGATAACTCGGATGAATGGGCTGTATTCTTTTGCCTTCTTCCGTCCTGGCAACGATATCAGCTTCGACTGCCTGCAACGCACCGGGCAATTGCCCGATACGCTCGCCTGATGCAATCAGCGACAACGCACCTGCCGGGCACTTCGGGTAACCCCTTTTCAGGGCCTCACTTAGCGAATAGCCTTGGACCAGCCATTTTGCTATTCTACGCAGGATAAAAGCCCTTTTACCCGACTGTCCCCAGGCAGCGCATTCCAAAGCCATCGGCAAAGGCAGGTTCTGCCTCACACTCGAGCCGATAGTCGATAAAACATACGCAGCTAATGCATTCTTAGAAGTTAAAGCACAGCCCAAAATCGCTGATGCACTGACGATAATAATAACAAACATGTAAAAACCAAAAACACCAAATGCCCCGCATGCTACAATCAATACGGCCGCTGATAACAAACTGAACAGCATAAATCGCGCGCACGAGCGGGACCACCCTCTCGAATCCGGCCCGGGTTCGGACATTGAAACAGTAAAAAGCGCTGCGAGAAAAATTAAAGGCGATATAACAGCCGCCACCACTGAATCCATGTTAATTGAATAAACAAAAAGCCCCAGGCTCACCAGCGGCGCAGCTATCATGGTAACGGCCGGTCTTTTGAATCCGAGGATGCCAAAACCAATGAAACAGATTATTATTAACAATATCAGCATCGCTTATCCGGCGGCGCCCAGACCTTGCACAACCTGTATCATCGGCAGAAAAATCGCAAGAATCGCCAGCGCTATAAAGCTGCCGACCACAATCAGCATCACCGGAAGCAGGACCGCCTGCAGGCGCCCCTGACCACAGCGTGTCTGCTCCGAGTACATCTGTCCCAGGCTGTACAGATTATCCTGCAGCTCATTGCGCTGAGTTCCCAGCTGCATCGAATACAAAAACAATCTCGGTATACTGACGCAAACCTGCCCCGCCTCCATGATGTTCGCCCCGCTTTCCACTCCCGCCGCGAGAAGCTCACCTTCGCGTAAAAGTTTTTCACTGCCCGAAGCCTGTGAGCCCAACCGCAGCACAGTCGGCATCTCCGCGCCAGCCGCTACTAATATCGCCATCGACTCAGCCATCTTGCTCAGGATACTGCTGCGGTACAGCGTGCCGAAAACGGGTATCTTCATAAACACCCATTCTCTGAATCTTCGCCCGCCGGAAAAAGTCGACAGCAATAATAAAGCTACTATTAAGCCGGATATTATCGCACCGATACTAATCCAGAAAGGCACCACGTGCTGAGCCATACTAAAAAAAGTGGCGCTCAGCGGATTCAGTTCACCGCTTACCATTTCTCTCAGGATAGGCCCAAATTGCGGTATTATGATAATAAACACCGCCGTGAGGATTACTGAACCTATCGCCAGAACAACTGCCGGATAGGCCATAGCTTCGAAAACTATTCGGCGGGTCTGGCCCGATACTTCGAGGTTGCGGTTGAGGCTGGTGAGCATCTCGCTGAGTCGGCCGGTCTCGATACCGGCCTTGAGGATTCGCCCATAAAGAGGCGGAAACGCTTTCTGACGCCGCTCGAACGCATCGACAATATCTACACCAGCCTCAAGGTCATCCGCAATTTCCCCGACCAGTTTCCGCATCCGTTTCGAAACAATATCCTTCGACAGCTCCCGCAGTGCACGTTCCAGCGGGATACCTGTCTTGCTTATCGAAGCGAGTTGCTGATTGAACAGCACGAATTCCGTTCGGCCGATCGAAGTTTTCGGTTTACTCTCGCGGGACGGTTCAATCGAGTTGACATTTAGCTGCATGTCCCGCAAAAGCTGTTCAGCCTCCTGGCGTGAGCCCGCCTCGATAGAACCCTTCATAAGCCGGTCCGTCGAGGTCAGGGCCGTGTATTCAAAAGTCGCCATATAACCATTCCCCAATTCGTGTGCTTATTCTTTTCTTTCAGTAACAGGGCAGACCTTGTCCAGCTCTTCTCGCGTTGTTATGCCCTGCTCTACCAGGGCCAGACTGTCATCGAGCATCGACCTGCTCGTCTGTTTAATCATTTCATCGAGCTGCTCAATGTCCGCCTTGGCAAGAATCGCCTTTCGAAGTTGGCTCGTCATCTCGGCAATTTCCGCGACAAGGGCTCGTCCCCTGAAACCCGTATTGAAGCATTCATCGCAGCCTGCGGGTTTGAAACCACCGGCGGCGTCTTTAGTCCTACATTTGGCGCATAGTTTACGAACCAGCCTTTGATTAAGAATAGCGCCTACGCTCGATGTCACCTGGTAAGGCTCGATACCCATCTCGAGCAGCCGCAGAAATCCCGCCGCCGGCGTGCCGCTATGCATAGTGCTCATAAGAAAATGACCGGTCAGACCCGCTTCGATTGCAATCCTCGCCGTCTGGGCATCACGAATTTCGCCTATCATCAGCACCTGCGGGTCCTGCCGCAAAAGGGAGCGCAAAGCGGTTGAAAAATCCATATCGCCGTACGCTGATATCTGCACCTGGGTAACACCGTCTATTCGAAACTCCACCGGGTCTTCGAGACTGACTATGCTCTTTCCCGGTGAGCTGCCGAGTATATATCTCAGCATCGCCGCCAGCGTTGTGCTCTTGCCGCTGCCCGCAGGACCCGTCAGCAGCAATACTCCCTGACTTTGCGCAGCTATTGTTTTGAGCTTTTCATACAAATGCTCCGAAAAGCCGAGCTGCCCGAGCCGGGAAAGCTCCTTGTGCTGATAGAACAGCCGAACTACCGCTCGCTGGCCGTTGATTGTTGGAAAAACTGCCAGACGCTCATCGAGTACACCGTCCAGCGGAGTCTTTATTTCCATTCGGCCTTCCTGCGGTATATCATTACGATAAGTCAACAGCCCGCCGAGGACCTTAAGCCTTGCAATGACGTTATCCGAAAGGATTTTCGGAAGTCTTTCTACGACCTCAAGCACACCATCAAGCCGGAATTTAACCTGTAGTTCCGAAACTGTCGGGTCGAAATGAACGTCACTGGCCCCGCAGCCAATCGCCTTGTTCAGAATCTCATCCACCCAGGCCACCACATCCTGTGGCTCTTTTATGCCTTTTTTCCCGTCATTATTGCGCCTGCTAAAGAGCATAATATGGCCTCTATGAACAAAAAACGGCTTTGTCACCCTAAATAAGACGAATTCGACCCGGTGACGTTATTAAAATAAACAGGATTTTTGAAGATTTTTCCGAAATTTTTGTTAACATAGATTCTATGGGGATGTCTTAAATTATGAAACATTGATAAAACGACATTTATGGCTGGCCAGGTAAACATCGCTGGGCTTTCGTGGGACATTACCATACCTGAGGTCCTCAGCGGCACTCAGCGATGGGTACTGTCCGCCATGCAAAAACATGGGCCCGAGTTAGTAACTATGCTCTGGCGGATACTTGCCAATGAGCAGGATGTTTGCGACGCATATCAGGACACATTCCTTAAGCTCGCTCACTACGAGTCAGGGCAGAAGCCTCAATACGTCAGGGCTTATGTGTTCCGAACCGCCGCGAACACCGCCCTGTCAATGCTCAGGCACAAAATCATCGAAAGAAAACGTGTGCAAACGCTTCAAATGCAAAGCACGACAGATACAGCCAACGACCTGAACTCAGGACTGTTGCAGCAAAACTTGCGCTCATGCATTGCAAGGCTACCCAAAAACCTGAGAGAAGTGGTGACTTTTCACGACCTGGCCGAGCTGCCTTACAGACAGGTCGCAAGAATTCTCGACATTACACCCGCAACCGCCAGGGTATACCGATGCAAAGCGGTACGGCTGCTGGCGGTATGGATGAATAAAAGCGAAAACGAAATATGAAAACACAGCAAAAAAATCGGAGATGCAAAGACATAAAAAGGTGGTTGTACACCGCGCTGAGTAAGCAGATTGGCCCTGATGCAGGCTGGGTACAGCAGCATATCGCCTCCTGCCCGAAATGCCGGAGCAGACTGCTCTGGGCGTCGCGAGTCGGTGTAGCATTGCAACTCATAAAATCTCAGCCGCACAGTCTGGACCTGCTCGCCCAGGCCAACCAAAAAGCCGTATCCGTACTCAAACATTCCCTGCGATACTCCGACAAGGCACAGAAGCTAAAAGCCGCGATGCCGCAGCCTACTATTTTCGAAAGACTCAGGAAGTACCGCAGCGCCGCTGCGAATCTCGCCGCCTGCGTCACTATATTGCTTCTGATGAAAGCAGGTATGTTCTCTTCGACCAGGAAATTCCAGAACGACGGCAACAATGCGCTGCGGCATTACTACACCAACTACGTCGGTGACGAAATAGCCGACGAAATATTCCCTTCATAAAAGCTCGTCCGCCGGCATACTCCTTCTTGACGCTGCTGCGCTGTCGGTCTAAAATCCAATATCGTACTTTGAGGGACAATCTTCTATGCAGGAAACAGCAGCCAACGACGCCAAATACATGCGTTCGGCAATTCAACAGGCCGAGATAGCCGAACAAAACGGCGACGTCCCTATCGGGGCAGTAATCGTCCATCAGGGCCAAATCATCGCCAGGGCCTGCAACCAGCGCGAACTGCTAAAAGACCCCACCGCACACGCTGAGATTATAGCACTGACACAGGCCGCAGCCGCTCTCGAAACCTGGCGGTTAAACGATTGCACAATATATGTCACCTTAGAGCCCTGCCCGATGTGTGCGGGCGCACTGGTTCTTGCCCGGCTCGACAGATTAGTTTACGGCTGCGACGACCCGAAGACCGGCGCGGTTAAGAGTCTATACAATATCGTTCAGGACGAAAGGCTCAACCACCGCCTTGAAGTAACGTCAGGCGTCTGCGCCGACGAATGTTCCGCCCTGCTCCAAAACTTTTTTTTCCGCCGCCGCGATAAAAACAAAAACAACTTGAACGATGTTTAGCCGTCTTTACTAATCTGCCCGGCCGTCGCAGCGGCACTTTTAGCCTGTGACCAGAATGCTAATATCAGAATGCCTAATACAATGCAGGGCAAAGAATCGCACAGATACCATTTGGCAGGCATCCCCGCGACGATACCCGTTATCAGGCAGGCCAGACCAAGCAACACCGACACGACGGCTGAAAACGAAACCATCACTCCGTATTTCATCGGCCGCAACGCAAGTATTATAAAAAACACACCAATCGCTCCGTACGTCGCCGACAGCAGCCGGGCAAAATACTCGAACACCGGCGCATCGGGAAGCGACTCGACCCCGAAGATGCCGGTGACCCGCGGCCACACCGACATCGGCGCAAAGACTCCAGCCACCGCCGACAGGCAGAAAATAGCTGTTATCCACAGAAACAATTTTAATCCTGCCATTTCTCATCCCTTTCAATTATTTATTTTTCCCTTTCCAGAGAGGACGTCATATTACCACCCAAAACCGGCCGATACAAGCTGGACTATTCGCTCCGAATCAGTAAAATAAGCTAAAGCCTATTGACCGACGACTATCGACTAATCACGGAGAGGTGTCGGAGTGGCCTATCGAGCAGCCTTGGAAAGGCTGTGTAGGGCTTGTCCCTACCGCGGGTTCGAATCCCGCCCTCTCCGTTGGCCTTTGGCCAACAGAGCAGTTGAACAAAAGTTCAACTGCGGTCTACTGCTCAACTCTCAAGGCGGGACCGGAACACGCGCAGATGCCGAAGGCATAAAAAAAGCCCCCGAATTTTTCGAGGGCTTTTTTCATTAGTTTAAGATTTATTACCAAATTTAGAATCTGAGGGTCAGGCCGACCTTCAAAGCACTCGACCGGCTGCCGCCGTAAGCTTCACCTTCGTAACGCACAAAAGCGGAGGTGATGTCGCTGAGCAGGCCGCTCAGGCCGGCGCCGTAATAAACACTGTCATCGCGATTACTATCAACGTCCGTGGCGAACTTGGTCGTGCCGCCGACGCAACAGAACGACTTTAAATCATAGCTCCGTGTATCCTTTGCTGTCAAGGAAGGTTTTTACCGCATCAACAGCCTGACTCAACGTATAGCTGCCTTCCACCGCCTCGATCGACAGAGTTTTGTAGAGAGTGCAGTTAACGGTCTTATCACCAATATACTGCGGGGACGTTCCCTGATTATAGGTCAAATAGCCTTTCAGCTTAGAGGCGACAGACACCGCCTGAGTGCCGAGCTTCTTGGTTTTGGTTTTGCCTGAAAGCACCAGCGCAGAGTCACTATCAAGGTCAAGTACAACCCACCAGGTACTCTTGACGCCCTGGATTCCAAGAACATCGTAAGTTCCGCTCGTAGTTTCCTCGTATGTGCCCGCCTTTTTGTCGTAATCAATTCGCGTGTATTCGCCGGAATTGACATCTATGACAAGGAAGAACTTGTCTTTGCCTTTCTCACTGAGCCACGGGCCGCCCGAATCTGAGTATTGCATGCCCTTCTCCGAGCAGTTATAGACGAGGACGTTGACATCAGGGGTTACCAGGTCGTAGTAGTTGCTGTCGCTTGCAAGCTCGGTCAGGTCGGTTAATTCGGTATAACCGGCGTCGTTGAGGTCCGCTACGATAGCCGCCTCTGTCTGCGAACAGCTCCAGTGATTGCCTATTGACAGCGTCGTCCAGGCCTTGTCCAGTTTTAGATTGGCCTTGCCCATCTCGATATACCTGGGGTCGCTGCCGAAGTTGTTTATCGATATGCCTTTGAGGCTGCTTGCAACCTCTATAGCTGTTCCCGCTATCGTACTGCTCCTGGCGTTACCCTGGACCATCAGCGAAAAGTCATTATAGTCATTGCCGAACTGACTGAACAACCACGTAGTCCGGCCGTTCATCGGCTCCATTGTCGTGCTGAAATTGCTGTCATAGACCCGCTGATATGTGAGGCCTCCAGAGTCCCAGTCTATCTGGCAGGCCAGGCCGTAATTAACGTCTATGATGAAATAGCCTTGCTCCCGCCCTTTCGAATCGACCCAGTTACTGTCGCTAGAATCGTAGTCATAGCACAATTTAGTCGATTTGTACTTGTATACAAACGTACGCGTGGCGTAATCAGTAGGAATAGCCGATACCTCGTCGGAATAATCGCTCGCATGGCCATTGGTGTCGACCGCGGTGACGACATAGTAATAGGTAGTCCCGAGCACGAGATTGGCGTCGTTGTCGAGGTAATTGGAGTCCGTCGAGAGAGTATCGTTGAGCCTGGCATATCCGCTGCCGGAGGTCGTCGAACGATAAACATTGTAGCCGTTGACGTCGGGCTCGTTATTGTCATCCCAGTCAAGTAGCACGAATCCATTGTCGCCAGTGGCTTCGAGCCCGTTAGGTGCCGCCGGCGCCGGCCGCCATGTGGTGTGATGGATCGCGATGCGGTCAGCACTCAGAATACCGTCATAAATAGCGATTTCATCCCAGTAGCCGGGCATTATGTTGTAACTATAACCATAATCGTTCTCGGCACCGAAAACCATATGGTCCAACTCAGGGCCAAGAAATGAGCCGGCATCAGTGAAAAGTGCTTCAGCTTTCCATTGGCCGTCTATATAGAGACTGGCCTTCAAATTATTAGGAACATCATTATAATTTTCATCATAAGTAACTACATAATGATGCCATTCACCATCAAAGTCCCCACTAACAGTATATTCGACACCACTGCCGCCAAATATGCGGATGGTGCCATCAGAATTTCCCACGGCCGGCGCGCAAGGTTCATTTGTATATGGGCCAATTTGCTGGAAGAGTAATCCGTAAGTATTGGGCTGTGCCTGTCCGTCGGGAAGGGTCTTGTACCAAAACTCAATGGTAATATCATTGGGGGCAAACGCCCACTCATCACCGTACACAGAGGAAGGTCCACCGGTGTTTTTGCAAACAGCCGCTGCGAAAGCACCGGAACTACTTTCATTTACATCGAAAAAGAATGAATTGCCTGCATAACCCGCGCCAGAGACCACTTGACCGAGACTGCCGTAAGTCACCCAGTTGTTACCCGTTTCGTCCAAAACATCATCTTCACTGTCAAATCTTATCCAGACAACAGGATTATCAGCATCAACTTCCGTTGCATACGATAAAATTTCAGTATCTACTTCATTCGCTTCGGCGTTATAGTGGGTTTCAATTTGTACTTCACTGAGAGCATAATCATAAATAGCCACTTCATCCATAAGGCCTACATAACCGTTGGAGACATAGTACGGATCACCTCCAGCAGCCAAAAGAATGGGTTTCCAGTCATTGTTAGTATTCGGGCTGATTTCACCTGTATACACATGGGAGGTCCAAACATCACCGTCGAGGTATATCGTCGCGGTGGTATTTGCATCGCCATCATAAACAAAGGTCTGAACATAGTGATGCCATTCGCCGTCATTAAGATCCATCGGCGGCCATCCATACCAAGCCTGGCCGTTAAGGGCATTGCTCGGCTGGTACTCATCTCCGGTATTTCCGATTATGGGACCAAAGTCACTCTCACCATGATAATTCACCCATGTGGCATAGCCGGTCGAAGGGTAAATTGTGCTCACCCAAAACTCGACGGTCATATTCGAGTTGGTGAGCTTATCGCCGGAATAAATGTTATCCTGAATTTCGACGAAATTACCGTTACTGTCTGCAGTGCCGTGGAACTCGGCCGCCTGACCCAAGCCGGGCCTGCTCGCTACCAGCGATATGTCAGCCTTCTCGGCGCCTCTGTTTCTATATACGGCGGTCGTTAAGCCCATCGTATCAGCGCAGCTATTACCATCGGCACTGGCGGCATCCTCGAACTGAAAATAAGACAGAGGACTGTCCGCTAACACGGCCTCACTGTATGCACCTGCCCAGGCTAAGCCTGTCAACGCAAGGCAAATAAAGAGGATTAAAAACACATTACGATTACGAATACGAACCTTTGATAAATTGATACGCGGCTTCATTTTTTTGCTCTCCCAATATCATACTAACTACATTGACCATAAATCATTCAATACCGGCAAAGAAACAACGGTTAAATTCACTCAATTTTTCGAACACTTCCCGTATCTTTGCCACGCACCCTTGAATATTAAAAAACCTCTGATTTTTCGGCAAATAAGACCCTGTACATTATCAACAATAATCCTCCATAAAGCAGAGGATAACTTTTTGATACCGATAACTAAAACACAGGCCTTTCTTCGTCAAATCTGAGGTTTTATGAAGGATTTGCAGCTTTTGCTGAACCTGTTTAAAATTGTTTTTTCAATCGGTGATGATTAATATCGGACCGTAACACACGCTGTCTCCCGACCACACACCGCCACAGCCCCATCACCTGCGCAGAAATACACCTGCTCAGCCAAATGTAATTAAACAACGAGGTCCCCTCAGTAGATAATAGCAGTCGCCTGTTCTATCCTGCGAACTACTTCCTCCACCGGCGTGTCTTTACTGACATACCCGTCGAACCCCTTGTGCAGCAACGCCGACTGTTCCGCCTCGCTAAGGTGGTTAGCCAGTGCGATTAGCCTTACCGCCTGCAAATCCTCATCCAACCGAACGCTCCTGCATATCTCCCCTGCGTCGATTTCTCCGCTCAGCAGGCTGATTAACATAACATGAGGCGAGAACTTCTGTGCCACCAGGCCCGTCTCGAACGTAGTAGCCACCGTCTCCACCTCATAATCCGCTTTACTGCTCAGCACCTGCGCAAGAGCAACCGCAGCCTCGGAATCCGCATCAACGATAAGAACCCGAGTCTTGCCTATCGGCAAGGCATCTGTCGGCATGTTATGCAGCTTCATAAACCGGACCAGCTCGCTGACAGGGATTCTCCGGTCCCTGCTGCCGGGTATCCGGTACCCTTTGAGCTGCCCGCTGTCAAACCACTTGCTGACAGTCCGCGGTGCCACGTGACATATCTTTGCCACGTCACCTGTTGTAAGTACATTTTTACCCTTAGCCATTCTTCATACTCCCCATAGTGCGTAATGTACGCAGCTTATGCCGCTATATTCGGCCTATCCGCTGTGCTTATTAACCAAATAGCCTTGCCCTGGGCGAATTTTTACACTAATGCACTACTACCTATTATTACGTCCCATAAGCAGTTCGGTTTAGGCGGGAATCAAATTTGGGGTTGCTTGCTGCGGCGGCTTGTCCCGCCGAAGCGTAGGCGAAGGTGGAAGTCTTGACGAAGCAGGATAACGAAGGCGCGATCCACGGTTAAAAATCAATTTGATTTAACGGCCGAAAACGCTACAATCCCTTAGCAATACCAACGAACTATCATTGGAGGCAACTATGCGGGTACATTTATCTCGGCCGGATATTACCGAACGTGAAATACAGGCCGTCGTCGACGTCCTGAGGACTCCGAATCTTTCACTTGGCCCCAAGCTGACCGAGTTCGAGCAGGTCTTCGCCGATTACATCGGTATGCGCCGGGCCGTGGCCGTCAACAGCGGCACCAGTGCACTGTTTTTATGCCTCCAGGCCATGGGCATTGGCCCGGGCGACGAGGTTATAACGACGCCGTTCACCTTCATAGCCACATCCAACACGGTCATGATGGTCGGCGCCAGGCCGGTCTTCGTGGACATTGACCCGGTCAGTATGAACATTGACTACGAGAAAATCGCTTCGAAGATAACCTCGAAGACCAGGGCCATAATGCCGGTCGAGGTCTTCGGCAGCCCCGCCGGCTTCGACAGCATCTGTCAAACAGCCGCTGAGCACAACCTGCCGGTCCTCGAAGATAGCTGCGAAGCCCTTGGCTCAGCCCTGAACGGCAAAAAGTGCGGAACCTTCGGCCTGATGTCCACATTTGCCTTCTATCCTAACAAACAGATAACCACCGGTGAGGGGGGGATGATTCTGACAAATGATGATAAGCTGGCAGAGCATTGCTGTGCACTGCGGAACCAGGGCAGGGGTAAGGACAGCGGGTGGCTGGGCCATGAGATGCTCGGGTATAATTATCGGCTGAGCGATATAAACTGCGCACTTGGGATAGTGCAGCTTTCGCGGATTGAAGAAATGAAGGATAAACGTAAAAAGGCAGCCAGGCTGTACCGTGAGCTGCTCGAAGATGAGGAAAGGCTGGTTGTGCCTGCCGAGGAAAGCGGCTGCGATGTGAACTGGTTCGTGTTCGTAGTTCGGCTGGGCGATGAATTCTCAATGGCCGACCGCGACAGGATTCTCGAATTGATGCGGCAGGCTGGCATTCAGGTAAGCGACTATTTTACACCGGTACATCTTCAGCCTTTCATGGTCAGGCAGTTCGGGTACAAAAAAGGCGATTTTCCGATAACCGAGCGAACAAGCGAGCGCACAATCGCGCTGCCGTTCTATAATAACCTCAGTCGCGAGGACGCAGATATAGTCTGCGGCGAGCTGAGAACGGCGTTAGATAAAATCTCAAAGTAGATTTGCAGAGGGGGGTTTTCTTGTTATATTTACGGTAGAGGCGCCTGGTATGGGCGCTCTAACAAGAACGGTCTATTTTCATGGGGGCGGTTGCGGAAAATGAGGGGATTTCGAAGCAATTTCATACTTCTTCTAATCGTCTATTTCGCCGGATTTGCCACCGCTATCTATACACTGGCGCCGGTGCCGGACAGCGAAGCCTTAAATCAATCGGAACACAGCTTCGCCCAGTCTGTACTGAAAAGCGACGAGTTCGCCCAAAATTTCAACGTCCAGCTGCACCGCTGTGTAGAATTCATCAAAGAGAAAGGCTGCGAGGCAGGCGAATTCATCAAAGAGAAAATTAACGAACACAAAGAGAATTCGTGATTAGCAAATCGGGAGTCGAGGAGTAAGACCAAAAATATTTCTGACTCCGCAATGGTCCTAATGACCGCGTTGGCCGTGGGTGGAAAACCCACGGCCTATTTTTTATAGCCACAGACCCTGTACCAGACACGGTACAGGGGGATTAACCTGCCCCCGCGTCTCACGACGCGAGTCGTGGCGGCGGGCACAGATTAACACAGATTTTATTTTTAGACGCTGATTCCGCTGATTATTTCACCGCAGAGCGGCTGTGTTTGAATTCAAGGGTTTTTTTAGTTTTTTTCGGGACGCCATAAACTCTGATTCCGAAGCATAGTGTTAAGAATTATAAGAAGTTTTCGCATACACGCAGTGATAACGACT
>Ga0315554_1001524_pt1 | contig 13653 bp, 8 predicted proteins | sample SalMarSW160370MG_FD_202114 | JGI IMG/M metagenome (GOLD analysis project Ga0315554, IMG submission 202114) | Salt marsh sediment microbial communities from the Plum Island Ecosystem LTER, Massachusetts, United States - Salt Marsh Sediment SW1603-70 ... | reverse complement strand
TTTGTTAAGTATCAGGATCGGATAATGTATGCAACCGATACTTTTCAGGAACCGGATATGGATCAGCATATCTTTAAACAAGATGTTCACAATAAATGGATAAGTGATTGGCAGTTCTTTACAACTGATGATACCATGACGGTATCAGATCTAGATGATTCTTTTGAGGGATTAAAATTGCCCAAAAAAGTGATAGACAAAATTTATAAAACCAATGCAGAAAAAATTTTCATTAAGGCATGGAAATAATAAAAAAAATAATGACTTACTTATTAAAGGAGATTAAAATGCGCATAATTACATCTTTTCTAAGTTGTCTACTAATAATAATACTCTTCAATAATATTGTTTTGGCAGCAAACTCTAGTATAGAAGGGTATGTAAAGGATTCAAAGACAGGGGAATCACTCTTTGGCGCTAATGTTATATTAGTGGGAACAAGTATGGGTAGTGCTACAAATTCTGATGGAAAATATGTGATTCAGAATGTACCGCCGGGTTCTTATACCATTCGTGCAACATATATTGGGTACAGAACTCAGAACATGGAAATAGTTGTGAAAGAAAGAGCAAAAACAGAACTAGATTTTAATTTGGAATTAGTGGCGATTGAAGGGCAAACTGTGGAAGTTACAGCACAAGCCAGTGGTCAGAGACAAGCGATTAATCAGCAGCTATCATCCAATCAGATTATCAATGTGGTTTCGGCAGATAAAATTCAGGAACTACCTGATGCAAATGCAGCTGAATCAGTTGGAAGACTTCCCGGAATTATAGTTCTTCGAAGCGGAGGAGAAGGGGATGCTGTAGTAATTCGAGGTCTCCAGCCAAAATATAATAAGATTTTAATTGATGGAGTTCAAATGTCTTCTTCTAATCCTGATGACCGAGGATCAGATTTAAGTACAATCTCATCAAATATGCTTGATGGTATACAAGTTTCAAAGACAATAACAGCCGATATGGATGCCGATGTAATTGGCGGTACTGTTAACTTTAGTTTAAGAGAAGCAAGAGCCAATACAAGCGCTCTTCCACTTTTTAGTGCCCTTATTCAGGGAAGTTATAATAACCTATCAAATGCGTACAACAAATTTAATAACTATAAATATGTTTTAAGTGCTGAAAATAGATACATTAATGATCGTTTAGGAATTTTTGCACAGTTTGACATGGAAAGAAAAAATTTAACTTCAAACGAATTGGGAGCATCATATACACATGCAGGAATTAGTACTATAGATTATTATACTACTTCACTAGGTCTTTATTTTATTCCAAGAGATAGACAGAGATATAACGGGGCATTAGTAATGGACTATAAATTACCTGAGGGGAAAATTAAGTTTTCGAATTTTTTAAGTTCAGGAACGACAAATAGCCTGAACAGGTATGAAAATTTAGATATTCTTAATAATCAGCACCTCTGGCAATTATCAAGTTCAGAAAGTACATTGAATATTATTACTAATTCCATTGGACTTGAGCAGCAACTTCCTATCTTCCAGATGGATGCGAAATTATCAAATACCTATTCAGAGGTTAAGAATCCAAATGATTGGACAGTTAATTTTCTTCAAACTGATGCCGGCTTAGGCCAGTTCAACAACGTTGCAAATGTTAACCCTGAAAGCATCCCTAAAGCTGCAAACAATAATTTTGATCAAGCAATAACAAATGGTATTGTAACTGGGAATAGTTTTTCAAAAGAACAAGCAATAACTGCATCTCTGGATTTTAAGACAAATTTAAATTTTTCTAATTATATAAATGCAGATATAAAATTTGGGGGAAAATTCCGCTACCAAACAAGATTATATGAAAATGATTTATTTAATGGGGGTGGTTTACAATTCGGTGATGCAGCGTATATAAATGATTTGATTATTAGTTACTTCAATTTACCCGTACCAAGATACCATATATCGCTTCCATATTTTAATGATCCAAATTTCAGTTATGGTAAATTTTTAGATGGTAAATATAATATGGTTGGACCATTAAATTATGGCAAGCTATCTGAGTTGATTGATTTAATGAAAGCCCATATTCAGGATATAGTAAACTATCCTGGTGCTGCTCAAGTTTATGGACATAACAATTTTGAATCGACTTCACACAATTATTCGGGTATTGAGAGGCAGTCAGCATTTTATGTGATGTCTGTTGTTAATATTGGTCCGCAAATTACATTGATCCCCGGGGTTAGATATCAGGATCTTCAGACTTCATATAAAGGTATACGTGGTATAGAGAACAAACTCTCATACTTAAATTATGTTCATTATGATACCACCGTAACACAAAACCATGGTTATTGGCTACCCAATTTATCTTTAAGGGTCAAACCACTTTCCTGGTTTGATGTTCGTTTATCTTATACAAAAACCTTAGCATATCCGGATTTTATTGCTATGATACCAAGAATTGATGTTACTACTGGTAGTATTTCTTGGAATAACTTCCAATTAGTCCCTCAGCGTTCAACAAACTATGATCTTTATTTGTCTTTCTATAATAATACAATAGGCTTATTTACTGTTGGTGCATTTTTAAAACAGATTGATGATTTAATATATAGTTGGCAGTTCTATAAATCCGGTGCAGATGCCTTACCATATTTTCCTCCAAGTCTGATAACACCATCTACTAATCCTTCTGGAGTTTATGCTATAAATACGTATGTAAATAATTCAAAACGGATTGATGATTATGGGATGGAATTTGATTGGCAAACACACTTTTGGTATCTACCTGGACCTTTGTCTGGACTAGTATTTAATATAAATTACACTCACATTTTCTCAAAGGCACAATATCCTTATACATATATTAAATCGGTTAACCGTAGGACCGTCTATGTTGATACAACGTTTGAGGATAGGCTCTTAGATCAACCTGATGATATTGTTAATATATCACTCGGATTCGATTATAAAGATTTCTCTGTGAGAGTATCTATGCTTTACCAGACTGATATTTTCACCGGTGTAAATTTCTGGCCTCAATTAAGGTCCCATACTTCGGCATATAGACGTTGGGATTTAGCAGCAAAACAAAAATTACCCTGGTATGGACTAGAAGTTTTCGGCAATCTTAACAATATCAATGGAGCAAAAGATATTAGTGTAATTCAGGTTGGCGGTGTTCCGCTTTCCGAACAACAGTATGGGCTAACTGCCGATTTAGGTCTTAGATTGGAATTTTAGCTGAATTTAAATAGGCTAAAGTTGGGATTGTGAAATAAACAGAAATGAAATTGAAATTATTTAATACAAATAAAACATTAATTGAAATATGGAAAAGAGAGAATTAAAGGAGGTGAAAAATTTCTCTAATATTGTGAGGAAGGAGTGCCTTATATTTTTCGAAAATGGAATTACTAAAAAATTTATCTAAAAATCTCTAAATGGAAGGAGACATATTATGAAAAAAATATTCACAGAAATTATTGGTTTTGTGATAATATTTTTAATCTCATCCAGCTTTCTACAAGCTGCTGAAACTGATACGCTCAACATTTATGCATCTATTGCAAACTTGGAAACTGTAATTAATAATGATACCACATCTTCCGGTTTACAAGCTCACAAAGCTTATAAATTAGTCTCATTAGATACAACATATGTATTTCAAGGTCCTGTATCAGTCAAATCTGATTTTACGATTATTGGAGTTCTAGGTGCTGATGGCAGACCACCATGTGTGCAACCGCAAACTCTTCCAGATGGCTCACTCCCTATCCGTATGTTTTCATTAAATGGAGCCAACACAAAGGCAGTATTTAAGAATCTTTATCTTACGGGACGTTCAACAGATAATACCGTTGCTAGTGGAATTGATTTCGATAATGGTGCCGGTTCTATAATCCAGGTAGCAGCTGAAGGTATCAGACTTACCGTAGATAATGTAGTTTTTAGTGATTGGGCTACAAACAATATAGCCTATAGTGCAAACAATGTTTCAATATTTGTTACGAACTGCAAATTCAGAAATGCAACTAATTCTGAGGCATGGTACTCCGGTGAGGCATTAAGAAATACAAATAATACGGCTTCCAGTGACTCAATTGTTATGAAATATAACACTATGTTTTGCATAGCCTATTCATGTATGACTCCGGTTACAATTAATCCTGCTAAGTATCTCGAATTCAGCCATAACAACGTTATCTATACTTTTAAGAATCCATTCTGGATTTATAATATGACTGATGGTAAAATAAACGATAATCTGTTCTATGCTCCATTTTCAGGCGCAAGTTCTAAAACTGAACATTTTGGAATGTGGGATCAGTTGAGATCATTAGCTATTACAGGAGTGGTCGATTTCGATACTCTTTTAACTCCAATGGCCAGATGGTTAGATCCGGCAGATACTGCAAATCCTAATTTTATGTGGCTGGCTGAGGCAAAAAGAAATATTGAAGTAAAGAATAACGTTTGTTTCTGGCCCCAAGGAGTTACAGATCTTTGGACAGCATGGAATGATACTGCTCATGTAGATTCTGTCATAACCCCTGTATGGATGAACGATAGAACCTTGGGAATGTTTGCCGATGATGCCCATTGGCCGGGTTTGGACGCTTCTGGTAATCTTGATGTTGATCCTCAATTTGGAGCTTCAATAAATGATGTATTAAACAATAACACCGGATGTGGCAATGGATTCATCGACTATTTTAAAGTTCTTAGAAGTAATGAAGTTGGAACAGTCGCCAGGTACGGATATAAATATGAAACGGTACAAGGAAACTGGATTCCTGAGTGGCCTCTACCAGAATCTCAACTTATGCAATACACAAATACAGCATTAAAAAATGCTGGTACAGATGGTAAGGATATAGGTGATCCTGGTTGGTTTACAAGTGGCTACACTGGTGTTCAACAATCTAATTTTCAATTACCTGGAAAATTTTCTCTTGAGAATGCATATCCAAATCCATTTAATCCTTCAACAAATATTAAATTCAGCATATCTAAGGCTGGTAATGTAAGTTTGAAAGTTTATAATGTAATGGGTCAATTAGTTAAAACTATAGTTGATAATATTTACAAAAATGAAGGTGAGTATACTTATAAAGTTGCAATGGATAAATTCTCAAGCGGTGTCTATTTCTACACTTTGGAACAAGGAAATCAACAGATAACTAAGAAAATGATTCTGTTGAAATAGTAGTAATTGTTTAGAGAAATGTTTAGCAATAACGAGGGAAACGAAATAAACGTTTCCCTCAAATTTTGGAAGACAAGTTATTTAACGAATTTTAATAAAGAGTGAAATCTATGAATAAAATTTTATCATTCAGACTTTTCGTAATGATAACTTTTGTATTAATTCAAATCGCTATTATTTATTCTTCTTCTGATAGCAGAAAAAATACCATGGACAACGATGCATTACACGGGGATACCCTCAATATGAAAGTTTTAGTCCCCGCGTATTTTGATCCTTCTAGTTCTGGCTATTGGAATGAATTAGCAGCTCAGGCAGCAAAAATGCCCTATAGGATTTATGCAATAGCGAACAAGGCTAATGGTCCCGGTTCTAAGTATGACACATCATATGCAATAGTTATTAATAATATGCACTCTAACAGTGGGAAAGTGATAGGGTATGTCTGGACCAACTATGGAGCAATATCTTTGGATAATGTAAAAACGGTTATAGATGCATGGTATTCTTTCTACCCCTCAATAGACGGCATTTTCCTCGATGGTCAGGCTTCTCAAACAGGGAAAGAAACTTACTATATTGATCTATACAACTATATTAAACAAAAGAATACCGCTGCATTAGTAGTATCAAATCCCGGAATAAATACACTTGAAAGCTACCTTGTTTATAATGGACAAAGAGTATCAGATGTAATATGTATTTTTGAAAATTATGAGGGTTTTGATACTTGGATCCCTGGATCTTGGTGTAAAAAATATACTAGTGATAATTTTTGTGTACTTCCTTACAACACATCATCCAGCCAATACATTAATAGAGTAAATAGAGCTGCTTCATTAAATATTGGATGGATCTATTGTACTAATGATAATGGTGCAAACCCATGGGATATTTTACCTACTTATTTTGAAGATTTCTGTAATTATTTAAATAATGTTACTGCTGTTAAAAATGATATTAAAGATAACAAAATGGACTTTAATTTAAGCCAAAATTATCCAAATCCATTCAATCCAACTACAATTATAAGTTATCAAATACCAATAAATAATGTTGTTAGTTTAAAAATTTATAACATTCAAGGACAGGAAGTAGAAACACTAGTGAATAAAGAACAAATTGCTGGTAAATATTCAGTTCCATTTAATTCCTCGATAAAGGGAATGGTACTATCAAGCGGCATTTATTTTTACCAGTTAAAAGTGGGTGATTATATTCGAACCAGAAAAATGATTTTAATTAAATAGTATCAAGTGATCAGAGGAAGTTTTAAGCAATAACGAGTGAAACGAAAAAATGTTTCCCTCAAATTAAGAGAATCATTTTCAAAATGTAAAAAATAGTAGACTGTCAATTCAAGGGGGACAGTAATGATACAACGTTTATCGTTTTTATTTTCTTTCATTTTCCTTTGTACGAATATTTATTATTCACAGAGTCAGGCCCAACTTACTATCTACCAGCAGGAACTGGGAAGTTATTTATTCATTGTTGAGCATGAATTTCATTTACGATACGGGCTAGCATTCCCGCTGACTTTTAAACTTAACATTACTTCAGGAGTGACAGGTTTAATAGCAAAGGAAAAGCATTCTTCCAAAGATTTATGGGAAGTAATGTCTGAAAAACATAAAGATGATGTTTTTAATGACGTAGAAGCAGTAAGATTTGATTATGGTAATCGAAGTGCCTTTATTTCTGCCTCATTTAAGGATAACGACTCGTTATTCATTAAAATTTGTGATACCAATGGTAATGGTATTGAATCTAATTATGAAGGAATTACTAAATACTATGATAACCGAAAGGCAGCTGTTACTATTACTGCTGATGATTGGCTTAATGGTTATAATGAATTTTTTCCTCCGTTATTAGATATCTTTCGTTCATATGGACTTTATGTTACAGTTGGAGTGGTAACTAAGTACTTAGCTTTGTCTACATGGAATGAAATACAAGATGAACTAGATAAGGGTTATGTTGAAGTTTCGTCGCATAGTAGGACACATCCTTTCATTCCATATTCTGATCCATATGGCGAAGTTTTCGGGTCAGTAAATGATATTATTAGAAATCTTAATTTGCCGGGATACTTTAATGTTAACAATAAAGAATATGTTTATGTTTGGATAGCCCCATCCGGTGAATATGATTCCACAGTAGATTCATTGCTTGGACTTTCTAGCTATCTTGCCGCACGGCTTTATGAAAATCTTCCTCCTGATACACCGAGAGTATATTTCTATGGCGATTCAACATTTAGTAATTGGAACATTACTACTAATCATTTTGCACCATTCCTCCCAACCGTTGAAATAGGAGCACCTTCATGGGGCGGGGGTGATACAAGTCTTGTTTCATTAAACAGACTTTTTGATTTAGTAGTTGCAAACAGAGGTATATATCATCTCATGTGGCATCCGCAAGTTATTTATGATGATCAAAACAAACCATATTTATTAAATCATCTTAGTCATATTAGTTCTCATCCAGATCTGTGGTATGTTAATCTCGGACCACTATATCTTTATCATATGATGCAGGAAGTTAACAGTTCAGCAGTTACTAGTATTCGTGAACAAACAGTTGATCATTTATCTGAATCATATAGACTTGAACAAAATTATCCTAATCCATTTAATCCTTTTACAACAATTAGCTTTGAGCTGTCAAATGATGTATTTGTAAATATTATAGTTTACAACATTCTCAGTGAGAAGGTCACAACGCTTGTAAACAGTAACATGAAAAAGGGAAATCATAAGATTAATTTTAACTCAAGCAAGTTAACGAGCGGTATATATGTTTACCAATTAACTGCCGGTAGTGAAGTACTTACAAAAAAGATGGTCATACTAAAATAGTATGAAATAAAAAGGGAATTGAGTTATCAGACTAATTAATTGTTTACAGATAAATAGAAGAATAACATTATGAAAATAATAAGTTACATTTCTTTATTGCTACTTTTGAATGCATACTCAGTCAATGCACAAGCGAATAACTGGTTGGAAATTATTAAAGAAACAAAAGTCGCAGTTAAATATTTTTCTCCCATCAAATCTGAATCCTTTTCAATAATTAATGTTAAAGACACACAAGAAAATGAACTTTGCTTTATCAAAGAGTTTTCTGATGAAGATATAAATGTGAAACTAACATTTAAGAAGTATAATTCTCACCTTGAATTATTCGGAGAGGTGCAAAATCTTGAGAAAGAGGATTTATGTTTAACCTTGAAATTAATTTTCCCACTCACAGGTATTAAAAATATTGTTTGGAGTTATGATCTGGACAGTTCAATAACTGTAAAAAGTAACAATAAAATATATAGCAACTTTGTAGATGCTAAAACAATAATACCTCCTGCAGGAGCTTTTAATACAGATAGTACTAGTAATGGTGGTTATGGGGATAAAGTTGGTACCGGTCACATGTCTTTTTTCCCGTTAGCTTCAATATTGTCTGATAAAGGCGGATTAGGATGGGGAGTTGGAATGGGAATCCCGGTTGTTTTCAGATTATCATATGATTCAGAACTGGGGATGATATCTGAATTTGATTTCGCTGTTTCAAAAGAAACAAAAAAATTTCCAAACAGAGCTTTCTTTAAATTGCTTCTTTTTGAATTTGATCCTGTGTGGAAAATGCGTTCTGCTCTGGAAAAATATTATCAGCTACAGCCGGAATATTTTAAGAGAAGAGTTACACAGGAAGGAATATGGCTTCCCTTTGCACCTTTGTATAAAATTGAGGGATGGAAAGATTTTGGGTTCGCATTTCATGAAACTAATTGGCGTTCTAATGATAACGGTTTAACTCCTTCGGTATCATCTATTGAGGCAGGAAAGTTAGCTAATATTCTAACTTTTCAATATACAGAACCCTGGGAAGAAGAGATCCCGATACCAAAACTTGATTTAACTTATGAAGAAGTTGTCAGTAAAGATATTGTCTCCCAAGATCATTCACAATATATAGAAACTAGTGCAGCTTTAGATAAAGAAAATAAATTGATAACACGAAAACTTGAAACTCCCTGGTTTCCAACTGGCTGGGCAGTAAGCGTTAATACAAATACGGATCCTGATATTAAAGGATTTAATAGATTTGATTACGTTACCAAAACTGAAATAAATCCTGCAATTGAAATGAATGTTGACGGGATATATTTTGATTGTTTGGAATGGAACTGGCAATATGATATGAATTATAATAGGAAGCATTTTGAATATACCGATTATCCTTTAACATTTTCTTCTTCTTTAAAAAAACCGAGACCGGTAATCTGGTGCTATTCTTCAGATTATGAGTTTATTAATAAAATAGCAGACGAAATGCATAAGAAAGGGAAATTAGTGATGGGGAATTCATTCTACTGGATACCATTCTCCGCAGGTAAACTGGATTTATTTGGTTCTGAATTAAACTGGTATGATAGTGTCGATACCAGGTTAACAAGATTACAATTTCTACGCGCAATGGCATTTCAGAAACCAGCAGTTTTTTTATTGAATGTAGGATTAGGCGATAAAGCCTTTACCCAACCCCCTTATGATGGATATAGAATATATTTTGAAAAAATGTTGTTTTATGGTTTCTTTCCTTCATTCTTTAGTGAAGATGCTTCCAATAATATTTATTGGGAAGATTCTGTAAAATATAATGTAGGAAGACCATTCTTTAAAAAATATATCCCCTTGATAAAAGAAATTGCTCAGGCAGGGTGGCAACCAATTCCATATGCAAGAATAAATAACAAGGAGATAAAATTAGAGAGGTTCACGAATAAAGATAGCAATAGCGTCTATTTTACATTGTATAACTCAAATGCTAAAGACATCCAGTCAACAGTAACTTTCAATCTAAAAGATTTAAAAATTAATAAGGTTTTAAGTATTGATGAAATGATTGGAAAGAAAAAAATTAAATATGAGAAAAGTGACCATTCGATTCGGATCAAGTTAAAGGTGAACGGAAGGTCAGCTTCTTTACTTAGAGTCAACAAGCAGTAATAAAATTATATTGAATAATATATCTGGTGTTCCTAATATGAAAAAAATCTGCTAACATAAAAGAAAATACCCGGAGGCGAAATGATAAGCAAAACTAAAGCTCAAAAATATTTTATAAGGATTATTGTCTTTATATGTTATTCAGTTTTATTTACCGGTTTTTCATATTCAAAAACAAATAGCACAACTGCACCTTTGGACAGCAGTTCAGATTATTTAGTATACTATGGCAGCTTTGATGATAATAAAGTTTTACAGGCGCAGTATTTTGATTTGATTATTGTTGATATAAACGGAATTACACCTGAACAAGTTGATGATATTAAAAATGGACTTGATAACATATCAGGAACTGATGACGATGTTACTGTAATAGGGTATATAAGTATTGGTGAACAGGATGGAGTACTTATTACTGGGGATGGAACTGGTCCTGTTTATTGGAATGGTTCACAAATTATTCAGGAAAATAAGGGTTATGCTTCTTTCTATTTAGACGATAAAGATAAAAATGGAATGCCAGATCAAGACGGCATTTGGACTAGCTGGTATGTTAATGCCGGTGATTCTGCGTGGTGGGAATTTAATAAACCTATTGCTGCAGATATTATTTCTACTCACCATTGTGATGGCTTATTTTTAGATTTAGTAGATACAGGCGGTCCGAACTCCTGGGGATTACCTTACCAGTGGACAGCCGAGGGGATGATAAAATATATTGAATATTTACGACAAACTTATCCTGATAAATATCTCCTTGCAAATAGAGGAATATTTTATTTTGATCCTGGTATTACAACCCACTACAAATATGCAGATAGATATCGTCAAAATATTGATGGGTTAATGATAGAAAGTTACTATGCTACCTGGGATTGGGATAAATCAATAGGTGTATATAACCCGGAACATCCCTCGCTTCGAGATCATTTTGCTCCCCTATTAAACACCCAGGCAAATAAATCAGATGGATTTGATATATTCATTTTAGACTACATAGCATCAGGCCAATCAAATCATGATGCTCTTCTCGATACTGTTGTAAAAGTTTCGGAAAGAGATCAAGGCTGGCTGATTTCAGTTTCTCCTATACTTTTAGATACAATTCGTTTTGATGTTTTTAATCATCATATTGTTGATAGTAATCCTCCAAGTTGGTCAAAAACTGTTGGCGCAAGCAAATATAAATGGGAAAGTAATAATCTTATAATCTACTTTAATGAAGCAGAAGATCAAACTCCACCAGTTAAATATAATTTATATTTAAGTGAAACAGATATTGATTTTTCATCGCCACCGCAGTTTAAAGATATTACGCCTTTAGCATCAGATGTTTCAGATTATAAAGTGGTAATAGAAAATCTTGACCCAAATAAAACATATATGGTTGCTATAAGGGTACATGACAGTGACAGCCCTGAACATGAAGATGAGAATAGAAAAGTTTTACAGATTATACCGGGTGCAACACAGGAAATTAAAATAGATGGTTACTTCGATGATTGGGTATCAAGTAACCAAATTGATAAATCCGGGAATGATATAGAACTTGAAGGAGATACCCTGGTTTCCAAATCCTGTGATTTAATCGATCTTTGGTTTTCTGAAGATCAGGATAATTACTACTTTTCATTTTCTGTAGGGGACAAAATTACAGCTGATCCCTATTATTATCATGTCCTTATTGATGAAGATAACAATACATCAACAGGGTTCCATTCCAATGGATCCTATATAGGGATAGATTTAATGTGTGAGAACGGGTATTTATGGCGCTATAATGGAACTAATGGAGAATGGTCTTGGGAGTATCTGGGACAAGTAGATTATGAAATAGGGAAATCAAACGATAAACAAGCAGAAATGGCTATACCGAAGAGTTATTTAAATGGTAATTCATCATCAATTTCATTTATCTATCATATAGATAACGGCAATAGCGAAATAGATGATGATTATGCTCCTAATGATTACACACAGAGAGGATATCACAGTTCTGATTATACCAGTATACAAGAAACAACAGAACAACCAAAGAAATTCAAGATAAACAGCATTGCCTATCCTAATCCTTTTAACCCATCGGTTGTATTAGAAATTAAATTCAATAGACCTATTTTTGATAATCTACAGGTAAGAATATATGATATAGCTGGAAGATTAGTAGATATGGAAATAGTTCGTGTTTATGGGCAGTCAGAGTTAAATTATACCTGGAATGCAGCAAACTCAATTAATCATGATTTATCGAGCGGTGTATATCTGTACAGAATTGATGGATTGAATACTCACATATACACCTCAGGTAAAATGGTATACTTGAAATAATTTGCTTGAAGTAAATTGGCTTATATCAATCAGCATCAGCCAAAATAACTTTTACTCCGAAGGTTTGCAGATTTTTTAATTCTTCATCAGGAATCTTGGAATCGGTTATAACTACATTTACTGAATCTATCGGAGCAATTTTCGAAAAACTACGTTTCAGAAATTTACTTGAATCAGTTACAACAATAACTTCTTTTGAAATATCTATCATTAATTTATTTAAGTATGCGTCTTCAATATGCGTAGTCGAAATTCCATATTTAGAATCAATACCATTAACACCAAGGAATACTTTATCACAGTATAGGTTTTTAATATTATTTTCAGTCATTGGGCCCATAAAAGAAGAAGAAGAGGGTCTTAGGTTCCCGCCCAACATAACAAGTTTACTATTTCCATGGTTTAAAAGTTCACCGGCAATATTTAAAGCATTAGTTATTATAGTTAGGTTATTAATATTAATTAAATTGATAGCAACTTCGAGGGTTGTTGTTCCGGAATCTAAGAGAATAGTATCTCCTTCTCTAACTAATTGCGCAGCCTTTTTCCCGATTAGTTTTTTTTCTTTTAGGTGATGAGTTAACTCTTTATTTAGTTGATAATCGATTTTAACTCTTTGACTTTTTATGGCTCCACCACGTGTTCTAATTAATAAACCTTTTTCTTCTAGTTTGTAAAGATCGTTTCTAATAGTAACATCGCTTACTTTAAAAATAGGGCTCAAATCTGTAACGATAACTTTCTCTTGGTTTTCTAATATTTCTAAAATTTTTGCTCTTCGCTCAAGAGTTTTTCTACCTTCAGAAGAAAAATTATTAAAACGTGTCATATATAATATTGTTTATAATTCTTATATAAAGATACTAAATTCTGATTAATAAAAAAAAATGGAAAGATATCTAAGCAAAACCTTGTGATTATTATAAATTAAAAAGCTTAAAAAAATACTTGACAAGATAATACAAGTTATTTATTTTAAAACAAAAAGAAATAATAAGATATTTCTTTTTGCAATAAAAAAATTAATAAGTAGAAGCAGATCAATAGAAAATGAGTAGTAAAAAACTAAAGCCGAACTATTGAGAATATTTATGGTTTTAAAAAACTTTACAAATCATTTCTTTTGGATTAA
>Ga0315554_1001523_pt1 | contig 13654 bp, 11 predicted proteins | sample SalMarSW160370MG_FD_202114 | JGI IMG/M metagenome (GOLD analysis project Ga0315554, IMG submission 202114) | Salt marsh sediment microbial communities from the Plum Island Ecosystem LTER, Massachusetts, United States - Salt Marsh Sediment SW1603-70 ... | reverse complement strand
CTTATGATGTTCTGTAATATGACATGTTACACATTTAAGTCCTGCTTTTGCGTGCACATCATTTTCAGATGTGTAAGGCATTCCTCTTTTATAATCTTCAGAAAAAGAATGTTCGTGACATCTCAAGCAGGCTTCATTTGTAGGTATTTTTGTTATACTCAATGCAGCTTTCATCGACATATCCTCGCCCCAGTGTATTCCGGTTGTATCTTTCACAAGCGTTGCCCTTTTCTCCCAATCATAATTCTCGGCATGGCAGACCAGGCAGTCCACTGTATTCATCTCTGCTTCTGTGGCAGGCTTACCCGGCATCGGTGGTGAAGACAAAGAACCTATATGACATACACCGCAACCTGCTGCCTGTACACTAAATTTTCCATTAGTTGCCGCAACCCAATTTGATGGACTCGTTGAACCAGCTAAAGCACATTCCCTATTCACCATTCCCCACCAAGAACTGTCCGGCAATCCTTGTACATTTCTTACGGGAGAAGCAAGATTCCAGTGTACTGTATGAGTGATTTCATCGAGAGCATCCTCGTGACAAACGGCGCATGTTTGTGCACCTTGATATCCATTTTCTTTTATCATATCGTTTCCAGGATGAACCCATTTCTGAAGCATACCGGTACTTTGTTGAGCGCTTGCGAACCCGCTTAATAAAAATAGAATTTCAAAAATTAGAGTGTGAATCTTCATTTCCCTCTTTATCCTTTCTTCATTCTCTTTATCTGCAAAATTGAAGCAACATAGCCTGGAGGTGCAGATACCGAATCCAGCATAGAAAATCCTTTTTGAACGAATACCATCATCATAACCGAAAAAGAATCATCTATATCCAATAATATTGGATGCAAGAAGTTTTGAAAAGATGCTTTAGTTTTGAACTTTTTTGCTGCTTTAAATATCAAATTAAAACCGATGGATTGTCTTGCCTAAAGAGGGTGAGCGAGCTGGAACTAAAATGACTTGACGTGCTACTGTTTGTTTAAATTACTTTAGTATTTAATGTGAGCTTATCATCTAATAATTTTTTAAGAATTTTACTATAGACAAAAAACAGGTCAAATCTTTGTTAACGGGACTGTAATTAAAAAAATGACTGCACTAGTAAGAATCACCAGCGGACCGGCTGGAAAACCTGTGAAAGTTGAAAGAAGTATTCCGATGATTGCCGAAACTATTCCGAACACTCCAGAAATTAAACCATACTGTGCTACCGTTCTGCTCACATTCTTTGCTGCTGCAGCAGGGATTGCCACTAAAGCAACAGTCATGAGTCCGCCAACCAGATCTACTCCCAAAGCTACAATAATAGCGATGGAAGATAAATAAATTAGATTGTATAACTTTACATTGATTCCTTCAGTCTTTGAAATATCCTCATTAATGTTGATAAGCATTATTTGTGAATAACTGCGATTAACTGTTATGAAAACACCTGTTCCGAGAATTACAGCAGCGAGTGTTTCATAGAAATTTACTTTAGAAATATCGCCGATTAGAGCAGCTTCGGCTTTATCGATCGGAAGGAAAAGGAAGGCAATTCCTACTCCGGTTGCAAAAACGATTGCTGTTAAAGCTTCCATTTGAAGTTTTGTTTTCATCTCAAGCAGCCAGATCAGCAAAATTCCTAAAATGACGAATGGAAATGCACCTAAAGAGAGGCTGAAACCGTAAATTAGTGCTAATGCAGCTCCGGGAAGTGCAAGATGTCCCAGTGGTCCGGCAACTACAACCATTTTCCTCGACAACATGAGCGTTCCTAAATAAGCGGCGGAACCTGCTATGAAGATCCCGCTTATCAGACTTAATGTTAATTGATCTGTCATTTAATTTAACACTCCTTAATGCGTATGATTGTAAAACTTTACATCTGTTCCATAAATCCCGCGCAACATTTCCGGATTCAATATTTCTTTTGGAACCCCGTAGCAGCGGTGCCCGAATCTCGATAAACAAAGGACATGAGTGGAATGCGCATATACAATGTTGAGGTCGTGTGTCACATTAAAGATAGTAAGCTTCTGACTTTGCCAGACATCTTTTAGAAGAGAATAAATCGTATCACCTCCGACTATATCCACAGCAGTAGTAGGTTCATCCAGAAATAATATGTTTGGACTCGAGGCAAGAACCCATGCAACAAGCATCCTCTGAAATTCACCGCCGGATAAATAACCGGCTCTTTTGTTCAAAACGCCGCCTTCTAACCCAACAAGAGAAAGATACTCTATGATTTTTTCATATTTCACTTTTTTAAGGGTGAAAAAATCCTTTACCGTAAGCGGCATGTCTTTTACAGACATTTGATTCAGTCCTTGAGGAAGATATCCAATTCTTGGTTTCTTCTGCCAAATTAACTCCCCCTCGTAGGGCAGCAAACCTAAAAGTGCCTTTACTAAAACTGTTTTACCAGATCCGTTTGGACCTAATATTGTTAGAAATTCTCCTTCATAAACGCTGAAATTTAGGTCTAACAAAATCGGTGACTGATCTAATGTTACCTTGAAATTTTTGACTTCCAATAAAATATCGCTCATTTATTTTACCTTTTGTTCCTGTTAAGCGGAAACTTATCATATCTTATCTTGTAAATATGATGCCTATTGTGAGTGAAAGATTCTTAATTTATTTATATAATAATACTTATTCTAAATCGACCGGGCACATCATTTTTTTTATAATTACCAAAGCATACATTGTAATTATGGAAAAAGTTATAAATATGATTGCATATTCTGCTTTCGCAAAGATTATTCCTAAAATAATAGGTATTAAGGCGGAAGTAAGATTAAGAGTTCCAAAAATACCCGTATAAAGCGGTCTGTTTGCTTCGTTAGAAATTTCTATAATCACGCCATCGAGTGCAATTCTTTGTGCACTAATAGCTGATCCGGTGAAAAGAAAAAGCAAATAAAAAAGATTAATATTATTAAAATAATTTAATACCAATGCTAACAAAGGTAGGGAACTTAGCAATATCACCGATATGTTTAACATTCCTTTGAATGAAAGTTTTTTTACGACTTTATTCCAGATGAAATTTGATATAATCATACCCGTAATTTGAACTAATAAAAAATTTCCGATTTCATTAGTGGTTAAAGTATAGCTTTGCTTAATAAAGCCAAGATAAAAAGGTATAAGGACGAATGCCATTCCGATTAAGTTTGCGGCTATCACAAAATATTTCAAATTTGAATTTAGCTTTATCTCTTCCGGTATCTTTTTTAGTACTTCAATAAAACCATTATATCTATGTGAAATTTTCGAGGGCTTTTCTTTGAGATATAAAAAACCGAAAGAAGCAATTAAAAGAAGAGCTGCTGCGGTAATAAAAGCTGTTTGATAATTTTCAGGATATTTAATATGTGTTAAAATTCGATCAACAATTAGTGCAGAAATAAAAATTCCGCCGCCGGTTAAAAACTGCCTGGTAACAAAAAACTTTTTTAGCTTACTACGATCAAAACTTTTTCCGACTATATCAGTATATGAAATACCGGCAAATGCCCCGCTTAATGCAAAAAGTCCCATCCAGATAAAAATTATTAATATGAAAATAGCCGGACTGAACGCATCGAAAAAAAAGATGGACAACCCTACTCCTAAAAATGCAGAGACACGCAGATATATTCCCCATAAAAGGAATTTTTTCTTTAATGTTTTGTTTGTTAAATAACTTGCAAAAAGTAATTGGGTAATCAGCGGAATCCCAATCATTATAGAAGTTAGAATACCAACGTGTTCCTGTGTTCCCCCCGCAAAAAGTATTAAACCAGGAAGCACCACATTTTTCTCTGCAAAAGTTTGCGAAAGCGCAAGCCAGAATGCATGCCAAATAAAACCTATAAAATTTTTATCCTTTATCATTCATCAAAACCATGATGACCTCTGCCTGTATTATTGTGTTGTCCGCCGCCTTGATGTCTATCCGATTCACGATGATGATCAATACTCTTCTTTACCGTCGGTTTTGTCAAATGTTCTAACTCCCCGTTCAAGAATTTAGTTATCGATTCCGAAACGCTCATCTTTCTCGCCAGACAGACTTTGCTCTTTGGTGTATTAATTATCTCAAAAGCATGCGGACCAATATTGCCAACAACAAATGCTTCTACACCATTTCCTAAAAAGTCTTGAAGGTTATCATGATTATGTTCTTCAGCTATATTTTCAAATGCTTCATAGGTCTTCGTTTCTGTATTGAACATAATAAAGTAACTTGCATGTCCAAATCTTTTTGCGATTGGACTATCCAGACTATTTCCATCCGAACCGATAAGTATTAACATTTCAATTACTCCTTAATTAGAATTTATTTATCAGCTTTATTTTCTTGGATTAAATTCTCCAATATTTTATAATAATTTTAAACCGCTTTTAGTTCCATTTCGTTTGTCGCCCTATAATTCTTTACAAGTAAAATATGCACTTTGAATTGCTGAAACTACATCACCTATCTGATCAGCATCGCCAACCGGGTAAACAGGTATCTTATTTTCTAATTCATGAAGTAATTCTTTTTCAGGACGCATACCTGCGGCAACAACATATATATCAATATTATCAATTCTTAAATTATCGAATGCATTTCGTCTTTTAAGAAAAACCGTTGAGCCGGTTACCCAGTCTACTTTTGTATTCATGTAAACGGAAACATTGTTCTTTTGCAGCTTCATTATATTTAATTTTCGTGATACCATTTCCATATCGCGGGCTATATCTTCGAGCATTTCAACAATTATAATTTTATTGCCGTAATCAATTAAAGTATTTGCTATTTCGATGCCGATTAAACCGCCACCGATTATAAGAACATTTTTGTTTTTGGGGATATTCCTTTCGTATAAAATTTCAGCCCATTTATATTCTTGTAGTCCTTCTATGGACGGGATAAAAGGTTTTGACCCTGTAGCCAGAATTACACCATAATAATTACCAACAAGATCTTCCGCCTTTGCTTCTTTTTTAATTACAGGAATTCCTTCCAATTCATGTTTCAAATAGTCAATTTGTTTTTGTAAAGATTCTTTTTTTGGTGGAAGCGGTGCGAAATTAAATTGGCCACCCAATTCATCTTTTTCAAACAATGTTACCTGATGACCGCGTTGATGTAATGTGATTGCCGCTTCCATTCCCGCCATACCTCCCCCCACAACTGCATAATTTTTTGTCTCATCCGCATGAACAAGGGGTTCAAGTTCTCTACCAACTTCGGGGTTTATTTCACACTGCAAACCTTTACCAATTTTTATTCTGCCCAAACAACCGGTTAAACAAGAACCGCATGGACGAATTCTTCCTTTAACGAGTTGTAAATACTTGCCAACAAAATCGGGATCGGCAATTAATGCTCTTCCTATTGCTATGAAATCTGCAAATTCTTCGTTAAAAATATTGTCAATATCTATTGGATCAGTAACTTGTCCGACTCCAATTACCGGCAACGTAGTATGTTCCTTAACTTTTTTTGCAAGTTTCCATGTAGCGCCTTTGGGAATAAAATGATGCTGGTAGTACCATGCTGCACTTTCGCAAACATTGCCTGAAGTAACATGAATAGCAGCGGCATTTTCTTTTTCAAGAATCTTTACAATTTGATAAGAATCTTCAATTGTTAATCCGCCGGCATATTTTTCATCGCCGCTTATTCTAACAATGATAGGCAAGTTTATTTCCGATTTGATTCCTCTAAGAATTTCAATTCCGAAACGGAGACGATTTTCAAAACTTCCCCCATAATCATCGCTTCGTTTGTTAGTAAACGGAGATAAAAATTGTGCTATTAAGTATCCCAAACCAAATTGCAATTCAATTAAATCATATCCGGCTTTTTCTGCGCGAATTGCCGCACCGATATATTGCTGCTGAACAGTTTTTATTTCTTCAAGAGAAAGTGCTTTTGGTTTTTGTCCGCCGTTCGGACACACAATATCGGATGCAGAGAGATAAATATTACCCGGCAATTTGGGGTTAGCCATTCTTCCCGGATGATTTATATGCGCAACTGCTTTTGCTCCGTTTCTATGAACGGTTTCAATTAACTTTTTGTGTCCGGCAATCTTATCATCTGAATCGATACCGATTTGAGTGGGGAGTTCACGCACACGTTTATCAATAAAGAAAGGTTCAAAAATAACTGCTGCCACATGTTTAGAGCGTTTATCCCAAAATGCAAGATGTCTTTCTGAAATATTACCTTCCGAATCGCCATACCCTGTTTTAACTGCACTCATAAAAAATCTATTGCGAAGTTTAATGTTTGCTATGTTCATGACTGTACCAAATTATTTTTTATCAAATATTTTAATCTTAAAATTTAAATTTTTAGGGACATTTTTCAACAACTCTTTTAAGCAGCATATCTTAAAACAAAACCATGGCAATCGATTTTTATATTCAAGATATTCCTTCCCAAATTTTTTTATCGCTTCGGGTTCCTCAAAAAATTTAATCAGGATAAGGACTAAAATTATTTCAACAGGTACAATTAAAAGGATAAAAGAAAGTGAACTGATCAAAAAGGCGAAGCTCAACGGAAAAAATAATAAACCAAGATGCATCGGGTGCCGCATATATTTGTAAGCACCTTGTTTGACAAGAACATTTGTCTCCATTCTTTTTATGATACCTTTGCGTCCATATTTTGCAAGCATTCGACCGGTATTTTTACTTATCCTTATCACAAGCAATACAAGCAAGAAACCAATAACAAAGCTTATACTATGAATTATAATATTTGTATGAATATTTTTAAACAAAAAATTATCAAGGTATAATCCTAAGACAGAGCCGCCAAATATCATTACCATCCAAAAGAATATTCTAATCATATGTTTAAAAGTGTTGTTATCAGCCTTTCCAGGCTTCTGTTTCTAATTGTAGAAATCTTTTTCTTTCTTCTTCGGTCATTATTCTAATTTTATACTCAAAATCTAATCCCAATAATTTAACCGAATGAGCAATAGAACTAATAAGCGTATCGGCAATTGGTATATTAGGAAAAGGGAGTGCAAAAACTACAGATACTTTATTGTCGTTAAGTTCAACATCTGTTACTATTCCGAGTTTAATTAATGAATAATTAATAGTCGGATGTCCAACCTTTTCCAGCTCGTTTAATACGTCATGTTTTGTCATACTTATTCATTGTGATTGTGATTTATTTAAAGATGCTTCAGAAATCATTATCAATATAACTGTTAATATAGAATTAATAATTAAATATGATGCACGGAACTTAATACCGGTTCGGGTGCATCTCTGTTATTCTATAATAACTTCTTTTAAGGTTGGTTAAAAATTTTCAAACCCTAAGAAGTATTTATAATTTACTTTGGCGAAATACGCACAATTAATACTTAATCTCAACTGATATACCACAATAAAACATTGTTCCGTAAACGGGGGCATACATAAAGGCGGCATCGTCTAAATGTCTTTCGTCTTGTATATAGTTGAATATATTGTTTACACCACCATAGATTTTAAAACTATTTAATTTTTTAGAAATGCGAGCATTGAAAGTCATAAAAGTGTCAGTTTTCTTGATTTTAGATTCGAATCTGGGATCCTCGCTGTAATAATCAATATACATATTACCCTGGAAATTACCGGTTAGACTGAAACTCCATTCTTGGGGACTGTATTCAATTCTCAAATTTCCGGTTGTGATGGGGAACCTTGGAATATATTTGCTATTGCTTTCATATTTAGTTCCAATCCAGTCTTCTCTTGCATTTTTATATTCGCCTTGATTGTAGGCGACGTCAATTCCCAAATCAAGATTTTTTACCAGGTTTGTCTGAACAGATAATTCGATACCCTGAACAAAAGCATCATTAATATTTTTCCATTGATAATCATATCCTAATGCGGCAACATTAGGGTCAGCCTTTGTAAACCCGATTTTGTTTTTCAAATCGGTACGAAAAATATTTGTGCTTATTCTAATGTATTCACCATAATAGTCTGTTGAAAAATTATAACTTATAGACGTTTCAGGCTTAAGGTCAGACGATTTCCATACACGTGGCGAACCGCTGCAAAGATGCAGGTCTTCAGAAAAACCATAAGGCGCACGAAAACCGGTGCCTGCATTGACTCTTAATACGACCTTTTCTGATACCTTATATTTTATTGCCAGGCGTGGATTGATACTTGTTTCCTTGAAATTAGTTTTGGGAAAGGCTGAATCAAAAACTTGACGGTCGGATGCGTATTCTTCACTTGAATGATGATTGTCAATTCTGATTCCGGGAACAAGCATTAATTTTTCTGTAACAGCCCATTCATCTTGTAAAAAAGCACCAAATTCTCTTGCCGATTTATTCCCAATTGATTTATAGGATTGTCCCGAATAGTTGCTCCCGGGATCAACTACAACATACATTCCTGATTCTTCAAGCTTGTCGTAAAAACCTTGCAATCCGATAAGTAAATTATGTTTACCAAGCATTGTACTAAAAGTTAATGTTGATGTTAATGTATTCTCTTCAGCAATATAAGGTCTCATATTTCGAACATCAGGAACACTGTCGTTGTGTGTCGCCAAATAATCGTTCAAATAGGTATCATTTGTAGCTTCTCGATTGTGGTTTGCATAAGCAATGGAAAAATTTAACTTGGATTCTATTCCGAATTTTTTATCATAATTAAGTTGAGTTTCATAGCGATCAGTAACGATGTTTTCTGTGCCCTCGGTAAAGGGATTTTTGAAATAATCATCGGTCATTGATCCGCCTCGTCTCTTTTCAAATATTATTTTACCGTTTATTAAAAGCTTGTCATCATTGAGAAACGCATCTTTGAAAAACAAACCGAAGCCTGCATTTATTAGGTTGCTTGCAACCCTGTCTGAAATACCGTCTTTTTTCTTTACTTCATCCTTAGTAAGCCCCGAACCTGTTTCGTCGATAGCATTTTCGGTTAATTTTTGAGCAAAAATATTGAGCCCGATGTTTCCTCTTTCATTCAATATAGAAGATGAAATTTCGTACTTATTTGTATTATAATTTCCCAATTGGATATCAATATTAGTGGAAGGTTCAAAAGAAGGTTCTTTTGTTATGATGTTTATTGCACCAGCAACGGCACTGCTTCCGTACAAAGCTGAACCCGCTCCTTTTACAACTTCAATTTGGGCTATATCAACCGTGCTCATTTGTTGTAGTCCATATACTCCTGCCAGGCCTGAATATATTGGCTGTCCGTTAATTAATACCTGTGTGTGCTCAGCTCCAAGTCCTTCCATTCTAACCATTGAAAAATTACAATATTGGCATTGTTGTTCAACCCTTATCCCTGGTATTCCTTCCAAAGCCTGATAAAGATTGCAAGCATTTTTATTTTCTATTTCCTGCATCGTTATTACTTCTGTACGCACCGGTACATCTTTTATATAATGCTTTGTTCTTGTGCCGGTAACCACAAGCTGTTCCAAATTTAATACATCTTCTTCCAGATCAAAATTTATTTGGGAAATATGATGCTCACTTAATTTAACCTCAATTTCCTGGGCTTTATACCCGATAAATGATGCTTTCAAAGTAAAATTACCTCTTGGCAAATTCGTAAGTTGATAGTAACCATCTTTGTTTGTTGTCGTTCCTATTGTTGTTCCTTGCACAATAATATTTGCACCGGCTAAAGGTTTGTTTTCAGAGAATACATATCCTTCCACTTGAGGATTTCCGGATTGGGGAAATAAATCAACGGTGCAAATAAAAACGAATAAATATAAGAGTATTTTTTTCATTATTGTTTTTCCCAAAATATAATAACGACAATACAGCCCTTGTTATTAAATTTAAATAATCCGTTAAGCGTGAAATTAATTAGAGAGATAACAGCAATTGCGGCGGGGCGCGTGATGGTTTTACTCTTTTTTTGTTTTGTGAATACAAAAATTTTGATTCAAAGAAAAGATGCTTGCAGCAAATTTCATTAAAGAACAGTATCGCAATTAATAAAGGGTAAGCACTACTGAAGAAACGATAAATCTGAGATAATAGTAAAAACTCTTGTGGTGTATGATGATGATTTGGTTGAGAATTTGAATTTTTACCTGAAGAATTGAAAGGGTGGGCGTGCTCAATTACTCTTCCATCCGGTAATATGTGAGTGTGTACAAAGAGAGCGTTGTTAACAAGAATTGTTAAAAGTGCAATGAGTGAAAACGACCATACTATTTTGTTTAATTTTGCGATCATATCGAGTAATGTAAACTTATATAATAAATGTAATCTTTATTAAGACTAAATCCAAATAAGAACTACTATTTGCCACCCATAATTAAAGATGTTATGCTTTAAATTGTCTTAGTCCCACAAAGCGGACTAAGGCGAACGATAAGGTGAGGTAAATTCCCAGCTCCTAGCAGTGAATAAATTAAAATCTGTTTTAAGATATTACACTACTGGGGCAAAGATATTCATTCAAACGGTATATTGGCTTTAACGTTTACACTTCTTCCCGGTGATAAAGCATATCCTTTGTATGTATCAAGAAAATCGCGGTAAACTTCATTAAAAATATTTGTTAAAGTAATATCAAAGTTTACGAGATGATTATACAAACTAAGATCGAACCCGAAACCTAAATCAACTAGGTTATATTTCCCTGTTGAACAAATGCCAAAAGGAATATCAGGTCCGATTCCATCGTCAAACTGTCCAAATGGTTCATAAATACCAGCGGCTTTTTTAGTCGATATAAATTTTACATTTATTGAAATGTACTGAGATCTGAAAGCATCAAAATCCGGTAATAAAAATTTCGCACCGAGCATTATTCTGTTTGGTGGCATCAGTGGTAATTCGTATTTTATCCAGGGTCCGGATGTAAATTCGCTATTGATAAGAGAATAGCTTCCGGAAAGTAAAAGCCAATTAAATATATCACCATTAAAAGATAGTTCTAAACCCATCATTCTTGCATCTGCTTGATCGTGTGCAAATACAAAAGTTGTATTTGCCGGTGCAAGCGGATGATCCGGTGCGTTGTAAAGAAAAATGTAATTATATATAGTATTATGGAATAATGTTACGTTTGCATTAAACATCTCATTTCTAAATCTTATTGATGAACTTAAATCAAGAGAGGTTTCGTTCTTTAGATTCGGATTTCCGATTTGGAAAGCAAATACACCTCCGTGCTCGCCGTAAACATAAAGATTAAAAAAGCTCGGGGTTCTGAATCCGCGGTTTACATCTATGGTTGATGTAAGCTGTTCAGTCAATTTATATGCAATTCCAACTGATCCAGAAAAGTTAGAATAACTACGCTTATCATCTTTGGGTAAAAGAGGGTTAGTTATTGTTCCATAAAACATTTGTCTCCTATAATCAAAACGAGTTCCAAAATTTAGGATTATTTTATCTATTTGCCATTCTTCAAAAAGAAATAAAGCATAATTGGTAAAATTACCTGACGGCTGTAAAGGCACTTTGCCAATGTTTTCGTGCTCATAATATTTTATTTCTGTTCCTATCGTTCCGGACAGATCCATCACATCAACATTTTCAACTTCAATACGGGCTGTGTAAACATTGAGTATCAAGTCAACAACTGCAGAGCCTGGTAAAGTTGTATAACTTAATCCGCCAGGTGTTGCTCGTCTATGATTTCTTTGATAATTGAATTTCGGCTTAACGATAAAATCGTTAAAAAGAAAGTTGCCTTTTATATCTAAAATTTGATTTTCAAGCTGCAGTCCTATTGGGTTACCGTCAGGTAAAAGAAAATTATTCTTGTTTAAGTATTGGTCATAATCCATAGACAATATGCCAATGGGGGACAAATAACCAATACCAAACGAACCATTTAATTGTTCAAAGTTAGTATTGGGGATTTCTCCAGTAAATTTTGGATCGCCTATTTTAATAGTAGTAGAATATGCCGCCGCATTCGGAGTCTCAAAATTATCAGCTTTTCTTCTTACAAAATTTGCATTAATTGAAAATAATTCTGTAGAACCAGTTAATTTAAGCCCACTCATATATTCATTATTATTTGAGAAATAACCACCGGCTAAAGAACCGCTTAAATCAAAATCGTTTTCTTGTGAAAACCGAAATGGATGAGATATTAAATTTACCGCACCACCCATTGCATCAGAACCATAAAGTAAGCTTGCAGCTCCTTTAATTACTTCTATCCGGTCATAATTAAAAGCCTCAATATTAGGAGAGTGGCGTTCGCCGTATTGCTGGTATTCCTGAGCGACACCATCGCTTAGGATCAAAACACGTTCACCCGTAAGGCCGCGAATAACCGGTTTGCCTGCTACCGAACCTGCTGAAAGGTTATAAACGCCGGGCATATTTTCTAAGGTTTTTCCGAGAGATGATGATGCTGATTTCAATTTTTCTCTTCCGCTTAATGAACTAACATCCTGCGGACTATTTAACGGATCGGTTGCAAAAGGATTTCCCGTCACAACAACCGATGCGGTACTAATTGCAGTTGGTTTTAAATGAACCATAATCTTAACTATATTTTTTATCCCCAATTCAATAGTTATAATTTCAGATTCATAACCTATATAACTAATAACTATTCTATGACTACCTTTAGGTACATTGTTTATGGCAAATTCACCTTTTTCATTTGCAACGGTTCCAAGTCCAAGCGAAGGAATTGCAATATTAGCACCATATAGCGGTTTATTTTCAATGGTTAAAACTTTTCCTTCAAACTTTCCACCGGCATTTTCAGCATAAAGATTACCAATTCCAACCAGGGAAAAGATTAATACGGCAATTACTAAAATGTTCTTTAAATACATAGAACCTCCATTAGTTAACTGACAATATTTTTTATAACACAATGGAACAGTTAAACCAGTGGAGGGCCTCTAAGAAAGGTAATGTTAATCTTTGACTTTAAGGTAGATATTATTTGTGGTGCTGGAATATTAAATTCAACGCTGGACTCATCCGGTAATTCGAAGTGAGTAGAAATACCGGAACTTAATATATGATTTACGACTAAAACCGGACAATTATCGTGTTCGTGAATATCCGGTTTATGATTATGAAGAAGCTCTTTACCGGAACTTAAAAAAAGAAAAAATAATACATATAAAACAACAATGCGAAAAAAAGATTTTGTTGATAATATATTATTTATTCTTTTCATTTTTTAATAACTAACATTTTTATACAACATCAAAATAATTTATTGCATCAAATTACTTTGACAAAATTACAAGATGACTAGAAGAAGGTTGGTTTTTTAGTTCACTAATAATATTAAGTTTGGCTTTAGATGCAAGTCCATCAATTCCGCCGTTTGCAACAAAGCTTTTATAATTCTTATAATGTTCTGAACCGGCTGCAAATTCAACAATTTCGTTTAATATGCTCCAAAATCCATTTGGTTTGGGAACGAGATAATCACCGATGATAATTTTATCTGCTACCAAAGAAATTTCATTTAAGAGATTTACCCGTTCGCCTTCATCAACTTCGTGAATAACATAAGTAATAACAGCATAATCAAAATGTTCTTTACCATCGGAAATAATATCATTCACACTTTTATGCTGAAAAGAGATTTTCTCATTTTGATTTTTTGCGAAAGAGTGATTTGCTCTTTCAATATTCCGTTTCGATAAATCAATTCCTAAAATCGATTTACATTTATC
>Ga0315554_1001522_pt1 | contig 13657 bp, 11 predicted proteins | sample SalMarSW160370MG_FD_202114 | JGI IMG/M metagenome (GOLD analysis project Ga0315554, IMG submission 202114) | Salt marsh sediment microbial communities from the Plum Island Ecosystem LTER, Massachusetts, United States - Salt Marsh Sediment SW1603-70 ... | reverse complement strand
GCCTGTCGCAGGATGTCCATCACCAGGTCGTCCTGTGAAACCGAGTAATCGATCTCCGAAGGAGGAAAAAGCGCGGCCCTGGCGCTATCCTTGTCTAGGACGATACTTGGCAGCGCCGTGGACAACGCCCGCGCCACGGCGCTCTTGCCTGTCGCAGGTAGGCCCGCCATGAGAATGATCAACTGAACACTCCTACGTTCCTCTTGCTCACGCTGTTCGACCCTGTCGATCCGGCGCCGCCCCACACGCCGAGCATTCCCGCTGGCACCCGGACGCTTTCGCAAGTCTACGGATGCCGTCTCGGCCCCAGCACGCGCGCAGATGAGCGCTCGCCGGGCCTGCGACTTTTGTCGTCGCGTTCGGGCAAGGCCCCTGGTACAATGAACACCAGAGGCCCACAAGGCAGATGTGGAGGATCGAGAGATGGCACTACACGCTCCGGCTTCCCCAGCTCGCGTTCGAGCGTGGCATCGGATCATCGTTCTTCCCGAGCTGCTGTTCGACCCGCTGGGGAAGGCGCTCGCGCAGCTCATCCTGAGCGGGCAGTCATTCGCCGAGATCACCGAGATCTCGGTCGATGAAGGACAGATGACAATCTCGGGACAGTATCATCGCGACAAGCTTGGACTCTAGTCGCCACAGCCTGCGGCCCACTTCGTGGCAGGCTGCCGTGTCGACACGAGCCCGCTCCCATGGACGCAGAAGCAGGGACACGTGTTGTGTCCCTGCTTCCAGGTTACAGACCGCCTGCTAGGCTGCCAGAAGAGACTTGAGCGCTTCGTACGTGGCCTCCGGTACGTTGGGCATCGGCTCTTCTTCCTCAAAGACCGAGCGGAATTGCTCCGCAAGCTCCCGATCGCCCACCTTCCACAGCGAAAGCGCGCGCATGCTGTCACAGCGTATCGGGTCTGCGATCGACGGATCCGTCGCCAGTTTCAGCAGCGTCGGCACGGCGTGCTCGTCGTCACCGATCTCGTGCAGCACGATGCCAGCCTGGTAGCGCACCAGCGCCATATAGGACTGCTCTGCCGCCAGTTGCAGGTACTCGAAGGCATGCTCATCACTGCCCCACAGGTAGAGCACGCGCGCAATAGGTACGCGCAGCAGGTCGCTCTTTTCCTCGCGGTCGTAAAACGGTACCTCGATCGAGTCCACGACCATCTGTCGGTCCTCGATCGGCAGCCGCGCCAGGGCGCCCACTGCCGCTCGCCGCACCCGTGGATAAGTTCGCTTGTCCTGCACCACGCTGATCAGATCGCGCACGACCTCCTCACGCGCCGTCTGCAGCATGACCAGCGACTCCATCGCCTGCTCCTGCACGTCCTCCGTCGTTCTATCCTCAGTCACCCAGATACGGAGCACAGCGATCGATGCATCGTCGAGATCCTCGTCCCCGGAGAGACCGATCTCACCCAGCAAGCGCAGCGCGTCGTTCCGCGTGCTGCGATAGATGCTCTTGTCGGCGATCAGCATCAACACGTGCTGCAAAGACAGGTCGAGATAGCCGATCTCACCGAGCGCTCTGGCGGCAGCCAGCCGCTCGAAGTCCTTTGTCTTGCGGTCTTGCGTCTCGCCGATCGTGATCAGTGCCTCCACGATCGCGTCATCTGCATAACCGACGCGCCCCAGCGCCTCGAGCGCCTGGCGTCGTCCCGGCGGATAGATGCTCGTATCGCGGCCGATGTCGAGCACGATGTGCGCCGCCCGCTGTGCGTCTCTGTCCGTGCCTAGGGCTTCGGCAACAGCCACGCGTACGGCCTCTTCTGTCTCTGCATCCTCCGCCAGTGCCCACAGCCGGTCGACGAGCGCATCGTCCTCCGTCTTGCGAAGCAGCTTGCCCAGTCCTTGCCCGGCCGCCACCTGCACCGCGTACGGCACTTTCTCCTCGCCGTCGCCGCGCGCCAGGGCAAACAGCCGGTCTACGCGCTCCCCGGTCGGCTCGTCGACCGCAATCAGTGCGAGCGTCTCTGCCATAGCGTGGCGCACGTCGATCGGCAGTTCACTGTCGCGGACACCGGTCACCAGCCTCTCCTCGACCTCGGACCTGAGCTCCTCGCCCAGCTCCCGATCGAGCGCGAGCTGCCCCAGCGACGTACACGCGGCTTGCCGGACGCGGACGTGTTCCTCTGGTGTCGCCTTTTCCTCGGGCTGCTCTTCCTCCTGCCCGTTCTCCTTGCCGGCCTCGCCCTCTGTACCCTCGGCGCCGTCCTCTTCCGCCAGCTCAGCCTCTTCTTCCTCGTCAAACGACGGCTGCGGCTTGACTCGGTCATCCAGGGCCTCGAAGGCCTGGCGGGCATCGGCTCCCGACGCCTTGCTAAGGAGCAGCGCCGCCGCTTCGCGCACCCAGGCGCCGAGCTCCATATCGCCGATCAGGCTCAGCGCGCGCTCAGTAACTTGAGGCCGCCCCGCCAGGCGATAGAGGACCTCGAGCGCATCTTGGCGTCCAGCCGCATCAGCATCGCTCAACCAATCGAAGAGGTGCCCGAGGACCGTGTCCACGACCTCACCGTCAAGCTCTGCCACCGGACCACTGGCCGCCAGAGCCAGCCCAGCCAGCAGGAGGTGACGATGCGTGAGCGCTTCGAATGCATCCCCTTCGCCTGCCTCCAGCAGCAGCTCAACCGCCCTGCCCCACGTTTCTGGCTGCTCCTGAGACAGTGCACGGTACACCAGTGCGATCCGCTCACGCCAGTTTGTATCCCATAGGTGGGCACGCAGCTCCTTCCAGCCAGCGTTCAGCTTCCCATCCTCGAACAACGCAGCAAGCTCACGTGCCTGCACGATGTCCTGGACGATGCGTGGCGCCTGGGCCAGTTGCTCCGCCGCTTCTTCCTCCGTCCACTCTGCAGAGGCCTGATCCCACGCCGCCTCGAGCTCTGCTACCACGTCGTCGCTCCAGGGCACGAGCCGGTAGAGGGCGAACTCGTCACCACTCAGGCGTGGCTCGTACGCTTCCTCTCGCGCCGTCACCAGGAAGCGGGCGCGCGGATACCGCTCTACCCACTCCTCGATCCGTTCCACGACCTGCGACCGTGTTTCCGGGTCGCCGATCTCGTCCAGGCCATCCAGACACGCCACGGCCTGGCCGTTGACCAGCGCACGCTCAAAGAAAGCGGGGCCCACCTCCAGCTCCATCTCTGCAGCATCAGCGGCCAGGAACTCGGGCAGCGTCTGCCCTGACACGCCATAGGTAGGCAGATCGACGATACAAGTCAGCAGATCGCCGTCCTTGCCTGCAACGGGATGGGCCGCCAGGTAGCGCAGCGCCGTGCTCTTGCCTGCTCCGGATTTTCCGAGGAGCACGACGCGCGGCTGCTGCTTGAGCATGTCGGGGATGGGCGTGCCGGCGTCCAGGGGCATGTCCAGGAGCATATCCAGGTACGGACGCTCGGCCAAGACGGCCCTGATCTGCTCTTGTTGTGCGCGCCCTCGTGCAGCTCTCAGTGCCTCCTGGGCTCGAGGCAGCTCACGTACCACGTACGCCGGACCACGCCGGGCGTAGAGCGGGACGTACCCCTCCTCAAGCGAAACCTCCGCCTCGCCGACCCGCTTGATACCGCTATATCGCTGGGCGACGCGTTCGGCGTAATCTGTGTAGTCACTCATCTTCTTCTCCTTTGCGTGGTTACTGGCTCTGCTGCCCGTTCGGAACCCACTCGCTGCGAGCTCTGTAGGGGGCTGAATCTACGTCAGACTTGGAACCGAGGAAGTGAACTCGCATAATTCATCTTACTATGTACGGATTAGATCAGCGTAAGAGAAGCATAAGATCCGTATAAGAACTCCTCACGCTCATCCGATCATGCATCGGCTTCTAGGACCGCATCCAGGGCGTCGATGACGCGATATGGATCCGCCGCGATCACACTCGACCCGAACAACTCCATACAACCAATGTCGGTTGCCCTCGTTTGCGGCTCTCCACGATCGATGATACGAACCAACGCCGGGTACCCCTCCCAATCCTCCTCAGCAGCATCGATCGGGCGCTGGAACAGCACCAGGTTAAAGCTCTGCACGTCCAGCCGATGCACGTAGCGGTCGATGACGTGCCCAATGGCACTGATCATGTCCTGGTTATCAATCCATCTCGTGGGTGAGATTAGAACGACTTCCTTCTCGCTCACCGGGGTCAATGATGCGAAAAGGCGCGTCTCGCCCACGTGCCTCGCCAGCCCAAGCGCATCGTGCACCCGATACAAGTCCTCGAAATAGTTCGCTCCATGTGCCAACCGGTACAGAAGCGCCTGACGTCGCCAGCGTTCGACGTGAGCATAGTGCATACCACGCCCCAGGGCCACCTGCATGTGCCCGTGCACAATCGAGGAGCCACCTTTCCACAGGCAGTTCCACATCAGGAAAAAGTACTTGGCCGAGGTATCCGCGTTGTGTGCCTGCTTGGCCCAGCGCAGGGCGGTCTCGATATAGTCGTGGACGCGCTCCGGCGTGACATGGAGAGGATCGTGCTCGTCGAATATGACGAGCCCGTGAAGCCCATCGTATTTGGCGACGTTGCTTGCCGTCACACAGTACTTGCCCCGCACCCGGCCAAAGACGTCCTCCGGCGTGAGTTCCTCCGGGCGACAGAACGGGCCACCTCGCGTTGCTTCGACCGTTGTCGCCACGTCATCTTCCGAAATCGGGTCACTAGGCCGCTGAGCGCGCAGAGGGTTGAACAGCGCCCCTTCGACCGTGATCAGGTTCGTAAGCTTGACGATGCGCTGCCGGCGCACAGCTTGAACGTCGTCGAACGTCGACGCTACCCACGGCTCCATGCTCTGAGGGACGACCAGCCCGCCCTCAACCACCTCTAGGATAAAGATTCGCTCGAACAGCGCCCGCTCCGCCACAGGCAGTTCTGCCACGTATCGACCGAGCTCGGCAATCTCCCTCATCGCGTCCTCCGCTAACCATCCGCGCGCAGACGCGAGATCTTAACATATCTTTGGCCAGATAGCAAACTGCTTGACGAATCGCTGCTCTCATGCTATGATTCCCTACGCTCAGCGGCGTGTGTACCTTTGCCGCCTCCACGTTATCGCCGCGGCTGGGCTGCCGACTATCGGATAGCAGCGAGTAGACTTCCTTCGGCGTTCTGAGCCCTCGACTGCCGCGATCAAACGAACGCACGAGAGATGCCAGAGGAGATCCCGCACATGAACGACCCATCACTAGGCTTTGGGCTCGTCATACACGCCACGCACGAGGCAGGCGTCAAAGTGGGAGGGATCGGGGCAGTTCTCGACGGTCTGCTTGGCAGCGAGGCCTACAACGCTGGCGTGCGCGAAACGGTGCTCGTGGGGACGATGGATGTCAGCAACCCGGAGGAGATGGGACGCCTCCTGTCGCCGAGCAACGCACTCGACGTCGCATACTCTTCTGTGCACGATATCGCCGACGCGGCACCCGATCTCGTCGACCGCCTGCGGGAGATCGAGCGGCGGCACAACGTCACGATCTTGTATGGCACGCGCGCCTTTGGCAACACCAAGCACCGCATTCTGCTCGTGGATGGACAGCACGCCGATCCTGCACGTGTGAACGTTTTCAAAGCGCAACTCTATGTGCACTTTGGCATCCAGTCCGACCGCTACGAGAGCCAGCCTGAGTACAACCTCTTTGTGAACGCTGCAGAGGCACAGTATGAGGCTCTCAGGGCGATCGTCGGCGACAGAGAGGGCACGATCGTCGCTCACGAGTTCATGGGTCTGCCCTTTTGCTACAGTGCCATCATCCACGCACGCGACCTCTACCGCACCGTGTTCTACGGGCACGAGACAGTCGCAGTACGTCCTATCGTCGAGTCCCATCCCGGGCACGACACAATGTTCTACAACGTCCTCGCTCAAGCCTCAGCCCAGGGCCAATACCTCGAGGACGTGTTCGGTGACCAGTCTGCCTTTTTCAAGTACGCGCTGGTACAGCCCGTCCCGGCGCACCTCGACAACATCGTTGCCGTAGGCGACTGGGTCGTACGCGAGATGCGCTTCCTCGGACCGGCGTGGGCCAGCGCCGACATCGACTTGGTCTATAACGGCGTCCCCTGCCAGCACACGACCCTCAGCCAGAAACAGCAATCGCGCGCGCGCCTACAGCAGTACTGCATGAACTTGCTTGGCTATCGGCCAGACTATATCTTTACTCACGTCACCCGCTTTGTGCCCTCCAAGGGGCTGTGGCGCGACATTGCAGTGATGCAGCACCTGGCTCCCATGCTTGCGCAGCAGGGCAAGCGTGCCGTCCTTTTTGTACTGGCGACGGTGATCCCAGTCGGCCGCCCTCCCGACGCCGTGTTCGAGATGGAAGCACGCTACGGGTGGCCAGTCTATCACCGCGAGGCAAGCACCCAAGTCGGCGACCAGAGCGTGCCCGACCTGGTTAGCCACGAGATCCCATTCTACCACGCCGCGGATCAGTTCAACCGCACACAAGCCGCAGGCGCCATCGTCCTGGTCAACCAGTTTGGGTGGAGCCGTGGCCGCTGCGGGCTCCGAATGCCAGAAGATATGCAGTTCCTAGATATACGACAAGGCACCGACCTCGAGTTCGGCCAGAGCGTATACGAGCCGTTCGGGATCGCCCAGGTCGAGCCGCTCAGCTATGGTGCGCTATGCGTAGTGTCGCGCATCTGCGGCTGCGTCGGCTTTCTCGAACGCGTCGACGGTCTCGCCGAGCCCAACGTCCTCCTCGCCGACTATACCGACGTCACACCCCTGCCAACTACCCTTCAGGCCGCGCTGTCGATCGACCAGGCACGGCGCGATCAGGTTGAGGCGCACAAGGCCGCCGAGATCGCCCGAGACATTGTGTCCAGGCTACCGCAGACCGAGGACCAGGAAAGGCACATCCTGGAATCCGGCTACCAGATCAGTCAGAGAATGAGCTGGGAGGTCGTCGCGAAGCACTATTTCCTGCCTGCCCTCGAGCACGCGCGTCGGGGGTGACCAGGCAGAGCCCTTGGGACGTGATGACAGATACCCATCCTGACTTTGCCGCCATCCTCGGCCCTCATGGCCCGCTCGCGCGTGCCCTGGGCCAATACGAGCATCGTCCTTCACAGATCGAGATGGCCCGTACCGTGTGGCGTGCTATTGCCGAGGAACGGGTCGCCCTCGTCGAGGCCGGGACAGGTACGGGCAAGAGCATCGCCTACCTCGTTCCAGCCCTGGTCAGCGGCAAGAGCATGATCGTAGCCACGGCAAACAAGGCCCTCCAGCGCCAGCTCTACGAGCGAGACGTGCCGCTCGTTCGCACCGCCCTCGAGCTCGATTTCGACTCGGTCCTGATCAAGGGGCGCCAGAACTATGTCTGTCTGCGCAAGTATCAGCTTGAGCTGCCACAGCAGCGCCTCTTTGTGCAAGAAGACGGGGTCCGTACATATGATCTCGACGCGCTCGATGATTGGGTACATGCCACCGACACGGGCGACCTTGAAGAGCTGGGGTTCATACTCGACTCAGATACCACTGCAAATATGACTTGTCCAGCCGAAGAGTGCCTCCACCGCGAGTGCTTGCACTATGACGACTGCTTTGTTATGCGCGTTCGCCAGCGAGCGGCCGAAGCGCAAGTGGTCATTACCAACCATCATCTCTTGGTCACGGATCTGCAACTACGCACCATGGGTGGCCTCAGCCTTCCCGACACGGACCTCATCGTCTGCGATGAAGCGCACCAACTCGAGAGCGTCGCAACTTCGATCTTTGAGACCACTGTCACCGACTACACGGTGCCCAGCTTGCTTCTGCGCCGCTTGGTGCGGCAGCATGCGCCTCCCAGCCAACTGGACGAGATCGCGGCGCAGAACCGCATCTTCTTCGAGGGCATCCGCGGCTATATGCAGGGGTCGGTGGCCAAGCTGGAGGGCGATTGGGAGGAGGGCACCCGCCTCGGGCACAGCCTGCGCGACCTGGCAGGCAAGCTAGCCGCGATGAATCCCTATGGCGACGATCCCGACGCCGAAGAGGAGAACACCAGCTTTGGCCTGGCGCTGCAGGCGCTTCGCGCCGCCGGCGATCACGTCCTGGCCGTGAGCCGCAGCAACCGCGATGGTGAGGTGGTCCGCTATGCGGAAAGAACGCGCCAGCGGCGGGTCAGCCTCATCCTGCACGCCACGCCGATCTCGGCTGCGGAGGCGCTCGGCAAGCATCTCTTTAGCGAGAATACCGTGATCTGCACTTCCGCCACGCTCTCCACCGGCGAAGACTTTGCCTTGTTCCGTTCACGCTGCGGTGTCCAGGACGACCCGATCGAACTGATGGGCCAGCCTGTCTTTGACTTTGCCCGGCAAGCGATGGTCTACCTGCCCAGCCTGGCTACCTATGATTGGGAGAACCGGGAACGCTACTTTGATGCCGTCGCCGAAGAAACCCGGCGTCTGCTCGAGGTAAGTCGCGGGCGCGCGCTCTGCTTGTTCACGAGCTGGAATGGGATGCAGCACGTGGCAGAAAAGCTGCGCGGCTTGCTGCCCTGGCCGCTTCTGCTACAGGGCGAGCTGCCTCGCTCGGAGTTGCTTCGCCGCTTCCGCAGCATCCCGCACAGCGTCCTCTTTGGCACCAAGTCCTTCTGGGAAGGCGTCGACGTACCGGGTGATGCGCTCTCCCTGGTCATCATCGACAAGCTTCCCTTTCCATCGCCGCGTGACCCTCTACACGAAGCCAGGACCCAGCGCATCGCCGACCAAGGCGGCAACGCATTCACCGAGTACACGCTGCCCCTGATGATCCTGTCCCTCAAGCAGGGCTTTGGCCGGCTCATACGCACGAAAACGGACCGTGGCGTGGTAGCCATTCTGGACAACCGGCTGACGACCAAGCGTTATGGCAGCCTCGTTCTGCACTCCCTCCCCCCTGCCGCGGTGACGCGCCGTTTTGGCGACGTATATCGCTTTTTCCGGACCGAGCGCCTGTCTGCCGACTATGCGCTCACTGTCTGGGCGCACGCTGCCAGCGAGAACGCCGCCTACCGTTGGCAGCTCACCCGCCTGCCGGACGGCCGCATCCGGGCCGGTACGGGAGAGGCCGACAGCGTGTATCAGGCCAGGTGGTCGGGAGCGCTGGAGGCCGCTACCGAGCTGCAAACCGCCGTCCAGCGTGGCCAGCGCTCGTGCAGCGATTTTGGGCTGGAGGTGCGCTTTCCTGGCCTCGAAGCGGACGCCAGGAGCATTCTCCGCGATGCACCTCCCGCGCTATCGGCAAAACTGGACAGCTTTGCCGCTGTACACATCCTGACCCTGGAGGGTGCGACGGATGCGTGAGTTGCCGGCAAAGCTCGTCCCTTTTGTTCCCTGGACACTGGCCGTCTACGCCCTCTGCTTTGTAGCGGGAGGGATTTACTACCTCGAGCAGCGGGTGAGGCACATACGTGATCAGTTCCCCCGCCGGGCCTTAGTCGCCCGGCTCACAGGCTATGCAGCGCTGTTCATCGGCTTGCTGGCAGCCGTGTCTGTTGCCAGCTATCTCGTTCGCCCCGGCAGCAGCCACCACCTGGGAGCCCTCGTGGCAGCCGGTGCAGGTGTCGCCTTTTGGGTATCTCGGCTCTATGCCGAGCCTACCATCGTGCACCGGTTGCGCGACAGCTTGTTCGCACTCATCTGCCTGTCCTTCACTGGCCTCGTTGCCTGGTGGGTCAGTACGCTGTAACCACGATCGTCTGCACCAGGCAGGCATAGCTGGACCTTATCTCCTGACAGGATAGAGACATGATCTATGGAACCCTCACTCGTCTGCGCCGTATCGAGCGCGATGATATACCCACTTTCGTGCGTTGGTTCGCCGATCCCGAGGTACGCGAGTTCCTGCTGCTCAACCGGCCCATCTCGATAGCCGAGGAGGAGCAGTGGTTCGTGCAGCAGCTTCAGTCTCAGAACGCTGAGCTGTTTGCCATCGAGACCAACGACGGGATCCACATCGGCAACATTGGCTTGCACGACATCAACTGGCTGCACCGGGCGGCCGAGATGGGCATCGTGATCGGGCACAAGCAGTACTGGAGCAAGGGGTACGGATCCGATGCGATTCGGACCCTGCTCCGCTTTGCCTTCGACGAGATGAACCTGCACCGGGTCCAACTGACTGTCTACGAGGACAACGCGAGAGCCATCCGGGCCTATGAGAAGTGCGGTTTTCAGCACGAGGGGCGGCTGCGAGATGCGGTCTATCGCAAGGGCCGCTACTACGATATGCTCCTGATGAGCGTGCTGAGCGGCGAACTGCAGCCAGAGGACGAGGCATCCGGCCAGTGAGTGCCACCACGCCAACCCTCGATCAGGAGCGCAAATTGATAGAGCGCGGCTACTGCCGTCTGGCCGGCATCGACGAAGCAGGGCGTGGCGCGTGGGCAGGCCCGGTGTCTGCCGCCGCAGTCGTGCTGCCGACCAGTGATCCCTCCTTGCTCTGCCAGCTACGCGGCGTCCGCGACTCCAAGCTCTGCACACCAAGACAGCGGAACGAGCTGTTCGACCTGATTCGTAAGGTGGCCCTGGCGTGGGCCGTGTCGCTTGTTCCTGCACGGCGCATCGACGAGGTCGGCATCGTGGCCGCCACGAGGGAGGCGATGCGCCGCGCCGTCGCACAGCTCCACCCCACTCCAGATGCGCTGCTCATCGATGCTCTTCCCCTTCCCGCGCTGCCTATCGAGCAGCGCGTCCTGATCAAGGGCGATGCCATCTGTCTCAGCATCGCCGCCGCATCGATCGTGGCCAAGGTCTCGCGTGACCGGGCAATGATCGCTCTAGATGAGCGACATACCGGCTATGGGTTGGCCCGCCACAAAGGCTATGGCACACCAGAGCACCGTGCAGCACTGGCGCAGCTAGGACCTACGGATATCCACCGCTGGTACTTTGTGCCGGTCGCGGACGTGGTCCGCCAGCGCGAGATCGAGTCGGACCGGCCGGTGTACCGGAAAGAGAAAGAAGGATGAACACACGTACCGAGGATCTGGGAGCCGACTACCAGATCGTGCCCTTTGCCGAAGCACACGTTGCCCCCTTTGCGTCCTGGTTCAACGCGTTAGGGAACAACGATGTGTGGACCGAGTCTTCCGTTCGTCGCAAGACCATCCAAGACGCAGCCTACGACCCAGCGCTCATGCTCTGTGCACAGGAGGCCGGGCAGCCCGTAGGCTCTATCCTCGGCAACGTCGCAGATGGCCGAGGATGGATCCGCGCCTTTGTCGTCCGGCCTGACCGACAGCGCCGCGGCATCGGCACGCTGCTCTTTGATCAGGTAGAAAGAGTCTTTGCTGAGCGAGGGATCGACGAGGTGCATGCCGGGTGGGCAAGGCCGAACTACTTCCTACCGGGCATTGATATCAAGTACACCTCAGCCATCGTCTTCCTAGACCGGCGTGGCTACCAGACCAGTCGCGAGACCCGCGTGAACCTGGACGTGGCCATTACTGGGCGAGACTGGGACACCGATCGAGAGGAAGCCGATCTGGCCGCGCGTGGGTTCCGGGTCCGCCGCGCTCGCCCTGGCGACGAGCCAGCGATTGCACGTCTATGCGAGACGCATGGCTACCACGGGTGGGCTGTCGAGGCCGCGATGGCTCTCGAGGAACAGCCCACCACGGTCTTTGTCGCCGAATCAGCCTCGCCTCTCGATCCAGAATACGCCATCCGTGCCTTTGCCGCCCACAGCGTCACCGGTCCCGCGCACTTTGGCCCTATGCTGACCGCCGCCGACCTGCGCGGCATGGGCATCGGCTCTGTGTTGCTCAAGCGCTGCATGCAAGACTGGCAGCAAGCCGGCGTATCACGCTGCGAGATCGTCTGGGCCGGCCCTATCTCCTTCTACGCGCGGGCCGTGGACGCGACGATCGGCCGCGCGTTCTGGACCTTTCACAAGTCGTTAGCCTGAGCCGGCGCGACGTTGCGCGGTGCCTCTACAGGATGCTTACTCGGCGACCTGCGCAGCGAGATCACCCAGGTTCTCCATCGAGCGGCTGTCGATCCATTTCTCGAGCAGATCACGCTTGACCCGCCACTGCCGGCCCAGCTTCAGTGCCGGGATCGCTCCTTCGCGTGCCAGCCGTCGCACGGTCAGCTCGTGGAGACCGAGGTACTCGGCCACGTCGGAGATTGTCATGATTTGCGGGAACTGTCTCTCACTCATCTTGCACCTCTCTGCGGGCGATTCTGCTCCACGATACCATAGGTCGACGCCGGCTCGGCCTTTGAGCTTCTGCGCTATGGAGCCTTGGTCAGCGTGGGTGTAGTAGCAGGCGTAGCGGTAACATCCGGTGTTGCCGCGGATAGCGTAGGATTGGGAGTCATCGTCTGCGAGACAGACGTCGTCGGAGTGCTCGTGAGCGGCGCCACGGTTCCCGTCGTCTGAAGCGTCGCGGTAATCAAGGGAGTGACTGCCCACGGTGGGCCAACCGGGCCGGGCGTCGGCGTGAGCAGCGTACCCTCGATCGGGTAGCCGTCAGAATACCACTTCTGTAAGCCGCCATCCAGGACGGCGACCCGGGTAAAGCCCACCTGGTAGAGATACATCGCGCCGTTCAGGCCCAGCGCGTCGTTGGGCGACAGGTCGTACAGGACAATCATCTGGTTGCCGTCGAGCTCCCCAACACGGTCCGGCAGTTCCTCGAGTGGAAGATGTACCGCGCCCGGAATGTGTGCCTGCGTGTAGGCAGCAAAGTTGCGCACATCGACCACGACGACCGAACTTGACTCCACCTCCTGGTACAGCCTGGCGCTAGATATACGTGGCACCTCTGCTGTCGATGGTGGGGGTGGCGTCCCGTCCCACGTAGGTGTTGGCTTGACCACGAGCGTAAAGGTCGGCGTGTCCGCAGGCGCTGTAGTGGGCGTCCACGTCGGCGGATACGGTGCGTCTCGGCCCGCCGCAGACGGTGTCGGCGTTGCCGCCGGGGCACAGCCGGCAAAAAGGATGGCTACAACCAGGCAAAACACACCATTACGTCGCATCGAACGCCCTACCCTCCCTAGCACCAGGCGGTCCGCACGTTCCGCATTCCCTATAGCCATCGGTCTGGCGTAGATGCTTGCTGAGCCGTGCAACGAAAGCCAGCTTGCTCTATTGTAGCAGCGAACGAGCCGAAAAGCAAGTCCTTACCGAGCACATACGATTCCATCCATGATTATGTCCTGTTGTGGATGATATTCGTGTTCGTCCGTGGGCTGCAGCCCGCTCAGGAGATCACCAGCAGCTCGCGTGGAAAGCTCGTCAAGCTCTCGCAGCCGTCCGCCCGCACCACCACGTCATCCTCGATACGCACGCCCCCCAGCCCCGGCAAATAGACTCCTGGCTCGACCGTGAACACCATCCCGGCCTCCACCGGCTGCTCGTTTCCCTCCACGATGTACGGTGGTTCGTGCACCTCCATGCCCAGACCGTGCCCGGTGCGGTGGATAAAGTATTCGCCGTACCCGGCATCCTCGATCGCTTTGCGCGCCGCGCGGTCCACAGCCTGAGCAGGTACACCGGCTCGGACCGCCTGTCGCCCCGCCTCGTTCGCCTGCAGAACCGCCTCGTACATGGCAACTACTTCTGATGCCGCCTCGCCGATCACAAAGGTGCGGGTGATGTCTGCCAGGTAGCCATCCATCCTGACCCCACAATCGATGGTCAGCAGATCGCCGCGCTGAAGGGCCCTATCCGAAGGTCCAGCGTGCGGGTTGACGCTG
>Ga0315554_1001521_pt1 | contig 13657 bp, 7 predicted proteins | sample SalMarSW160370MG_FD_202114 | JGI IMG/M metagenome (GOLD analysis project Ga0315554, IMG submission 202114) | Salt marsh sediment microbial communities from the Plum Island Ecosystem LTER, Massachusetts, United States - Salt Marsh Sediment SW1603-70 ... | reverse complement strand
TTTAGTATATGGAATAACTATGGAGATGGCTCCGGCTACAGTAGAATGGTGTAAGCACAAATGCCAAATCTAAAGTAGGAGGAGCCATCACAAATGCAGAATACCGCAGCCAGGAAACGAAAACAAGTGCCGGAGGGATACTTGGTCGTAGGAGTCGACCCGCATAAGAAGAGGCATGCCGCGGTCGCTATCACTCAAGATTTCACCACCCAGGCCAAATTCAAGTTCGACAATACCCGGGAAGGCCTGGAAGCGATGTTGGACCGCGCCAAAGTGGAAATGGTGAAATCCGGTTGCCGGGGTGTTATGTTCGCCATCGAGACGGGAGGCCACTACTGGCGCAATCTGGCTTACTTCCTGGACGAGCACGGCATTCCCTTCCACTTCATCAACCAGTTCACTCTTAAACGGAGGCGTGAAGGAAAGGATCTCAATCGCAGGAAGAATGACTATAGGGACAGCGAGGTGGCAGCACAGCTACTCTGCACTGGCGAGTTCACCGATACCAAATTGCAGCATGGGGTATATGCTGAGCTGCGTGCTACCTATAATGCCTATCGCCGCCTGGTTAAAGAGAGGACCAGGATCACGAATTTGGTCAAAGGACTACTGGACGGAATCTTCCCCGAGTTTACCCGGGTCTTCAAAGACCCCTGTGGCCAAACAGCCCTGAGCGTGCTTTCTATCTGTTCGATACCCACGGTTATTGCCCGGATGACAGAGGAAGAGTTTGTAGATGCCACCAGGGCAAGGCACCAGGGGCGTCTTATGAGGAAAAAGCTACGCGCTCTTCACTATGCTGCCAGAACCTCCATTGGTATTGAGGCAGGTGCCCGGTCAGTCTCATCTGAGATTTCATTCTTGGTAGAAAAACTCTGTCTCATTAGACGGCAGATCCGCAGCATAGACGAGACTCTAGCAAAGCTAGTGGACAGAACAGAGGAGGGCAAATATCTTCTCTCGATAATTGGCCTCAACTATATCTCGGTAGCTGGGCTACTGGCAGAGCTGGGCTCTTTCAGGTCTTACCGGAGTGCCAAGCAACTGATAAAGATGGCCGGGAGCAATCCTACCGAGTCAGAGTCGGGCGGGAAGCGGAGCGCTCATACTCCAATGAGCAAGAAGGGGCGTCCCGTGCTGCGCTATTGTGCCTGGACTGCTGTTATCCCTATGTTACGATTTAATGCCGACTTTCGTGCTTGGGCAAAGAAACTGCGGGAGCGCCCAGTCTATGCTAATCCTCTTAATGGGAGAGAAATTGTAGGGGCAGGACTCAATAAGCTGTTACGTTTGGCATTCGCCTTGGTCAAGAATCAAACCTTCTATCAAGTTCCAGAACTAGAATTAATATCAGAACTAGAATTACTGCCGGTAGGTAGCTAGGAGGTAATGATAATCCATCAGGGTGGGCAGGGAGACGCCGATCGTCATTTTGGGAGCTCATTTGAGTAAGCCCGTGTACACAACATGGTGCCCCTGCCCTCCTGGCCAAACCCGTATGAAGTATGATGGGACCTTCTCTTGAGGAGTGAGCCCGTATCTAAACGCTAATTTGGGAGCCAGGAAAAAAGAGGCTGGGGTCTGCCCACCGGTGTGATAGTGAAATAGAGAGCTGGATTACTGGAGCCATTGACTAAAAGAATATAGTATGTTGTTCAATGGTTTTCTAGAAGAGGACTGCTTATTGTGCCTAACATAGGAAAAAACCGAACTTTTACAAACGTGTGACCTCTTCCCGTGATATTGAACCACGATATTGATAGAAGACCTCACGCAACTGGCATGTCGCTCTAGTTATTCTTGAAGCCCCTTACTGACCTCTGTTAATTGCCTTGCTTGCTGTCATAACCATACGGGGGTAAGTTAAGGTTCCACCATGCCTCGGGGTCCTTCCCGTAGCCGGGGTCAGTGTCCAACTTACGGAATATGCCGTTAAAGGCTGAAGTGGTAGATATCGTCTGCCTGACAAAATCGTGTATACGTATAAACGAACTATCCTGCTTGGAGAAGGGGCAGCTAGCTAGGCAAATGCCACAGTCATGCCCGCCCAGACTCAGCCACCCTGAGAAACAGTTAGGCGCTTTTTCGTAGTACGTCTTGATGCCGGGGTTGTTCCAGGGCCCTTGCACCTCCCATGAGGGCTCTGTTTCCATGCTGAGGGCGTTTGTGGGACAATACTCGGCGCATTTCTTGCAGGTGCGGCAGAAGCGGAAGATACCGGCATCTATTGGCTTGGTGGGGGCCAGCGGCAAATCGGTGATCACCTTGAATACCCGCACCATAGGGCCCCATCTCGGCGAAATCATCCGGTTCAAGCGGCTGAGCTCACCCAGCCCGGCCAGCACGCCAAAACCGGGACTGTTACCCGAGGTGCCCATGTTACCATCAGCCAGGCACTGATAGCCCAGCCTAGTTATGAACTGCTGGAGGCGTAGTTGTACCGAGGTGCCCTCAGAATAACCCATAGAGGTGGCGGCTTCTTCTAGTGCGCTTGGGGCTAGAGCCATTGTTGGTCGGGACATGCGGACGGTATAGACAATAACCCATTGCGCCTTGTAGGGTATCACCTTCTTCTTTTTATTCTCATAGGCCTTGTCCACGTCCTCGAACTCCCAGTCCCTGCCATCCCAGCCATCATGTGAATAGATCAGTTTACGAGTGTTTTCATCAAGCTCTACCACGCCCACCGAGGCGGCCCCGTAGATTTTGGCAGCAGCCCGGACCATCCGGGTGTTTTCCTCGGGTGTGCCTTCGTAGCGGGGATAGCTGAAGTCTTCGGGTATGGCACAGAATTCTGCTGGGACATTGAACCCGGGGCCGAGGAAAGCACGTTCTGTTGTCAGGAGCGATGTTATCCATCCGCCAGCGCATAGTGCCTTGTCCCTCAAGGTGAACCCCGGTTCTTGGTTAAGTATACTTTGTTTACTCTTCTCGGCGGCACGTGCCCCTAACTTCATGGCGTTCTCGGGGCCCAACGCTTGGGCAAAGCCATCGTTAAACATGATATTGCTGCAGTTGAAGCGCGTCATCCGGCTCCAATCAATTTCCACGGTGGGTTTATTAACCTCCTTTATCCACCAGGGCAGTTCCCGTTCCGCTGCCGGCGATGACTTGAGTCCGTCGAGGTCTTGGGGTTTAATGCGCTGCTTCACGATTGCTGTTACCCCCTTTTTTAATTAACTACAGTTTTAGGTCTACTTTCACCACATCTTTGGCTATTTTAGCACACAAGTTAAGTTGGGAAAAGGGTGATGGGAGCCATCTCCCGGTAAAGGGATTGTATAGGGCTATTTCTTGAGGAAAATATCCATCATACAGTGCTTATTCTACGGTTGGATGTTAGAGGCCTGTATTGAACACTTAGCCATAATGTATTTCTCTACACAATTCATCGAAAAGTTCAATCGTCCCTCATGTCCCAAGGCTTGACTTGGTAGCTAGGAAAGGAATACAATTCACACCAGAAAGGAGGCAAGCGGTCGGTTCAGCAAGCGACTGGTTGCTTTTCTGATAACAATCTCTTAATCAGCCGGTTGGAGGTTCGAGTCCTCCGCGGCTCACACTCGAATTCAGTAGTTACGTCATCTTTTTGGAGGATTTTCAATATTTGAGGTGATTCCCGAAATTTGAACAGGATGTTTATTCTAGCTGCCAAAAAGATTACCAGAATTATGAATCAAAACAGATAAAAAAGGCGGGATGCCACTTGCCCGATTACAGCTGAGGCCACCCACACGGGAGGAGGGAGAAATATATTTAAACCAGTTGGGAAGAAGCTTAGAACCACTGGTACCTCAGTTTCCCCTGGCAGAGCCCGCCCACCAAGTAATCTTAGTAACACCTTACTACTCTTGAAGTTACCCGAAGTAACCGCCGGATATTTACTCCTTTTGTATATTTATATATATCGTAGTACGGCAGGGGGGCGAGTTGCAAGAGTAAATTTTCTATGATGTCATAGATATTGGTTATAAAGCGGGGCTGCTTCGCCTGCGGGCAAAGCATCGGTTGGCACCGAAAATGTTTCTCTGGCTAAAGCAATAAATTTATTAGCGATTGGGGGTAGACTAACATCCCTGCGGACAAGGACTTCCACTCCCACCTGTATATCATCAACAAGGTGAAGTATCTTCAGCCGGCCCTCAGAGACCTCTTTTTCGACGTTCCTCATATAGTAGAAACTTATGCCCTTTCCATCCTCCACCAGACTCCTGCCCCATTCTATGCTATCTACTTCCACAGCTATAAGTGATGACGTATTAAACCCCTCAGCCTTAAGCTTTTCCAAAATAATCTGTCGTGTAGCTGATGTTTCCGGCCCCAATATCAAGGGATAATCACAGAGGTCAGCCAGTTCTATTTGCTCCTTCTGAGAAATAGGGCTGGATGGAGAAGCAACAAGCGCCATCCTTTCCGCCTCCGAGAGAGCTATGCACCTCAATTCAGGATTGGCATAGTCCCGGCTTACCACAATACCGAGGTCGAGCTTGGAATTCAAAACATCCTCAATGACTTTGAAGGAAGGGGCATTTTCAACGATGAGCTTTACATGGGGGTAGAACTCTCTGAATCTGGCGGCTGTCGAGGAGAAGCTAGAGCTGAAGGTGAGGGCTATGCCAACACGGAGGCTGGCCTCTTTCAGTTCCTCAATAAACCTTTCGGCGTTAGTCAACTGCTGGTAGATTTGCTTGGAGTATTTAAAGAGACCTTCCCCGGCTTGAGTAAGGAAAAGCTTTTTCTTCCTTATCTCTAAAAGCTTGGCGCCGACAGATTGCTCAAGGGACTTAATATGATAGGTTACGGTTGGTTGGGACAGGAATAGCTTCTCGGCCGCGGCCGTTAAGCTTTTTTCACTGGCAACAAAATAGAAGACGACGAGATTATAAACATCCAGCTTTGGGGTACGCATTGCGATTTCTCTACTCTGCTTGACTCCAAGCCTCTTAACCTGCTCTAGTAAGGTGCTAATTTCGGAATTTGGGGCCAGAACAAATTATTCGCCCGTTTCACAGGGTGAAATCTATGATATCATAGAAAATTTACTCTTGCAACTCGCCCCCCTGCCGTACTACGATATATACGAATAATCCAGCCTCGACGTTGCACCCTAGGGAGAGTAATTACAGTATCCTAACGAAGAGGGGGAGTAAGATATGTGAGATTCTATAGTACCAAGACTAAGAAGGAGGTTAAATAATTGAACAAAAAGCTATTGTTAATCCCGTTAGCATTATTATTAGCCATCAGCCTGGTTGCTATCGGATGCCCGACAACCACCCCAACCACCACCACCCCACCACCCACAGGGACTACTGCACCACCCACAGAAACTACTAAACCACCCCCCGACGACATAGATACCAGAGATAGCATCGTTATTGGCCAGGCAGTCTCTCTCTCAGGCTCAAATTCTATAATTCACCTGCCGGGAGCTTTTGTACCCCAGACACTATGGGTTGAGCAGGTCAATGCCGATGGCGGTATCTATCTTGCGGACTATGGCAAGAAACTGCCTATCAAGTGGATCCAGTACGACGATAAAAGTGACCAGGGCACCATGGTGAAGCTGCTGGAAAAATTGATTTTAGAGGATAAGGTCGACTTTGTATTCCCGCCCTGCAGCACCTCATGGCTCTTTGCTGCCGCCCCTGTCGCCAACAAGTATGGATACATACTGATGGGAGCCGAGGGTGGTGCGGAGAGCCTTACGAAAATAACTGCGGATTTGCCCTATGTCTTCTTGGTCTTGAATTACTCTGCCACCCAGATGCCAGTTTTGGCTGACCAGTTTGTGGAGTGGGACATAAAGACGGTGGCGATAAGTTTCCTCGAAGACCTCCACGGCGTGGAGTACTCAAACAGGGCAATGGCAGAATTTCTGCCGAGGGGAATCGAGGTACCTGTGCTCAAGAGCCACCCTTTTGAGATTGCGGACATGTCGCCAATACTAAAGGCGGCTCAGGATGCTAACGTCGATGCCTTTTGCTCTATGAGCTATCCCGGCCAGAACATCCTTACTACCGCTCAGGCGATTGAGCTTGGCTACAACCCGAAGGTCTTCTTCGAAACCGTTGGGCCCTTTGCCCTCTGGTTCAGAGACATTTTCACCGCCCCGGCGATTGAGGGACTGATTGGTGGTGGTGCCTGGAACACCAAGAGTTCTCCCGCAGCCAAAGAGTTCTATAATATGAGCATCGAACGCTTTGGTGAAGAAGGGATTGATATGTGGGGGAATTTATACTATTGGGGTTCGCTGCAGTTCTTCCAGCAGGCTATCGAGGAGGCTGGAAACCTTGACCAGGCGACAATAAGGGATATAATGGCTACGGAGACTTTCGAAACAGCTTTGGGGCCGACCTGGTTTGATGAGAACCAAAATTTGGCAGAGGAATGCCATCCCGGTGAGATTGGCCAGTGGATAAACGGTGAGTGGGAGGTCATCTTACCCAAGGATAAGGCTACCGCAGAACCTATATTCCCCAAGCCGCCGTGGCCAACACCATAGACATTGAATTGGGAGTTTAGTGCTAATAGTAAGCAGGCTGTCTAGAAAGGCTTATTTTCGAGAGAGCTAAGTGCTGGTTATTGTGGTGTGCCTTTCTAGACAGCCTGTAGCTATAATTACCAAAGCTAGGAAGCTATCATTCTGGTGGTGATAATTTTAAACATATCTAAACATAGTGATTGCTGGCTTAAATATCAAAGTAGAACTAACCCCATTTAATTCAGGAGGTTGATATGAATTCAATAAAGAGGGACCTATCCATATTTAACAAGTTCAATTTTGAAAGGCAGCCGGTTGCAGTCAAGTATATGCTCCAGAAACCGAAGGGAATTACGAGGTTAAAGAAGCCCATAGCTCTTTGCGAGATGCTGAGAGAGGCCCAAGAGGAAGGCCCTTTTTACGTCGGGAAAGAAGATTTCGAATGTGTCGGTCCGTTCCTGTTAGGCATGGTTGAGCCGGGTGAGCTCTTCGAAAGCGGGCAAGTGGGACCAAGGTTGGGAGTCTATGAGGAACCGCGTACTAATAGAAAACTTTATCAGTACGTTTCAATGATGCATAAAAATACTGTCAAGTATGTTGCCTTTTCTCCGTTAGACAAATTATCATTTAATCCGGATGTATTAGTTATCACCGCTAATCCCAACCAGGCGGAAATAATACTGAGAGCAGCGAGCTATGTGAACGGGAAAATGTGGCACAGTAAACTAACATCAGTTATGGGATGTTCATGGATATTCATTTATCCGTATGTAAGCGGCGAGTTAAATTACCACGTCACCAATCTTGTTCATGGTATGAGAGGAAGAAAAGTTCTACCTGATGGCATGTTTGTTATATCCATCCCGTTCAACTTGCTTAGTGAGATAACAGAAAATTTACGTAATATGGAGTGGGTACTTCCGGAGTACGTTCACGATAGAGATACAAATGCCCGCCATTTTGTCGAATTAATTCAAACATTAGAAAAGGAAGCTGAGAACGCGTAAAAAGCACGCGAAGTAAAAAGGTACAAATAGACGCAAAGCAGCCTATAACAGGAAATTATCAACCATGGTTAAGACCGTCCTGGATATTGTGATTGCCGGTTTGCTGATGGGCGGCATCTACGCCATAATCGCTGTGGGGTTCAGCCTCCAGTACGGCGTTGCCCGGGTGCTTAATGTAGCTCACGGCGAATTTATTATGCTCGGGGCTTTCATCACCTGGACATTTTACACCATCGTTGGCATTAACCCCCTGGTTTCCCTAGTTATTGTCGGCCCCTTCACATTTATAATAGGTTTTCTGCTTCACCGCATTCTGTTCACCAGACTTAGAATCTCATCACCCTCGCCAAGCGACTTCGAGGGTAATTCCATGTTAGCCTCTTTTGGTCTCCTCTACATCATTCAGAATGCGGCTATCTTAATCTGGGGTGCCGAAGTAAAAGGGTACTCTTACCTAACCTCTTCGGTCAACATCGGGGGGGCGGTATTTGCCACCAACCGCCTGGTAACCGCCTTGTTCGCCATAGGTATAGGTGTAGCCTTTTATATCTTTTTAGCCCGTGCCCGCATCGGCAAGGCGATTCGAGCCGCCGCTCAGGACTCGACGACGGCCGGGCTCATGGGGGTGCACATCAACCTGGTGCTGGCTCTATGCTTTGGCCTCGGTGCCATGATGGCCGGTTTTGGTGGTTCACTGGTAAGCATGATGTACAGTATTCAACCAGCCATGGGTTTCCAATACACCATAATTGCCATCATCGTAGTCGTCCTAGGTGGCTTAGGCAGCATCCCGGGCAGCTTTATCGGTGGTTTTATATTGGGTCTTGTTGGCAGCATAGTATCCTATTGGCAGCCGGCCTTGTCACTGGTTGCCTACTATGTGCTCTTTATGCTGCTGCTCCTGATAAGACCGAAAGGTATTATGGGGAAGTAGAGGGATGAAAACTTTAAGAGTTACTCCTAAAAGTTACCTGTTACCGGGGATATCTCTCTTAGTCCTCATCCTGCTAGCTACTTTACCCTTATATACCCCGCCCTATACCATCGTACTGCTGACTACCATCTTCATGTATGTCGTCCTTACGGTGAGCTGGGCTATTTTTTCCGGCCCTACCAAGTATCTCTCGCTGGCTTCAGCGGCCTTCTTTGGGGTCGGCATATATTCGGCCGCCCTACTGGGGAAATCATTACCGCTGCTTGCCTTTGTCGGCGTTGGGGCAATGGCCAGTTTTGTACTCGCTTTTCTCGTTGGCCTTTTGACTCTAAGGCTGAGGGGCGTATATTTTACCATATTCACCTTCGGCCTCGCCGAGCTTATCAGGCATTTTCTCCTGTTCTGGGAGACCAATATAACCGGCACGCGCGGCCGGATAGTCGTCCTGATAGATAACGACGTTGTTTTTTACGTCATGCTGGTTATTTTCGTGCTGACGCTGCTTGCCGCCTACTTTATCCGGCGCTCCAAATTCGGCCTGGCCCTGCAGAGCATCGGCGAAAACGAGGAGGCCGCCGCCCACCGGGGCATCAATGTAACTCTGGTAAAGGTCATCACATTCGCCATCAGCGCCTTCTTCATGGGGGCCGTTGGGGCAATCATGGCGACCAAATGGACCTATATCGACCCGTACGTCGCCTTTAACCCTCTCTTTAACTTCTTCCCGGTGCTGATGGCTATCTTCGGCGGTGTAGGGCAGCTCTATGGTCCGGTAATAGGCGCCGTTGTCTTTACCTACCTGGAGGAAGTGTTGACAACCAGATTTCCCTATTACTACATGCTCATCTTCGGTATTATATTAGTGGTGGCTATACTGTACTTACCTAAAGGGCTGGTGGGACTGGTACAAAAGTGGCGTAAGAGTACGCCAGCGGTAAAACAAACTCCTCTTAGTAAGTAAATTTGCTATAATATCAGATCGCTGTATTACCGCTTCAAGTAAAGAAAGGATTGGCGAGAGAATTAATTTCACAATTCGTCAGTTTAGTATATGGAATAACTATGGAGATGGCTCCGGCTACAGTAGAATGGTGTAAGCACAAATGCCAAATCTAAAGTAGGAGGAGCCATCACAAATGCAGAATACCGCAGCCAGGAAACGAAAACAAGTGCCGGAGGGATACTTGGTCGTAGGAGTCGACCCGCATAAGAAGAGGCATGCCGCGGTCGCTATCACTCAAGATTTCACCACCCAGGCCAAATTCAAGTTCGACAATACCCGGGAAGGCCTGGAAGCGATGTTGGACCGCGCCAAAGTGGAAATGGTGAAATCCGGTTGCCGGGGTGTTATGTTCGCCATCGAGACGGGAGGCCACTACTGGCGCAATCTGGCTTACTTCCTGGACGAGCACGGCATTCCCTTCCACTTCATCAACCAGTTCACTCTTAAACGGAGGCGTGAAGGAAAGGATCTCAATCGCAGGAAGAATGACTATAGGGACAGCGAGGTGGCAGCACAGCTACTCTGCACTGGCGAGTTCACCGATACCAAATTGCAGCATGGGGTATATGCTGAGCTGCGTGCTACCTATAATGCCTATCGCCGCCTGGTTAAAGAGAGGACCAGGATCACGAATTTGGTCAAAGGACTACTGGACGGAATCTTCCCCGAGTTTACCCGGGTCTTCAAAGACCCCTGTGGCCAAACAGCCCTGAGCGTGCTTTCTATCTGTTCGATACCCACGGTTATTGCCCGGATGACAGAGGAAGAGTTTGTAGATGCCACCAGGGCAAGGCACCAGGGGCGTCTTATGAGGAAAAAGCTACGCGCTCTTCACTATGCTGCCAGAACCTCCATTGGTATTGAGGCAGGTGCCCGGTCAGTCTCATCTGAGATTTCATTCTTGGTAGAAAAACTCTGTCTCATTAGACGGCAGATCCGCAGCATAGACGAGACTCTAGCAAAGCTAGTGGACAGAACAGAGGAGGGCAAATATCTTCTCTCGATAATTGGCCTCAACTATATCTCGGTAGCTGGGCTACTGGCAGAGCTGGGCTCTTTCAGGTCTTACCGGAGTGCCAAGCAACTGATAAAGATGGCCGGGAGCAATCCTACCGAGTCAGAGTCGGGCGGGAAGCGGAGCGCTCATACTCCAATGAGCAAGAAGGGGCGTCCCGTGCTGCGCTATTGTGCCTGGACTGCTGTTATCCCTATGTTACGATTTAATGCCGACTTTCGTGCTTGGGCAAAGAAACTGCGGGAGCGCCCAGTCTATGCTAATCCTCTTAATGGGAGAGAAATTGTAGGGGCAGGACTCAATAAGCTGTTACGTTTGGCATTCGCCTTGGTCAAGAATCAAACCTTCTATCAAGTTCCAGAACTAGAATTAATATCAGAACTAGAATTACTGCCGGTAGGTAGCTAGGAGGTAATGATAATCCATCAGGGTGGGCAGGGAGACGCCGATCGTCATTTTGGGAGCTCATTTGAGTAAGCCCGTGTACACAACATGGTGCCCCTGCCCTCCTGGCCAAACCCGTATGAAGTATGATGGGACCTTCTCTTGAGGAGTGAGCCCGTATCTAAACGCTAATTTGGGAGCCAGGAAAAAAGAGGCTGGGGTCTGCCCACCGGTGTGATAGTGAAATAGAGAGCTGGATTACTGGAGCCATTGACTAAAAGAATATAGTATGTTGTTCAATGGTTTTCTAGAAGAGGACTGCTTATTGTGCCTAACATAGGAAAAAACCGAACTTTTACAAACGTGTGACCTCTTCCCGTGATATTGAACCACGATATTGATAGAAGACCTCACGCAACTGGCATGTCGCTCTAGTTATTCTTGAAGCCCCTTACTGACCTCTGTTAATTGCCTTGCTTGCTGTCATAACCATACGGGGGTAAGTTAAGGTTCCACCATGCCTCGGGGTCCTTCCCGTAGCCGGGGTCAGTGTCCAACTTACGGAATATGCCGTTAAAGGCTGAAGTGGTAGATATCGTCTGCCTGACAAAATCGTGTATACGTATAAACGAACTATCCTGCTTGGAGAAGGGGCAGCTAGCTAGGCAAATGCCACAGTCATGCCCGCCCAGACTCAGCCACCCTGAGAAACAGTTAGGCGCTTTTTCGTAGTACGTCTTGATGCCGGGGTTGTTCCAGGGCCCTTGCACCTCCCATGAGGGCTCTGTTTCCATGCTGAGGGCGTTTGTGGGACAATACTCGGCGCATTTCTTGCAGGTGCGGCAGAAGCGGAAGATACCGGCATCTATTGGCTTGGTGGGGGCCAGCGGCAAATCGGTGATCACCTTGAATACCCGCACCATAGGGCCCCATCTCGGCGAAATCATCCGGTTCAAGCGGCTGAGCTCACCCAGCCCGGCCAGCACGCCAAAACCGGGACTGTTACCCGAGGTGCCCATGTTACCATCAGCCAGGCACTGATAGCCCAGCCTAGTTATGAACTGCTGGAGGCGTAGTTGTACCGAGGTGCCCTCAGAATAACCCATAGAGGTGGCGGCTTCTTCTAGTGCGCTTGGGGCTAGAGCCATTGTTGGTCGGGACATGCGGACGGTATAGACAATAACCCATTGCGCCTTGTAGGGTATCACCTTCTTCTTTTTATTCTCATAGGCCTTGTCCACGTCCTCGAACTCCCAGTCCCTGCCATCCCAGCCATCATGTGAATAGATCAGTTTACGAGTGTTTTCATCAAGCTCTACCACGCCCACCGAGGCGGCCCCGTAGATTTTGGCAGCAGCCCGGACCATCCGGGTGTTTTCCTCGGGTGTGCCTTCGTAGCGGGGATAGCTGAAGTCTTCGGGTATGGCACAGAATTCTGCTGGGACATTGAACCCGGGGCCGAGGAAAGCACGTTCTGTTGTCAGGAGCGATGTTATCCATCCGCCAGCGCATAGTGCCTTGTCCCTCAAGGTGAACCCCGGTTCTTGGTTAAGTATACTTTGTTTACTCTTCTCGGCGGCACGTGCCCCTAACTTCATGGCGTTCTCGGGGCCCAACGCTTGGGCAAAGCCATCGTTAAACATGATATTGCTGCAGTTGAAGCGCGTCATCCGGCTCCAATCAATTTCCACGGTGGGTTTATTAACCTCCTTTATCCACCAGGGCAGTTCCCGTTCCGCTGCCGGCGATGACTTGAGTCCGTCGAGGTCTTGGGGTTTAATGCGCTGCTTCACGATTGCTGTTACCCCCTTTTTTAATTAACTACAGTTTTAGGTCTACTTTCACCACATCTTTGGCTATTTTAGCACACAAGTTAAGTTGGGAAAAGGGTGATGGGAGCCATCTCCCGGTAAAGGGATTGTATAGGGCTATTTCTTGAGGAAAATATCCATCATACAGTGCTTATTCTACGGTTGGATGTTAGAGGCCTGTATTGAACACTTAGCCATAATGTATTTCTCTACACAATTCATCGAAAAGTTCAATCGTCCCTCATGTCCCAAGGCTTGACTTGGTAGCTAGGAAAGGAATACAATTCACACCAGAAAGGAGGCAAGCGGTCGGTTCAGCAAGCGACTGGTTGCTTTTCTGATAACAATCTCTTAATCAGCCGGTTGGAGGTTCGAGTCCTCCGCGGCTCACACTCGAATTCAGTAGTTACGTCATCTTTTTGGAGGATTTTCAATATTTGAGGTGATTCCCGAAATTTGAACAGGATGTTTATTCTAGCTGCCAAAAAGATTACCAGAATTATGAATCAAAACAGATAAAAAAGGCGGGATGCCACTTGCCCGATTACAGCTGAGGCCACCCACACGGGAGGAGGGAGAAATATATTTAAACCAGTTGGGAAGAAGCTTAGAACCACTGGTACCTCAGTTTCCCCTGGCAGAGCCCGCCCACCAAGTAATCTTAGTAACACCTTACTACTCTTGAAGTTACCCGAAGTAACCGCCGGATATTTACTCCTTTTGTATATTTATATATATCGTAGTACGGCAGGGGGGCGAGTTGCAAGAGTAAATTTTCTATGATGTCATAGATATTGGTTATAAAGCGGGGCTGCTTCGCCTGCGGGCAAAGCATCGGTTGGCACCGAAAATGTTTCTCTGGCTAAAGCAATAAATTTATTAGCGATTGGGGGTAGACTAACATCCCTGCGGACAAGGACTTCCACTCCCACCTGTATATCATCAACAAGGTGAAGTATCTTCAGCCGGCCCTCAGAGACCTCTTTTTCGACGTTCCTCATATAGTAGAAACTTATGCC
>Ga0315554_1001519_pt1 | contig 13665 bp, 5 predicted proteins | sample SalMarSW160370MG_FD_202114 | JGI IMG/M metagenome (GOLD analysis project Ga0315554, IMG submission 202114) | Salt marsh sediment microbial communities from the Plum Island Ecosystem LTER, Massachusetts, United States - Salt Marsh Sediment SW1603-70 ... | reverse complement strand
ACTTCACTGCTGTCGCTGCTGTCTGTACTATTTGTAATCGGTATATAGTCGAGATTACGCCATTCAAAAATTACATTTTTGTTTCTATCCTGCTCTTGTAATATATCGATAACTAAGGTTGCATTGGATTGCCCTCCCTGGACTACTTTGCTCATATCATAAGGAATATTATGGTAAGACATAAGCATTGCATGACCATTTGGCAAATAAAGAAATTCATGGAAATCAGTTTCATACCCGTTTTTCATATGGAAACTATCAACTACGGCAAAGTTGCTGTCCATTACATAGTGTTTTAAATCCTCACCGGTTCCGGGAGCAATCCCTGAAAAATTTCCTAGTGCATAAGATAAATAACCGTTGGGCTGAATTTTGAAATCGAAGGGAGCTCCATTAACTCTAATAGAATCTATAATACTCCCCTTCTTATCGAGTATAAAAATATAATTAGCATAAAAGTGGGTAGGCGCATTTCGATCCCACGCAGCTAAAAAAATATATCCATCAGAAGGATTATTAATTGAATCTACTGTGATTGTCGGCTGTGGTAAATAAGTGTTTGTAGTAAATGGACTCTGTGAATATTCAGCATAATTATAATTGCTGTTTTCAGAGTTGGCCTGCGTAACAACTCCACTTACGATTGTAAAGTGATATAAACAGTTAGGTAAATCTGAATCATAAATGGTTTTAATCCCTTGTTTTAAGGATACACTAACTGTTTCATTATAAATAAAGGGAGAGTAAGGATTAAAAACCAGGGTCTTATTATCATCTGATAAAATAAAACTTCCATTATGCTCCCCGCTTGCTGAGCCGGTAACAGATATTTTAGCAGAAGAAATTGTCTGACTTTTTATTTCATTTCCAAATCTGATAATGATATTTGTCCTTGGAGATACCATCGCAGAATTAGGAACCGGGTATAAATATTGAAATTTATCTATGTTATTGTTCCCTTGTGGATAAATTTTAATTGCATGAATTATAATAACAGTAATTATGACTAAGAAAACATTTAGGCATTCATTGAAGGTTAGGCAAATATTATGATTGGATTTCATTCGTGCTCCTCGTTTTTATCTCAAAAGTGTAATTTAGGAATTTTTGGAGTAAGAATTATTCTATTTTATTTAGAAATATCATATTTATTTTAAATATTCTATTAAAATGTGTGTCCTTACTTTATCAATAACATTTTCTTTGTTGCTGTATATTTATTTTTTCCATTGAGAGTAATTGCAAATATCCTGTAAAAATAAACACCCGATGAAAATTCATTCGCATCCCATGTGATTTTATAACTGCCTGCGTTTTGAATCTTATCTACAATTATTTCAATTTCTTTTCCAAGGACATTATATATTTCAATCTTCACTCTACTCTCTGACGGTAATGAGTAGGAAAAACTAGAAATGGGGTTGAAAGGATTCGGATAATTCTGAGTTAACATAAACTCAGAAGGATTTGTTAAATTATTTTCTTGAACTGCGGTTGTGGGGTTGCCAATCAAAATTATTGGTAAAGACGCCATTTCATTAGCTTTATAAGCGGCAATATATATATTGTCCCTAACTTCCGATAAACCAAAAGTCTGAAAATTAAAATGTAAATAAATTTCTTTACCGGGAAGTATTTCAATGGGGAAAGTATCATTAGAATGAAACAAATTCCCTATATAAAAAACCCCTCCTATATTAATGGGAGATGATGAATTATTTCTAATAGAAATAGAATCTACCTTTATAGAATTTGTAAATAACAATGAATCTTTATTTGAAGAAATTATTTTAGTTTTCCATGGAAACTTAAAGGCACGATAACTATAAATAAAACTCTGACTGACTAATGAATCGTTGCTTAGAATATTCCCCTCTTTATCAACTTCACTCATATAAAAAGATTTGCGGCCTGTATTTCCCCAGCCGATTACATAATTATTACTGAAAGTATACTGCACATTCCCCATATTTTTAGATCTTACTTCGGGTGTATGGGATATATTATTTATTAAATCAGCAGTTTTATTTTGTTCATTTATATTAAAAATCAATACTCTGGAATTTTGATTAGTCTCAAATTTCCGGTTATCGAAAACAGTTAATTTATTTCCATCGATAAGGCGCACGTCATGCTGCTGTTCAAATTCAGTATCATTTCCTGAAATTGAGAATTGATTATTGTAACCTCCTAGGCGCCAAATTATTTTGCCCGTGTTACGGTCAACTTCTGTAACTTCATTAAAATTTTTGACAGAAAAAATTATCCTATTATTATCAACTACATCGATTGAATTAATATGACTGTATTCAATTGTGTGCTGGTAAAAATCAACAAAGCTTGAATCGGCGTCGGTAATTTTAAAATTATCCCATGTTCTCCATTGCCAGACAACAACTTTATTTTCATCTAATTCCTGGATAACACATCCAAATACAACTGCAGCAGTATCCCCTCCGGGTTTTACTGTATCCATATTTATTACCTGGGGATCGAAAGAGATCAAAAATGAATGTCTGTTTGGAAGGACCTGTAAATCATGGAAATTTGTTGTATATCCATTTTTACAATAAAAACTGTCAACAACCTGGCAGAGACTATCCATTCCATAAAATTTACCTGCGCCATCATTATAATAAGTAATAATTCCGGAAGGCTGAATTTTAAAATCATATAACCTTGCAGAACTTCTTTTATAATAAAGAAGTATCCCGTCTTTATTTATTATAGTTAAATAATTATTTGAGCTTTGGTTTATCCCTATAAAATAAGAACCATCTTTTCCATTGGTGTTTTTTATATAAACCTTAGGAAAATCAGTTGGAAAGATTGAAGTGGAATCCAAAGGAGTTTGAAGCTTAGTGGAATTTTCTTTTTTAATCGTTTTATTGCCTCTAAAATCATTTACAAAATACTTTAATGAAGATGAACCTTTTGAAATATAAAAGAAGAAGCTTAGCGAATCGATATTTTTATTTGTGATTGTTTTTAGTCCGCTGTATAATTGAACAGTAACTTTTTCGCCTCTCATAAATGAAAGATATGGCATGAATACAATTGTCTTAAAATCCTTCGTAAGATATAAACTACCGTTATGATGTCCGCTTAAGTTTCCATCTACTTTGATAATTGAAGTATCATTGATATTAAAATTACTTAAAGGTTCACCATAGCGAATAATTATATTGGTTTGAGGTAATTGCAACCCGGAGCCGGGAACAGGTGAAAGATATTCAAATTTGTCCACATTATAATTTGTTTGCGAGTAACAAAAAGATAAGAAGGAAATGAATATAAAGAGAGTCAATAATTTCATTAATAGATTCACTGTTGTTCTACTAAACATTTTATATTTTGATTCCCCCTTCTATAAATCGTAAAAATAACTTAAATAAATCTATTTTGTCAATTTCATTTTGCGAAACCATAGTTACAATTTCATGTTTTAACCATACTAAGAATATAATTAAAAATAATAGTGAGTTAAGAAAACGGGAAAATAATCTCCCTAAAAATTAGTATTTCCTTTTAATTGTATTGATACAATGGTGATTTACGTAACTGTCAAAATCTTGTATTTATTGCTTAAAAATTTTAATTTGCCGGTTCAATATCACAATTATACTTACCAAATAAGCTTTGCTTTGGCTTAAATCACCTTAAGGTAAGTTTTTCAAAAAATTATTACTGACAAAATCGGTAAAATGAGGGTTATAACATGAACAATGGAAATAATATAGATTTAGAAATTGAAGAGATTGAAACTAGGGAATGGCTTTATTCACTTGATTACGTTCTTGAACATGGCGGACCGGAAAGGGTAAAAGATCTTTTACATCAACTTCAAATACGTGCTCAAAAATTTGGCGTCGAAATTCCATTTACAGCTAACACTCCTTATATAAATACTATTCCAAGAGAAAAACAGCCACCGTATCCCGGGGATAGAGAAATCGAAAGAAGAATAAAAAGCTTAATCCGGTGGAATGCTATGGCAATGGTAGTCCGTGCAAATAAAATGGAAAGCGGAATTGGAGGACACATCTCTACATATGCATCGGCAGCAACTCTTTATGAAGTCGGCTTCAATCATTTCTTTCACGGAAAAGGTGACGGGTATGATGGTGACCAGATCTATTTCCAGGGACATGCATCTCCAGGTATTTATGCTCGGGCTTTCCTTGAAGGAAGATTAACAATTGAACAGATGCATAATTTTCGAAGAGAATTAAAGCCCGGCGGCGGTTTGTCATCATATCCGCATCCCTGGTTAATGCCTGGTTTTTGGGAATTCCCTACGGTATCAATGGGATTAGCACCAATAATGGCAATTTACCAGGCAAGATTTAATCGATATCTGGAAGATCGGGGTCTTAAGGAAAATAAGAATCGAAAAGTTTGGGCATTTTTGGGAGATGGAGAAACCGATGAGCCTGAAACTCTTGGTGCTATTTCTCTTGCAGCAAGAGAAAAATTGGATAATCTTATTTTTGTAATAAATTGCAATTTACAAAGACTGGATGGGCCTGTTCGTGGCAACGGTAAAATAATTCAAGAGCTCGAAGCAATTTTTAAAGGTACAGGATGGAATGTTATAAAGGTAATCTGGGGAAGTGATTGGGATCCTTTCCTGGAAAAAGATAAAGAAGGAAAGTTAGTAAAAAGATTAGGTGAAATTGTTGACGGACAATATCAAAAATATTCGGTAGAAACTGGTAAATATATTCGTGATCATCTTGTTGATGGTGATGAGTATTTGGCTGATCTCTTTAAGAATCTTTCAGATGAAGAACTTCGTAAAATGAAACGGGGTGGTCATGATCCCGAAAAAGTCTATACTGCTTTTAGAGCTGCTGTTGAATATACAGGCTCCCCTACTGTTATTTTAGCTAAAACTATAAAAGGTTACGGACTCGGTGAGAGCGGTGAAGGTAAAAATATAACTCACCAGCAGAAAAAATTAAATGAAGATGAATTGAAAGAATTTAGAGCAAGATTCGGTATTCCCATTTCAGATGAAGATATTGCCAGTGCTCCTTTTTACAGGCCAAGTGAAGATAGTCATGAGATGCAATATCTAAAACAGCATAGAAAAGATTTGGGTGGTTTTGTACCGACAAGAAAAAATGATGTCAGACCGATTAAAACTCCTCCAGAAGATATATTTGAAGAATTTTATAAAGGCACTGAAGGACGTGAAGCTTCTACAACAATGGTTTTTGTGAGACTTCTTGCCAAATTGCTTAAGGATAAAGAAATTGGAAAATATATTGTTCCGATTGTCCCGGATGAAGCAAGAACATTTGGAATGGAAGCATTGTTCAGGCAGGTTGGAATTTATTCGCATGTTGGACAGCTTTATGAACCTGTGGATAAGGAAAGCCTTCTTTATTACAAAGAAGCAGAAAACGGTCAAATACTTGAGGAAGGTATTACCGAAGCAGGAGCGATGTCATCATTTATAGCAGCTGGTACTGCATATGCAACCCATGGTATAAATATGATTCCATTCTTCGTTTATTATTCAATGTTTGGTTTACAAAGAATCGGTGATTTGTATTGGGCTGCGGGAGATATTCAAGCTAAAGGATTCTTATTGGGAGGAACATCCGGTAGAACTACACTCAGTGGTGAAGGTCTGCAGCATCAGGATGGAAACAGCCACTTGCATGCGTATACAATTCCAAATCTTGTTGCATACGATCCGGCCTTTGCTTTCGAAATTGCCGTAATCATTAGAGATGGAATTAGAAGAATGTACGAAGAACAAGAAAATATCTTTTACTATATGACAATAATGAATGAAAATTATGCAATGCCACCAATGCCCAAAGGAGTTAAAGACGGAATTTTGAAGGGCATGTATAAATTTAAATCTTCGACAAAGAAAAATGCTAAACTAAAAGCACATCTTTTCGGCAGCGGAACAATTTTAAATGAAGCTTTAAAAGCCCAGGAAATTCTTGAAGACGATTATAAAGTTGCAACGGATGTTTGGAGCATTACAAGTTATAAAGAATTAAGACGTGAAGCCTTGGATATAGAAAGATGGAACATGCTCCATCCTTCTGAAAAATCTAAAATTCCTTATATAACTCAAATACTAAAAGATGAAAACGGTGCTTTTGTTGCTGCTTGTGATTATGTCAAAGCACTTCCCGATTCCATTTCAAAATGGTTTCCGGGACCTTTAATGTCTTTGGGTACAGATGGTTTCGGAAGGAGTGAAGGAAGAGCTGAATTAAGAGATTTTTTTGAAGTCGATGCAAAACATATAGTTTTAGCAACACTTTATTCATTGGCAAAAGATAATAAGATAAAAATAGAGCAAGTAGAAAAAGCAATTAAAGATCTTGGGATTAATCCTTCAAAAGTTAATCCTATGATTTCGTGATTTATATATTAATATCTCTTTAATGTTAAAGAGTATTATCTCTGTTAGCTAAAAATAAATTTCTTTCAAAAAGGATAATTATGGCACAAGAGTTTAAACTGCCTGAATTAGGAGAAAATATTGAGTCGGCAGATGTTTTAAGTGTTTTGGTTAAACCTGGTGATAAAATAGAAAAGGAACAAAGTATTATTGAAATTGAAACCGATAAAGCAACTATTGAAGTACCTTCTACTATTTCCGGTGTAATAAAAGAAGTTACAATAAAGCAAGGGGATAGTGTTAAAGTCGGGCAGACAATTTTAATAATGGAAAACGGTGAGGACAAAGCTAAAGAAGTTCCGGATATAAAAAAGAAACAAGAGAAAATTGAAAAGGGAAAAATAAAAGATGATAACAAAGCTGAATCCAAACAAAAAGCTGAAGAAAAAAAACCATCTAAAATGAATAAACAAGGAGCTAAAACTGAAGTTTTAGAATTAAAATTACCTGAATTGGGTGAAAATATAAATTCAGCTGATGTTTTAAATATTCTTGTAAAAGAGGGTGATACAATAGAAAAAGACCAGGGAATTATTGAAATCGAAACCGATAAAGCAACCATTGAAGTTCCTTCTACAATCTCCGGAAAAGTTGTTCAAATTTTAGTTAAACCGGGAGATAAAGCCTCGGTTGGACAGACTATATTAAAAATTGAATCCGGAGCTGAAACCTTAAAAAAAGAGAAAACAGAAGCAAAGACTATTACTGAAAAGACCTTTGCAAAAAAAGAAGAAGGGGAAGAAAAGACTGTTGAAGAGAAAGAAATTGCTAAAGGAGAAAGAACTGCTTTTAAACCGGGAGAGATTGATAACCAGCCTCCTATTATGAGAGATGCAGCTCCAGCAGCACCATCTGTAAGAAGGATTGCTCGAGAAATTGGCGTTGACATCAGACAGGTACAAGGTACAGGTCCCGGCGACAGAATTTCAATGGATGATGTGAAAAATTTCTCAAAACAACTAAATGAAGGGAGAACTATAACTTCCGGTGTACCTGTGCAGCAGGAAGCTTTACCCGATTTTTCAAAGTTCGGTGAAATAGAACGGAAAGAAATGAACAAGATCCGTTCTACAACTGCTGTTCATCTTAGTTATGCATGGGCTTCAATTCCTCATGTTACCCAGCATGATAAAGCAGATATTACAGAACTCGAACAGATGAGAAAAGCTTTTAATCCAAAAGTTGAAAAAGAAGGAGGTAAGCTAACTGTAACTGCAATACTATTAAAGGTTATATCTTCAGCTTTAAAAGTTTTTCCAAAGTTTAACAGCAGTATTGATTTAAATAAAAAAGAAATTATTTATAAAAAATATTTTAATGTTGGCGTTGCTGTAGATACGGAAAACGGTTTAATAGTGCCGGTTATAAAAAGTGTTGATAAAAAGAATATTAAAGAACTTGCAGTTGAATTAGGAAATGTTGCTGAGAAAGCAAGGAATAGGAAAGTTTCTCTTGATGATCTTCAAGGAGCATGTATCACTATCACAAATTTAGGCGGAATTGGCGGGACTTCATTTACTCCAATTGTTAATTCACCGGAAGTCGCTATTCTGGGAATATCAAGAGGAGATTATGAACCGGTATTTAAAGATGATGAATTCATCCCCCGTTTAATGCTTCCTTTATCCCTTTCATATGATCATAGGATAATTGATGGTGCTGATGCTGCAAGGTTTTTAAGATGGGTTTGCGAAGCACTGGAAGAACCTATGAAAATACTAATTGAGGGATAAAAAAAGTTCAAGTGTAAGTTCAAGTTCAAGAATTTAAATCATCATAAATATATTTTAATTCATTCTAATTCTTATAGTATGTATATCAAGGAATTTATAAATGGTAATTAAACTAGCAATAATCGGAGGCGGGCCCGGAGGATATGCTGCTGCATTTCTTGCAGCTGATTTAGGTCTGGATGTTACACTAATTGATCGTGAAAAAAATCCGGGAGGGGTATGTCTTTACAGAGGCTGTATTCCTTCAAAAGCATTGCTTCACGTAGCTAAACTGCTAAATGAGACAAAAGATGCAAAACATATGGGATTGGATTTTCCCGAACCCAAAATAAACCTTGATAGATTGAGAGAGTGGAAAAATGAAGTTGTCGGCAAAATGACGGGCGGATTGGGAATTCTATCCAAACAAAGAAAAGTAAATTATATTCAAGGGAATGCATCTTTTATTAATTCAAAAAAATTAAAAATTGAAAAAAAAAATGGCGGAACAGATGAACTTTCATTTGATAAAGTAATTATAGCTACAGGTTCTGTTATTGCTTCTATTCCATCGCTAGATATTAAAAGCAAAAGATTATTAAATTCAACAACTGCATTGGATTTACCTGAAATTCCCAAAAACCTTTTAGTAGTTGGGGGAGGATATATCGGCCTGGAACTGGGTTCCGTTTATAAATCTTTAGGCTCAAAAGTATCTGTAGTTGAAATGATGCCGGGATTATTACCCGGAGCTGATAGGGATTTGGTTTCTTATCTCGCTAAAAGAATAGAAAAGAGTTTTGAAAAAGTAATGTTAAACTCCAGAGTCTTGGAAATGAATGAAATGGATAAAGGCATAAATGTAAAAATAAAAGGAGAAGATGGGAAAGAATTTGAAGAAGTTTATGACTATGTATTAATGTCTATCGGGAGAAAACCGGAAACAAAAGGACTTGGACTTGAAAATACAAAAGTTAAGATAAATCAAAGAGGCTGGATAAAAGTTAACCAGCAATTACAAACCGACGACCCTGATATCTATGCAATCGGTGATATTGTTGGCGAACCTATGCTTGCACATAAAGCTTCTCATGAAGGTAGGACTGCTGTTGAAGCAATTGCAGGTCATAAAGTTGCATTCGAACCCAAAGCTATTCCAGCCGTTGTTTTTACTGATCCCGAAATTGCATGGGCTGGTATAACAGAAAATTATGCAAAAGAAAAAGGTATCGATTATAAAGTTGCAAAATTTCCATGGGCGGCATCAGGCAGAGCTACAACATTAGATAGAAGTGATGGCGTTACAAAAATTATTGTTAATCCTCAAACCGAAAGGATCCTTGGAATTGGAATTTGCGGACCCAGTGCCGGAGAATTAATTGCCGAAGGAGTACTCGCTATTGAAATGGCTGCTAATTTAACTGATTTAAAATTGACTATTCACCCGCATCCGACTTTATCGGAAACTCTAATGGAAGCTGCAGAAGTATTCTTCGGACAGAGTACTCATATTTATAGACCTAAAAGGGATAAGTAATAGAAACTTTAAATTCTAATTTTAGAAATTGTAGTGTATGATAATTAATTTTATTATTTTACATTATTGTTTTTATGTGGGGATTAAGCCAAAAACTTTAAACAAAAAGTTTTGCTAATCAGTTATTTCCCTTTTGGTTAATTACAAATTAATACCGGCAATAAAGAGAATCGTTCTTTATTAAATATTGGGAAATCATACATTCATTTATGCGTTTTCATTTTGAGACATAATCCTTAAATATATTTTTTTATGCAAAAAAAGTAGTCAAAATATAAGCTTAAAAGAGATGTTTTTTTTGCATATTTATTGCTATTAACCTTTAAGAAAATGGCTTTGATGATTTAATATTATGAAGTTATCTTTTGACGATTAGCTTTCATTAATTAAATTTCTCAAAAGTCTATATTAAGAAGGAATTTTTATTAAAAATGAATAGCAGCCTTAAAGAAAATAATTTTAATCTAGAATCCTTTTCTAATATTATTCAGAATGTGCCGATTGGAGTTTTGTTGTTTTCTTCTGATTGGAAAGTATATTTTGTTAATGAAAACTTTTATCAGTTCGGAAGTCTATACCAAATTAATACCGCTTCTTTAATCGAAAATAATATACTTCAATACAAACTGTTCCCTTCATATGATATTTCAGAAGATCTTAAAAAATTAGAAGAAGGATATTCTTTTGAAACCGAAGTCGCCTATATAAAAACGAAGGACGGTAAAATATCTGTTGTTGTAAAAGCTTCTCCGTTATTTGAAAACGGAATTTTCGCAGGTGGAATTCTGATAGTAGAAGATCTTAAAATTACCGATAAAAAACCTGACGATAAGGAACTGAGTATAGAACAGCTTGAAAAAGCTATAAGTAGGTTGAATAATCTTCTTTTAATTGCTGATCAAGAAGGAAACATAAAATTTTCTTTTGGTAAAAATATAAAAAAACTGAAATCGAATTTAACTCTCGCTGGATTCAAAGAAGAAGATTTATCTATTGATAAAATCTTTAATCAGGAAATCCATAATGAATTTAAGGAAAAATTTGAAGCTGTAAGAGTGCAAAAAATTACGGCGAAATGTAAAGTTGATCTCCTTTTTGATGAAGAAATATACCATTATAATTGTATTATTGAACCGCTGTTAGATAGTGAAGAAACGCAGTATATATTTATCTGGTTAAATGATGTAAGTGAAATAATTAATGATGAAAAAGCTCTAAAAAGAGAATTAAATAAACTAAGACAATATAAGTATGTTATCGAATCTGCTGCAGACCCGATTTTTATAATTGATGATGACGGTAATATAAACTTCTGGACAAATTCAGCAGAGGATATGTTTGGTTATTCTAAAGAAGATATCACAGGAGAATTTTTAGGACAAATCTTTAAATTCAGTTTTAATGATATAAAATCCCGGCTGCAGATATCAAAAACCTGGGAAGGTGAACTAAAGGCAGTAACAAAAAACAATTCCGAGAAAATTATTTATTCACGTTTTGCATTATCGAAAGAAACAGATAATAATATTGTAGTTATTTGTACCGATGTTACCGAAAGAACTTATGCGGAACAGCAGTTAAGAAATTCGGAAAATAAATTTAAAAATAATTTCTACTATGCTGAATATCCTTTATGTGTTTTAAACGCTGAGGGTTACATTACGGATGTTAATAAGAAATTAACTTCGGAATTAAAATATTCACAGGAAAATTTACTAAATAAAAATATTAGAAATATAATCGCCCCTGATTTCATTAGGGAAACATCATTTGAATTAAAATCTCATTTAAATATTCCTAAATCAAATATCCCTTTTATATCAGGTAAAGGTGAAAAAATAATTTTTTCATCCATTTTTATTCCCATATACGGTAAAGATGAAAAAATTATTTTTATAAATTGCTATTTTGAAAATGTAACTGAAGAATCTTTAAATGAAGAAGAAAAAAGATTTTTCAACTCTATTTTCAAATCTTCTCCGGAGGGAATTGCAGTTGAGTCAAAGGGGAAAATAGTACAGGCAAACCAGTTATTTGCAAATATTTTTGGTTACGATAATCAGGAAGAACTTACAAATAAAGATATTTTAGATTTAGCTGAGAATCATGATGTGCTTAAGGTAGCAGAATATTTTCAAATTATCGAAAAGAAAAAAAAAGGTTGGGGAAGGTTGGAGTTTTTAGGTAAACGAAAAGACAATTCAAATTTTTATGCAGAGATCTCTGCTTCGACTTTTGAATTGAACCTTAAAAATTTCATGGTATTTATAATTCGTGATATTACCGAAAGAAAAAAAGCACAGAATGCGATTACTGATTCCGAGGAGAAATATAGAAATATAATAGAAAGCATTGATGATTTTCTATATACCTATGAAAAGGTAAATAATATTCTCAAGCCTGTTTTCTTTACATCTTCAGTAGAAAAAATAACTGGGTATACCCAACAGGAATTTTTAAATGATTCCAAGTTGTTAATAAAAATCGTGCATCCAAGTGACCTTTCCATTGTTAAGCAAAAAATTAGAACTCTTTTCAAGAGTAAGATTTTAAATTCCGAAGAAATTGAATTCAGAATTATAAACAAATCGGGAAATATTGTTTGGGCTCGGAACAAAGTCAATGTAGTAAGAGGAATTACCGGGAAAATTCAAAAAGTATACGGTTTAATTAATAATATTTCTTTAAGAAAAAAAGCAGAAGAAGACTTAATAAAGACAACCGAAAACCTTGTTAAATTAAACGAGACCAAAGATAAATTTATTTCAATTGTCTCTCACGATTTAAGAACTCCTTTTAGTTCAATTCTTGGTTTTACAGATCTGCTGTTAACTGATGAAGAACTTACTGATGATGAAAAAAATCAATATATAAAATATATTAAAGATTCGTCTAAGTCTATGCTTTCGCTTGTAAACTCCTTACTTGATTGGACAAGACTTCAGACAGGAAGAATCAACTTTGACCTGGAAAGAGTTGACGCTAACTCAATCATTGAAAAATCTGTTAACGCATTGTCGGGCGCTGCTTTTCAAAAAAATATTGAGCTTACTTCACTTGTTGGAAACGATGTTTTTGTTTTTGTTGATAAAGAATTAATCGGGCAGGTATTTAATAACCTGATTTCCAATGCAATTAAGTTTACTAGAGATGGTGGTAACATAATTATTACTGTTAATCCCTCTAGTAAACCCAGATTTGTTGAGTTTTCTATAAAAGATAATGGTGTCGGAATTAAAGAAGAAAATTTAAAATATTTATTTAAAGTTGAATCGAAATTTACTTCGGAAGGAACTTCCGGAGAAAAAGGTAGCGGTTTGGGACTTTCTCTGGTAAAAGAAATAATCGAAAAACACGGCGGTAAAATTTGGGTTGAGACAGAATACGGGAAAGGTTCGGATTTTAGATTTACATTACCAATTGCATCGGCCGATATTTTACTGGTGGATGACAGCAAAACCGATAAACTTTTGTATTCCAAAATATTAAAGAATATAACTCCCGATTATAATGTAAAAACCGCATCGGATGGAAATGAAGCCTTGGAAATAATTAAAAATTCTCCTCCTGCTTTAATTATTACAGATCATAATATGCCGGTAATGAATGGACATGAACTTATTCGGGCAATAAAAAAATCAAATATAAAAAGTAAACCACCAATAATTGTTTTAAGCGGAGATATCACGCGAAACGAAATGGATGATTATAACCAGCTCGGAATTGAATTTGTATTTCACAAACCCGTCGATTTAAGTTTATTTAAATATGCAGTCGAGAAATCTCTTAAAGAAGGATTAAAGAATTAGTTTTTCATTAAGACTAATCCTGTCGAGGGTTTTAAAGTAATCTTACTGGATATTTTTTCTAATGATTCTATTCCTGCTTCTTCAGAATTCACTAACATGTCCCATTCCCCTTCCGGCAGTATAAATTCCTGCTCCTTTTGAGGGTTAGAATTAAAAAAAATTAGAAAAATATTT
>Ga0315554_1001518_pt1 | contig 13667 bp, 12 predicted proteins | sample SalMarSW160370MG_FD_202114 | JGI IMG/M metagenome (GOLD analysis project Ga0315554, IMG submission 202114) | Salt marsh sediment microbial communities from the Plum Island Ecosystem LTER, Massachusetts, United States - Salt Marsh Sediment SW1603-70 ... | reverse complement strand
CCACCTCCCCCTCGGCGACGTGAAAGGTGATATCGTGAAGGATCGGGATTTTTCCGTAGCCGGCGTTCAGGTTTTCAACTTCCAATATGCTGCTCATTGCAAAGCCCTCTTCCCCAGATATGCTTCAATGACCCGCTCGTTGCTGCTTATTTGCTCCGGATTTCCCTCGGCGATCAATTCGCCGTAATCGAGAACCACAATCCGATCGCAGATACCCATCACCATCTTCATCACATGCTCGACGATGCACAACGTGATGTCTTGATCTGTTCTCAGGCTTTTCAACATGTCCATCAGTTCACCCAGCTCCGTGGCGTTCAGCCCGGCGGCTGACTCGTCAAGAAGAAGGAGTTCCGGTTCAGTGGCGACGGCCCGGGCAATCTCGACTCGACGGAGCAGCGCCAGTCCGAGGTCTTCACATTTCTTACTTGCGAACTTCTCGAGCTGGAAGAATGTGAGCATTCTGCGAACCTGCTCCTCCACCTCCCTTTCCTCATGCCGGTTGTAAGCTCCCACCCGGACAGCCTCCGCAACTGTCATGGTCGGAAAGGCACGGCTCACCTGAAACGTCCTTGACATTCCCAATTTGCAGATGCGATAGGGCTCGATTCCGGTGATGTTGTGGTCCTTGAATCTGACCTCCCCCTTGTCCGGTTTGTACAACCCTGTCACGGAGTTGAACAACGTTGTCTTTCCCGCTCCGTTTGGACCGATCAAGCCCAGGACTTCGTCCCGATGAATCGCAAAGCTGACATCGTTCACCGCGATCAAGCTTCCAAAGGATTTAGTCAAGTGCTGTACTGAAAGTAACGGTTGATCCTGCATGGTTACTCCTCAGCGGCCCTGGTTGTCAGTTTTTCCCAGGCTTTCTGCAGCAACGATCCGATGCCCTGCGGGCGGAACAGGGCAATTACGATGAGCACGATTGCATAGATGACCAGGTACAGGCTCTCCAACTGCCCGCCGACATTGGCCCGCAGCAACTCCCGTCCGCTGACAAGGATCAGGGCGGCCAGAAGGGGCCCGTAGGTGATTCCCACACCACCTACGACGCCGAGTATCGATACTTCCAGGCTGATCGTGCTCGAGAAGAAGTTGGGATGGATAAATCCATACAGGCAGGCATACACCCCGCCGAGGACACCGACGATAAAGGCGTAGATCATGAGTGCCTTGAGCTTGCTGCCCCGGGCATCGACGCCCAGTATTTCAGCGGCCTCCTCGTTGTCACCAAGCGCCAGAAGGTAGTAGCCGAGCTTTCTGTTGCGGATGCGGTGGTTGAGCCACAATGTGATGATTAGAATGATGAGGATCAGATAGTAATACGGGATGTAGGAACGGAAGCGAAGGTGGTAAAAAGACCAATCGTAGAACGGAATGTAGCGCTCGGTCGGCCCGCCGACCTGCTCCCACATCATGAACACCACCCGCAGTACCATAACCAACGCAGCGGATGAAAGGGCGTACCAGACCTCTCTGACTTTAAACCGAAACAGGGGGTAGCCGACCAGGAATGCGAAAGCGGCGGCGATCAATCCCCCCGCGATCATGCCGATCCAGGGCGTGATGTTCCAGCGGATCAACAAAGTCCCGGAGGTGAATGCTCCCAGTCCAAGATAGGCTCCGGCGGCCAGGTCGAACTGGCCGGCCATGCCTCCGATAATATTCCACGCGGAAGCCAATGTGGCATACAGGATCACCGTAGTGAGGAGGATCAGATAGTATTGGTTGGACAACATGGCGAATGGCAGTGCAAGCGCTACAACCAAGAGGATAAGCAGAGGAAGAAGTTTTTTAAATCCTGGTTTCATCATTTTCTCCCGAACAATCCTCGTGGCCGGAGCCAAAGAACGAGCACGAAGATCACGTAGATTACCAGGGATCTGGCTCTTGGGTCCCACAGGCCCATTGCCAGAGATTCAGCGATCCCCACGATGATCCCGGATATAAGGAGGCCGACCGTTGATCCCAGTCCTGCAAGAGCCAGGATGCAGAAACTGAGCAGCCCGAAACGAAGACCCATGGTCGGATCGACTTGTTGGAAGGTCATCAGCATTGCCCCGGCAATCGCGGTCAGTGCTGAACCCAGCCCGAAGGCAAGAGCAAAGGTCCACTTGTAGTTGACCCCCATCAGGGAAGCCGCATCCAGATCATCAGAGGTTGCCCGAATTGCCCGGCCCGGCCAGGTCTTGGCCATAAACAAAGATACAAGCAGGATCGCGGTAATACTCACCAGAGCCGATGAAAGTCGGGAGAGCATGATCGTGTATTGACCCAGAACGATCGTGCCCCGGACGATGGAATCCGGCAGTGCCCGCGGTCTGGCTTTCCAGATCAACTGGGCAAGCGCACGGAGTAAGGTCATCAAGCCTACGGTCACCGCAATCTGGGTGATGTATTTTTGTCGCAACGTCTTATGGATGATCAGGTAATAGGTCAATATCCCGAATATGAACAGCAGCGGCAGAGTAAATGCGATCGTTGCCACCGTGTCCACCGACATCAGCGAGCTGACCCAGAAGGTACAGTACATCGAAAGCATCACGAAATCGCCGTGGGCAAAATTGACGATGTTCATTACGCCAAAGATTATCGAGAGGCCGAGGGCAATCAATCCGTAGATGCAACCCATCATGATCCCGTTGATCATGTTTTGAACTACCGTCTCCACATCGTCTCTCTCCTGAAAATAGCGCTATGTTGCAAAAACAAAGCTGCCCGACCGGGAGTAGAGCACTCCCGGTCAGGCTCAAGAACACGGTTATTCAGCTGGCACGCGCTTGGGGCGCGCAAAGTGTATCTAGTACGTAGAATCCGGTCTCGGGTACACCGCCGTAGCCTCTGCGGCGTCTGAAGGCCATACGGTTTTGGGTTCCCCATCTTGAACTTGAAGGATCACGGCCCGGGCGTGCGGATTGTCACCGGTTTCGGTAAAGGTGATTCGGCTTCCCGGGAAGGTGTCTACAGCCGGACCCGATGTTAAATCGAGCTTCAGGAATGCCGCCCGAATGTTGTCGGGGTTGAGCGGATCATCGGGGAACATCTCCCCGGACAACTCCAAAGCTTCCTTGAGCGCCCAGGTGGTGTAGTAATCCATTCCCCCGGCTTCCGTGGGGATGTGTCCCTTTTCCGCAATAAAGTCCTGGATGAATTTCTTATTTTGCGGCGTGTCCTTGGCCGGATTGTAGCTGTACGTATTGGAGTAATACTCAGAAGTAGCCCCCAGGGCGTCGATGGAATCGGGATCGGTGTAGCCGCAGGCTCCCATGCCGGCGATGAATTTCGGGATCTTGCCCGCCTCCTTGAAGGTATTGGCAAAGATGATTGCATCCATGAAGTACGGACAGTGCACGACCAAGTCCGGTTTTGCCGCGGCTATGTCGGCGACCAGCGAAGAAGCGTCGGCTATGTCGTAGGGATACTCTCGCTGGTAGACGATGATAAGGCCGTTGTTAAGTGCCGCCTCGACCGCACCGTTGGTGTTGCTTCTCCCGAATGCGGAGTCTTCGTTCAGAATCGCCACTTTCTTCAGAGGAACATTGTTTTTTTTGGCGGCCTCGACGGAAAACTCCACGGCCGAGACACCGTGCTGACCTGCTTTTGGCCCCGGCCGGAACAGGTAGCGACGGCCCATCGCGGTCACGCTGTCGACCAAGGCATCGACCATGAGAATCACCTTTTCCCGTTCCGTCACCTCCGAGGCTGCCACGGTCAGTCTGCTTATGTACAGGCCGACGATCGCGACCGGGTGGTGCTTGCTGATGATGCTCTCCGCACCGAGTTTTGCCGTATCGGCGTTCTCACCGCAGTCTTCGACTACCAGCTCCAGCGGGATGCCTCCCATGGATTTGATCCCGCCGCTCTCGTTGATGTGGCGGACGGCGATCTCTGTTCCAAGCGTCGCCTCACCTCCAAAAACCGCGTGGGCGCCGGTCAACGGCTCGAGTGATCCGATGACGATCTTGTCCGGAGGCTCTTGCGGGCCGCCCTTGCCGCCGCCGGCAAAGGACGCCGTTGCCGTCACCAGGAACAGGGCGGCTGCCAGCAGGACCATACTTTTTTTGATCATAAATACCCCCTTGTTGTGATTTTAAATAGAATTCTACGGGATGTTTTACGAGCTGTCAAATAAAATGATTTCAATAATTGAGAAACAGTTCCGTCTACTCCCGGATCAGCGGCAGGGTCAGGCAGGTCGGCCCCCCGCCTCCTTTTGCGAACTCGGTCAAATCTGCCTCCACCACAGAGATGGCTCTTTTCTTAAGCTCCTTGGACATGTTCAAGCCGTGGGCTGGCACCATCACTTTTCCCGGAGCCAAAGGTAGAAGATTCGGCGCACAAACGTGCAGTTCCTCTTCTGTTATTTCAATGATATCGATCCCTTTGGATTCGAGCCAATCGATCGTGTCGTAGCCGACTCCGCCGGGATATAGGACCGCTACCTTGTCCGCGGCCATACCGAAGGCCATATCCAGGTGAAAAAATCCGGAAGTCGGACCGACCTGGTGCGTGCGGCTGTAAAGGTATCCGGGAAGCTGCGCATGGTGGATATCTTCAACACCCAAACCGAGCAAAATCTGTTCGACCTGCCTGTAGCCCTCCTGGTTGCTGCGCAGACCGGTGGCCAGGATAACACTCTTCTCATCGATCCACACCAGATTGCTCGCTTCAAAAACACCCTGGCCATGCACCGTATAGAGAATAGGGCAGCCGAGCTCGCCGACTCTTTGGGCGTGGAATGCCTCCAGTCCCCTTTTGTAGGCCACGGCGATACGGCAGATCACTACACCCCCGGGTACGGTAATCGTTTCTCGCAAGAATGGAGCTGAGCGCAGCGGGATCCCATAGGTACCCACCAACGGTCGCTTGGGCTCGAGGTACACCACTTCAATACCCTCTTCCTCAAAAGTACGAACCATTTTATCGTGTTGCGATTGGAGCGTGTTCAAGTCGGTGGGTCCTTCCGGTAAATTGAACAGCTGCAGGTCTCTGGTGAGGAGTTCCGCGGTCTGCTCCTCTCCGGGCCTGTAGACCATCACCATTCTCAGATTCCCGAAGGGTGAACCAGAGTATCCCCACTTCCGTCCCCACGTCTTTTCCAGTTCGTCCCGGAAATCGACATTGAAGATAGGTTTGTGGGGCATATTTTTCTTGTACCCCGGGATTTTTTCCAGCTTGCTCATTAACCTCTCCTGTACCTCTTGATGGATGTATCTTATTCTACCTCGCGAGCTGCTACAACAGAAGCCAGGCCGCCTCTGGTTGCTGCCGCCCCGAAAAAACTCAGAAAAAGTTAGCCTGTTGTTGTATTGCCGGTTGATCCGATATACGATGTGTGATACTCTAATTCTAAACCGACCGGTCGGTCTGTTAGTCGTAAAACGATGGGTGGATCATGTCAGACAAAAAACAGGAAGAAAAGCAGGCAGGCCTGGAAACCCGAAACAGGATTCTCAAGGCGGCGGAGGAGTGCTTCTCCCGCTACGGGTATGACAGTACGGGGGTAGCGGAAATCTGCAAGGCCGCCGCTGTTAGCAAGGGGGCGCTGTATCACCATTTCCCCAGCAAGCAGGCCATCTTCGTGGAGATGTTCGAAACCTGGATGGACGGTTTTGCAGGACAGATGGAGCGGATCCGTGACCAGGCGGAATCGGTTCCCGACGCCCTGCTGCGAATGGTGAGGATGACCGGACTGATTTTTCAGACCGCTACGGGCCAGCTTCCCCTGTTTATCGAGTTCCTCACCAAAGCCAGCCGGGACCCGGATACCTGGAAGGCCACCATAGCTCCCTACAAATTCTTTCGAGACTTCTTTGCTGATCTGATCCGTCGAGGCATCAAGGAGGGAAGCCTGCGCAAGGTCGATCCCGAGCTGACCTCCCGGATCGTCGTATCCTTCGGTGCCGGGCTGGTCATGCAGGGAGTATTCGATCCCGAGGGTGGTCATTGGGTAGAGGTCGGGGCTCAGGGCATTCAGACCTTTTTAAAGGACATCATAAAGGAGGTGATAGAATGAGGGTTCTGGTTACCGGCGCGTTTGGCAACATCGGGGAAGGCACGGTCCGGGAGCTGTTGGATCGGGGGCATCAGGTGCGTTGTTTCGACGTTCCGAATCGCGGGAATTACAGGAAAGCGGCACGGCTTGGCGGCCAGGCGGAGATTGTTTGGGGAGACTTGCGAAATCCCAGCGATCCGGCCGACGCCGTCAAGGATACTGATGTGGTGATCCACCTGGCCTTTGTGATTCCGAAACTCTCGGCTACAGGCATCGGCTGTGAAGACCAGCCGGACTGGGCCTGGGAGGTGAATGTTGGGGGAACGCGGAATCTGCTTAACGCAATCCGCCGCCAGGAACATCCGGCCAAGATCATCTTCGCCTCCTCTCTACACATCTACGGCATAACCCAGGATCAGCAACCGCCCAGGCGGGTCAGTGATCCCCTCAAACCTATGGAGTACTACGCCCGCCATAAGGTCGAATGCGAGCAGCTGATCCGCAACTCCGGACTGACCTGGTCGATTTTCCGTTTTGCCGCGGCGCTGCCTTTTTCTCTGAAGCTCGATCCGGCGATGTTCGAGATCCGCCTGGATAACCGCATGGAGTACGTCCACAACCGGGATGTAGGACTGGCTTTGGCCAATGCCGTCACCAGTTCGGAGATCTGGGAAAAGGTTCTGCACATCGGCGGAGGACAGCGCTGCCAGTACACCTACAGGCAGATCGTGGAGAAGGTGTTGGAGGGCGTGGGGGTGGGCATGCTCCCCGAGGAAGCCTTCAGCCGGCGGCCCTTCAGCACCGACTGGATCGATACCGAAGAGAGCCAGCGTCTGCTCCATTTCCAACGCTACACCCTGGATGACTACATGCGGGAGTTCACCTCCAAACTTGGTTTCCGCCGCTTCCTAGCCAGGGTCTTTCGCCCCCTGGTGAGGGCTGCTCTGCTGGCCCGCTCCCCATACTACCGGGTGCGCTGCTATCAAAAGCAGCAAACGGCGATGCGGGGGAATTTGGCTGTAGTCACCTGCGGGGCTACCAGTTTCGGCGAGGCAGCGGCCAGGAAACTGGCCCAGGGGGGAATGAGGCTCCTGCTGCTCGAGAAACCCGGAGAGGATCTACAGGACCTGGCCTTCCAGATCCGTGAGGAGGGCGGACGAGTCGACGTGGTACCGGCCGACCTATCCCGGGGTGAGAGGGTCATCCGCCTGTTTCGTAAAATCCGCCGCTCCTGGGGCCCTGCGCACATTCTGGTAAACCATGCGGATCTGGTGTGGTTCAATGGAAGGAAGGAGGCCTACAACAGTAAAATATGGAAGCGCCTGGAGCGAAACCTGCTGGGTGTGATTCGTTTCTCCGAACTGATTTTGGAAGATATGAAAAAAGCCGGAGAGGGACACGTGGTCTTTTTGGAACCGGCTTTGAAACTGCTTCCGATCAGACCCACCGCCTTGCTGCGGGGAGTGCGCTCCTTCTTTCGCGAGTACATTCGGCACCTGAACAAGGAGCTGCGCCTTAGCACGGTGCGGGTGAGCCTGGTGCGGGCGGGAATCGCCACCACGGATCTGCTGAAGATCTCAAGGATCCTTCGGGTATTCAGTCGCCGAAACCGCAGATACGGCATAGAGCTGCGTCCCGAGATATTGGCGAATCGGATCTGGCTGCTCCTGATCCGACCCGAACCGGTTATCTACATCCCGCGCTTCGTGCGGGTCTTTGCCTGGATGGACAGCTATGCCGGCTGGTTGATTGAGCTCATCTGCATGCGTCTGTCTCCGGTACGGTTAAAGGGCGGTTGAGCGCGTCTTTGGTTATGGTCGATCCTGGTCTGAATTATCGCGGCCAAACCTGGTATTCGTCGGGCGGGAAGCCGTGCCCTACAGGCGGGAAAAATCCAGGGTCTGAAAGTAATCCTCCACGGTTTCGGCACGCCGGATCTGCTCCACCGAGCCGTCCGGTTTGAGCAGCAGCTCCGCGGATCGCAGCTTGCCGTTGTAATTGAAGCCCATGGCGTGCCCGTGAGCCCCGGCATCGTGGATCACCAGGATATCTCCGATCTCCACCAAAGGCAGCTCGCGGTCGATGGCGAACTTGTCGTTGTTCTCGCAGAGGGAGCCGGTCACGTCGTAGATTTGATCGGGCTTCTGATCCTCTTTGCCCATGACGGTGATGTGGTGATAGGCCCCGTAGATGGCCGGGCGCATGAGATTGGCCATAGAGGCGTCAAGCCCCACGTACTTCTTGTAGGTGTCCTTGAAATGTCGAACCCGGGTAACCAGATAGCCGTAAGGACCCGTGATCATGCGGCCCATCTCCATGTAGATCGCGAGGGGATCCAGTCCTGCCGGTTTAATCATGCTCTCATAGGCCTCTTGGATCCCACGGGAGATAATTCCCATGTCGACGGGTTTCTGCTCCGGCTTGTAGGGGATGCCGATGCCGCCGCCGATGTTTACGAACTCGATGCGAACATCGAGGGTCTTTTTCACTTCCACGACCAGCTCGAAGAGCATCTTGGCGGTATCGACGAAGTAGTTGGGATCCAGTTCATTGGAGGCGATCATGGTGTGCAGACCGAAGCGCTGCACCCCCTTCACCTTGATGATGCGGTACCCCTCGAGCAGCTGCGCCTTGGTGAAACCGTATTTGGCCTCTTCGGGTTTCCCGATAATGGCGTTTCCCTCCCGAAGCGGGCCGGGATTGTAACGGAAGCAGAGAAGATCCGGAAGTCCGACGTGCTGTTCCATATAGGGGATGTGGCTGATGTCATCGAGATTGATGACGGCACCCAACTCTTTGGCTTTCCGGTACTCCTGGTAGGGGGTATCGTTGGCGCTGAACATAATGTATGGACCGGGCAGTCCAATTCTTTCGGCAAGTATCAATTCCGGAAGGGAGCTGCAGTCCGCGCCGAAGCCCTCTTCCTTGAGGATCTTCAGGATGTGCGGATTCGGGGTCGCCTTGACCGCGAAGTACTCCCGGAAACCAGGAGCCCAGGAGAAGTGCTCTTTCAATTTGCCGGCGTTCTCCCGGATCGCCTTTTCATCGTAGATGTGAAAAGGGGTAGGGTGGGTGGTGATGATGCTTTCCAGTTGGTCCTTTGTGAAAGGAACAATCCTGCCGGTCATGGTCTTCTCCCCTTGTTTGATTGTGAGAGGAGAATAGAAAGGGAAGGTACAAAAGTCAAGTGTATTCTTGACAAGAGATTCGGTGCTGGATAGCTTGAGACGATTTTCAATGATACGAATCGGCGTATCCGGTCTGACCGGAATGATAGGAAAAAACCTCATCAGCCAATATGACCGCGATCCGGAATTCAAACGGTCTCTGAAGCTGATCGGCTTCACTCGTAAGGAGTCGGATACAACCTTACTCGAACGCAGTGGCATCGAATACCGCAGGATCGACTACGATGATCCGGACAGTTTTGCCGGCAAGCTGGAGGACATTGGCGGTTTCCTGCATCTTGCCGGTCTGACTAAAGCGGTCACCCCTGCGGGGTACTACCGGGTGAATGTCGACGGCACAGCCCGACTGCTCGATGCCCTGTCCCGCTACGGGACCGGGATCAAGCATTTTATCTTTATCTCTTCCACAGCCGCTTCCGGTCCGGCCGTCTGCCCTGAAAGACCGAAAACCGAGGCGGACCCCTGCAACCCCGTGTCCCACTATGGGAAGAGCAAACTCGAAGCCGAAACGCTCGTCCGCTCCTGCCCCTTCGATTGGACGATCGTTCGCCTGCCGATGGTATTCGGCCCCCACGACAACGACATGCTCACTATGTTCCGCATCGTCAAGAGCGGTAGGATAGCTCTGTTTTCCAACCCTCGGGATCCCTATTCCTACGCCTCGGCTCCGGACGTTGGACATTTTTTACTGAAGGCGATTCTCAACGATCGGCTGTTCGGGGATGTCTTCTGCTACTGCTACGACACCCCGATCGCAGTGGAGCAGATTTTCCAGACGGTCCGGAAAGAGCTCGGTCTGCCGGAAAGCTACCGCTACCTTCAGATACCACGATGGGTGGCCCATCCGGTCCGCTTCATTCTCGATGTAAAGCAGCGCCTGGTGGATCGGGCGACGATCGTGAATCCCGACAAAGTCGCGGAGCTCGCCGCCACATACTGGCTGTTCTCCAACAATAAATTGAAGCGTGCCCTCGGTGTAGAAACAATCAAGAATGATCGAGCGGTTGCCGAAACGGTACAGTGGTATCAGGAACATCAGCTACTGTAATACTGGAGTCCATGGAAGCATCGATATCGTCCACAAAAAAAGTCATCTATCCCGTAGAACTGTTTGCAGTATTGCTGAATTTGATCTTCTGCGTTTGTTCACTATTGAACATCGGGAAGGTGGAGACGAGCCCGTTCGGGTTGTCGGCTGACCGGGAACTGGTCATGGCCGTCGTGTTCTTTCTGGCTACCCCCCTGATACTCCTGTTCATTCGACTTACCAATCCATCTCGGAATCTGATCGTTCAGTTTTTCCGTCTTTGCTACATTCAGGCGATCTACATTCTTTACTTCACCGAGAGCATCTGGCTGTCTCAGCTGATGTTCAACGGAGCTTCCTTTGACGCCTTCTTCGCCAATCTAGACTTCCGCATCTTTGGATTCCAGCCGGCAATCCAGTTCCCCCGTTACTTCCAACAATATCGCATTGTCAACGAGATGTTTTTCTTCTCCTATTTCTTCTACTATGGTCTGGTATCCACGGGCGTATGGATCCTCTTCATCCGCAAGCACTACCAGGTAGCCTCTCGTGCGCTGTTCATCATTTCGGTTTCCTTTTTCATCATGTACGTGTGGTTTATATTCTTCCCGGTGAAAGGGCCCAAGTACTTCTTCGCCGAGCTGAACGAAATATGGTATTCGAATTTCCGAGGATTCTTCTTCACCAGGATCATGAAGGGTCTGTTCAACAACACCAATCTGGGAGGCGCGGCCTTTCCCTCTTCCCATGTCGCCCTGGCCCTTGTCGCCTTCATCCTCAATTGGAAATACAACCGCTACCTCATCCCCCTCTACCTGCCCCTGACCGTCTTGCTGTTCGTTTCCACTGTGTACCTCTACGCCCACTACTTTGTCGACATCCCCGCCGGGATTGTGACCGGGATCTTTCTCTACCTCCTGGTGCCGCTGCTCATTAAACCGACGAAACAGTTGTCCACCCGGGTGGACGAGTTACTGGCTGAGAAATTGCACTTTCCGGCGATTGCCCTGCCGCAGACAGGTGCTCCGAGCAGAAGAGCCTAGTCTCTCTCTTCCTGTTCTTTCGTATCCACGTGGATCGTGGTTTCCAGTCCCATACGTTCGAAGATGCGGGTCTCCATAGTGTTGGCGATTTTGTGGGCTTCCTGTAGTTTGAGATCCTGCGGTAGGGAAATATGGAAGGTCAGCTCCTTGTGCTGTCCGTATTGATGCAGGTGGAGGTGATGGAGATCGACATCAAGATCGACGGTTTCGGCTACAAGATCCTGAAGTTGCCCGACCAGCTCGGCGTCCGGTCGTTCCCCGATGAGGGTGCTGATCGAAATGCGCAGGATATCAAAGGTAGCCCAGAATATGACAAGGGAGACGGCGATTCCCAACACCCCGTCGATCCACCAGAAGTGTCTGCCCAAAAGGATCCCAAAAAGGATCAAAGCGGAGGCGATCGCGTCGCTGCGGTGGTGCCAGCCGTCGGCGATCAACGACCGGGAATCGGTCTTGCGGCCACTGATGATGGAAAAGCGGGCCAGTGCCTCCTTGAGAACCACTGAAACAGCGAACACAACGATCGCCAGGGGATTGTAGACGGCCGGCTCCTGATTGACAAGACGCCTGATCGATTCTATCAGGAAGTTCAAGCCCACAGTGGCCAGAATCGCTCCGATGATCACCGAGGCGATTACTTCGATGCGTCCGTGTCCGAAGGGATGTTCTTTGTCAGGCGGCCGTGCCGCGGTTTTGGCTCCCCACAGCACCACCAGGGAAGTGAAGGAGTCGGACAGGGTATGCCAGGCGTCTGCGATGATGGCGATCGAGGCCGTGGTGATGCCGACCCAGTATTTCAAGCCGAAGAGAAGGGTGTTGACAAGTATCGACAACCACCCTTCCCACAGAGCCAACCGATTTGTCTGATATTTTCCGTAACTATCCATCATTCCCTAGGATCTGTCACTCCATCGATAACCGATTGTTCACTTCTTGTGGCCGAAGATCTCGGGGTTGATGATGAAGCGCGGTCTTTTGCCCATAAGGACCCGTTCCAACTCGTCCATCCCGTCGATCATATCCGCTTCAAAGGACTCTTCGGAATACCAGGCTACATGGGGCGTAACCAGTGCGTTCTGCTTCGCAAGCAGAGGGTTGTCAGCCGCCGGTGGTTCTGTTTCCAGCACATCGATCCCGGCAGCGGCGATTGTTCCGGCGTCCAGCGCGTCACACAGGGCTCCTTCATCGACGATAGGGCCCCTGGCCGAGTTAACGATGATGGCGGTTTTTTTCATCTTGGAGAAAGCCTCCGCATCGATGAGATGATAAGTTTCCGGAGTGAGGGGAGTGTGGATCGAGATGTAGTCCGCCTCTTTGAGCAGATCCTCCAGCTCATACTTGCGCTCGACCCCCAGCAAGGCGAAGATATCGTCTTCCACGTACGGATCGTAGGCACTTACCTTCATGCCGAATCCCTTGGCCTTGGGAACCAGAGCCCGGCCCACGCGTCCCAATCCGATAATCCCCAGAGTCTTATGCCTGAAGTTGAAGATCTTTTTTGTGTATTTGTAGTCCCAGACCGCTTTCCTGGAGTTCGGGACAATGAGGTGGATTTTTCGGGCCAGGGCGAGGAGCAGCGTAATGGCGTGGTTGGACACCTCGTCTGTGCAGTACGCCGGCGTGTTGCACACCGGAATCAGCCGCTCGGTCGCCGCTCCCACATCCACGCAGTCATAACCCACCGATAGCATCATAATGACCTTGCAGCGTTCCAACGCTCCGATGATTTCGGCGTCCAGCTTCCGGGCAATCAAGACGACCGCCACCGCGTCTTTCAGTTCTGCCTTTAGCGCTTCTTTGCTTTCGTCTCGGACTTCGACGAGCTCACAATCTATGTCTTTCAACCTGTTCACAAAATATTCGAGGTTGGGGAATTTCATAAACAATCGACTTCCGGTAAAAACAACCTTCTCCATGATGCCTCCCTGAGTCATTTCAGCTGCTGTACTATAGCAGATATGATTATGATGATTAATCCCGGTTCATAGTCGTATTAGCCCATCTTTTTGCACAGACATCCTGGAACAAGGATATATTTCGCGACAGATTATTGCCACCACTCAGCTACAAAATGAATAACGCCGGTCTTGTTCATTCAGCAGCACCGTGTTGGACCAGAAATTCCTCAATTTTTTCGAACCCCTTCAATCGAGCCATTTTAAGGGGACTGGTTCCATTATTGTCTTTGACGTTAATGTCGGCCCCCAGTTCATATAGGCGCTTAACCGCCTCCAACTGCCCACCAACCACAGCTCTGTAGAGGGGAGTTTCACCCTCCCTGTCGGCAACATTTATTTCGGTTCCTTCTGAAGCTAGTAGATCAATGATATCTACGAATCCATAAAATGCGGCTGTGTGTAGTGGTATTGAACCGATGAAGTCACGTTTGTTTACATCGAATCCAAGGTCTATGA
>Ga0315554_1001517_pt1 | contig 13677 bp, 13 predicted proteins | sample SalMarSW160370MG_FD_202114 | JGI IMG/M metagenome (GOLD analysis project Ga0315554, IMG submission 202114) | Salt marsh sediment microbial communities from the Plum Island Ecosystem LTER, Massachusetts, United States - Salt Marsh Sediment SW1603-70 ... | reverse complement strand
TTCAGATACCCACAGTCTACCTATTCCGTCACCAGATCGCAAATGAAAACCTACAGAAACACAAGGCCCTAGGCTACGGGTGGGTGGCGGGGGGCGATATTGGGGATTGGGCGTGGGCGGTCACCTCCCCCACCACCTCCACACCCCCTTCATCCACCCGGCACCGCACGCAGAGGACTTTGACGCCGGAAGCGGCGGCCTCGCGGAGCGCCGCGCCGAACTCTGGGTCGGTGTCGTCGTTGGGGCGGAAGCGGGCGGCGTCTTCGCGCTGGACGACGAAGACGGCTGCCGCGCACGTCCCATCTCGCGCCAGTCGCTGCAACTCCATCAGGTGGCGGCGGCCCCGCGCGGTGGGGGCATCTGGGAACACCGCGACGCCGTCCCGCACCAGGGTGACGCTTTTGGTCTCGGCCCAGCAGCGTTCGTCCCCGCGCCGCAGCAGTAGGTCCAGGCGGCTTGCGCCGTACCGCACCTCGGACTTCTCCACCAGCCAGCCCGCCAGCGGGCCTCCCCCACCTTTGGCGAGCCACTCGCCCAGAAGGCGCGGAGGCAGGCGCGCGTCAATGCACACCCACCCTGTGGGAGTTCGGACGAGGGTCAGGTCGTAGGGGGTGACGCGGCCAGGCTTGAATGCTGGCAGGAGATGCACTTCCGCGCCGGGGGTCAGGAGTTCCCACAGGCGGCCGGAGTTGGGGACGTGGGCAAAGACGCGCTCGCCGCCGACCTCGACGGTGGCGCGGAAGCGGTTGTCGCGGGACACGAACCGCCCCGCGACCAGAGGACGGGGAAAGCGCATGGCGCTGCCTGGGCTAGTCCACCGCGTGAACCAGGCGGGACGCCAGGAGTCCGCCCAGCACGGCCAGGTCTTCGGTGGGGAGGTAGTCGCTGGCCGCGGCATCGAAGAGGATGTTGGCCGACGCGGAGAACTCCTCATCGCCCCGGTAGATGACCACGGCCATCCAAAGGCGCGGAAAGGCCCGGAACAGATAGGAGGCATCGCCGAAATCGAGGCGGCTGCCGTCCAGCGCGGCGGCTGCCTTGTGGAACGCCTCCAGGTCTTCGCCGAAGCGCTCGCGGAGGCGGTGCGCTGACCGTCCCTGAAAGGCAGGGTCATATGTCAGGGCGTCGGGCAGTTCGCGGAAGGCAATCCAGCGCCCCACGACAGGCGCGCCGGTTGCCGTCAGCAGGTAGTGGAGCACGAGGATTCGTGTCGTGATAGGCGCTTCCTCGCCGTCTTGACTCCGCACCTCGCCGTCGGGATGGCTGACGGTAAACCATTCGCCCAGCAAAGGGACAGACACCAGGCGGCTGGCCGCGTCGAAGTCGACGCCTGCCTTCCACGCGGTTTCCTGGGGGTCGGAGTCCTTCCACTCGTCCAGGGCCCTTTCCAGGGCCGGCCCGTATCGTTCTTCCGGCGTGCGCGCATCCAACACCATGTCAGCCTCCTTCGTGTGCCTTGTCTGCGGTTCTGCCTGCAGTATAAGACAAGTCTTTCCAATGTTCAAATTGACATTCGGCGAGCCAGACGGTAGACTACTGGTATCGGAGACTGGAGACCGCAGGAGGTGGAACATGCTCTACACACGGGAACAACTGGAGCAAATCGAGGAGTCCACGCTCGCGCCCTATGGGGTCAAGAGCGGCCAATCGCGCGGGCGAGTGTACCCCGAAGATGAGCATCCCTATCGCACCGCCTTTCAGCGGGACAGAGACAGGATTATCCACACCACGGCCTTCCGCCGCCTGGAGTACAAGACCCAGGTGTTCGTGAACTATGAAGGAGACTACTATCGGACGCGGCTGACCCACACGTTGGAGGTCGCGCAGATTGCGCGGACAATCGCGCGGGCACTGGGGGCCAACGAGGACCTGACGGAAGGCATCTCGCTCGCTCACGATTTGGGCCACACGCCCTTCGGCCATTCCGGCGAGGAAACGCTGAACGCTCTGATGGCGGACAAGGGGGGCTTCGACCACAATCAGCAATCTCTGCGCATCGTGGAGACGCTGGAAAAGCGCTATCCGGAGTTCTCGGGACTCAATCTCACGTGGGAACTGCGGGAAGGAATCATCAAGCACGAGACGGAGTACGACAAGGGCACCGCTGTCGGCTACGAGCCTGAGAAAGAGGCATCTCTCGAAGCGCAAATCGTCAACGTGGCGGATGAGATAGCCTACAACTCCCACGACCTGGACGATGGCCTGCGGGCCGGAATTCTTTCCCCCGACATGCTGCAGGGGCTGGCCCTGTGGGAGGAACTGGTCGGGCAGTTGAACCTGAGGGGCGTGCCCTTCGACGAGTTGGCACGCCACCGCCTGGTGCGAAGGCTCATCGGGATAGAGGTAACCGATGCCGTGCACGAAACCAGCCGCCGCATCGACGAGCACGGCCTTGCGTCACCGGAAGACGTTCGCGACCTGGAGCAGGCCGTCGCACGCTTCTCGGCGGAGATGACCCGGAAGAATCGTGAGTGGAAAGACTTCCTGCTCGCCAATTTCTACCGGAACTACCGTCTGGTCCGGATGTCGCAGAAAGCCGAGAACACCATCACCGACCTGTTCGGCGCCTACATGGACAACCCGGCCCAGTTGCCCTTCCCAGTGGACAAGACCGCGTCCGAAGCGGCCCTGGCTCGCGTCGTCTGCGACTACATCGCGGGGATGACCGACCGGTTTGCCGTGCAGGAGCACCAGAAGTTGTTCGACCCTACAGTGGGAGCGTAGGCCGGCGGCAGCCCTTGGACGCGAAGACGATAGGGGCTTGCGCTCCGTGCTCAAAGAAAAAAGCACGCCACCGCGTCATGCGGTGGCGTGCCTGTTTGACGTGACAAGAAGAGGCGACTACTCATCTGCCTCGGAAGGCTTCATGAGTGTATCCAGGTCCACTACGAAGCGCTCGAAGTAACTGAGCGCCGGCGGCTCCGACCCATACGCTACTTCGCGGATGGTCGCCGTGACCCGCAATCTGTCGGTCTCCAGGGCAACTTCCTGGCCGGGAACTGCGAGCACGGGTTCGCCTTTGGCAACCAGGATACTGCGCATCTGGTCATCGTTGAACGCCCACTCGCTCATCAGCACTTTGGTCACGGTGCGGATGTCGTCCTTGTCGAACAGCCAAATCTCCAGCGCCGTCACGCGGTCTGACGTTCCCTCTTGCAGAGTCTCGCCGATGGCCATCCCGCACTCACCGAGGAAATCGCCGTTGGGGTCCTCGATGCTGAAGGATTCATCGTAGGCTGCATCGCCAAGCCGGTACGTGGCGACGTAGCGGCGCAGAGGCACGAATCCCTCCACAGGTTCCAAATCGACGGGCGGGGGAACAGGTATGGAGGGGCGTCCCCGTGGGCGCCTGCGGGACAGGAAGCCAATGGCGGCGATAGCGAGCAGCAGGACGACGATCACAATCAGGCATACGGGCAGCCACCGCGAGACGAAGGACGGCTGGGCGGGCTCGGGTGTAGGCTCCACGGCAGGCGTGGTTTCCCCGCCGCTGGGCAGACTCAGCCCAAGCACCATGCGCAAATCATCCAGGTGCTGGGCTTCAAGATTGAGTTGCCTGGAGAGCCTGTCCTCGACGAGGTCCCCCAAAATCTGGGAGAGTTCTTCCCTGTCCCAACCGCGCAGGCGCTGCTGAGCCAGTTCGGCGTCGCCGTTGTTTGCCAATGAGTCGGCCGTCATGGCGACGTAGGCTTCCTGGTACACCGGGCGCATGTCCCACGGGTCGGCGTCTATCCAGTGGACCGGCCAAAGCCACCAGCCAATGACCAGCCACCCTATCAAGATGCCGATGAGCAAACCCGCTGCCAGAACGAAACCTGTTTTTCTGTCAATCCATCTGGTCCACATGTCCCTGCCCTCCTGATATGGAACTGTGGTGCTGGGGCGGGCCTGGAGACCTTTGCCTGCTTCCAGCACACTACCCTGGATGAACTATACATATTCTACCACAATACGGACAAAAATACAATGGATCAGTCATTCACCGGGAGAATCGGCTCCTTGGCCGCCTGGGTCAGGATTTCGACGCCAGCCCGGGTAACGAGCACCGTGTCCTCGATGCGAACGCCGCCCCAGCCGGGGATGTAGATGCCGGGCTCCACGGTGACGACCTGCCTCGGCTCCAGAACGTCCTCCGACGAGGCTGCCAGGCGCGGCAGTTCGTGAACCGCCAGGCCGACACCGTGCCCGAGGCTGTGGCCGAACTCATCGCCGTGACCCGCCGCCGCGATGATGTCGCGGGCCAGAGCATCGCCCTCACTTCCCTGCATTCCAGGCCGAAGGCGCTTTTCGGCTGTTTCTTGTGCCTCCAAGACAATGTCATAGACACGGTGGAATGTCTCGTCGCCTACGCCGAGGCAGAATGTCCGAGTCATGTCCGAATGGTAGCCACGCACGCGGGCACCGATGTCCACCACCACAGGCTCGCCCTGCCGGATGGCACGCTCGGAAGGAACTGCATGGGGCATCGCGCCGTTGGGCCCCGAAGCGACAATGCTGTCAAAGGCCACGTCCTCGGCCCCGTGGGTTCGCATCCACACCTCCAACTCCCACGCAACGTCCTTCTCCGCCATGCCAGGACGGATGAACTTCTTCAGGTGCTCGTAGGCACCGTCTGAAATGCTCACCGCCTCCCGAATGAGTGCGATTTCCTCCTGCTCCTTCACCGACCGAAGGTTCTCCACCATCCCATACACCGGAACGAGCGCTTCAGCGGGCACTCCCTCCGTCCATTCCTGGTACGCGGCGTAGGTCACGTGGGCGCTCTCGAAACCGACACGGTCCACGCCCGCCTTGCGCAGCAGGTCGGGAAATGCCTTGGCGACACCCCTGTCCACCTTCACGATTTCGTAGCCCGTTGTCTGCGAAGACGCGCTCTCGATGTAGCGGAAGTCGGTCAGCAGAAGCGCTGCCTTCTTCGAGATGAGCAGCGCGCCTGCCGAGCCTCGAAAGCCGCTCACATAGTATCGGTTGATGGGGTCAGTGATGAGAATGGCCGGCAGTTCTCGTGCTTTCAATTCCGTGCGAATGCGTTCCAAGCGTTCAACAAACATCTTCGTCTCCTCCATTGGAAGTGCAATCAACATGCCAACGCGCGAGAGACAACCGCCCTGCGTGGCTAGGCCGCGCCATCGCCGCTCTGTGCCCGCGGGTGAGCGCCCAGATAGACCTTGCGCAGCCGCTCCTGGCTGACGTGCGTGTACACCTGGGTTGTTGAGATATTGGCATGTCCTAGAAGTTCCTGGATGTAGCGCAGATCCGCGCCACCGTCGAGAAGGTGCGTCGCAAAGGTGTGGCGGAGGACGTGGGGCGTGACACTTCGCGGGATGCCCGCCGCAATGGCCGACTTTCGGATGAGCGTGTTCACGCTGCGGGAAGAAAGCCGCCCTCCAAAACGATTCAGAAACATCGCACTGGAGGTGCTTGGCTCCTTGCGTCCCTTCAGGAGTTCCGGGCGGCCTACGGAAATGTAGGCGTCCAGGGCACGGCAGGCGGGTCTCCCAAGCAAGGCGATGCGCTCCTTGTCGCCTTTGCCCAAGACGCGCAACTCTTGCCCGTCGCTCTCGTAGTCGCCGATGTCCAGCCCGACGAGTTCGGAGACGCGCACGCCGCTGGCGTACAGCACTTCGAGGATGGCCCTGTCCCTGAGCCCCGCGGCGCTTGATGTGTCGGGCGTGCGCAGCATCGCCAGGACTTCGTCGTACTCCAGGTACTTCGGAAGTCGTTCAGCCGTCCGGGGAAGAGAAATCAGACGGAACATGTTCTGGGCGAGTTCGTCGGTCCGCAACAGATACTGCCCGAAGGAGCGGAGTTCGGAGAGCCGTCGGGCGACGCTGGACGAACTGAGTTGGCGGCTGTTCAGCCAGAGAAGGTAGCGGCGAATGAGCGGAACGCCGACTTCCTGCCAGGTTTCGGCACCCTCGCCCTTCGCGAACTCCATGAACTCGTGAATTTCGCTGCCGTAGTTCTTGATGGTGTAAGGCGACGCGTTTCTCTCCAGACGAAGGTACTCTATGAAGCGATTGAGTTGCTCTTCCATCGCCGAACCTCGCGGCCTGTCGTCACCCGCCATGAGTCACTTCGCGCCCTCTGCCGCCACGGGCTCCAGTTCTGCGACGGCCACCTCTTCACCGCACTTCTGACACACGGCAGTCTCGCTTCCCGCCCGCTTGTGCACGAGCAGCCCGCCGCAGCGAGGGCAGGGCTGCGGCAGGGGTCGTTCCCAGGTGGCAAATTTGCAGTCCGGATAACTGGCGCACCCGTAGAAAGTTCGCCCGCGCCGCGTTCGCTTTTCCACAAGGTCGGCTCCGCACTCCGGGCATTTGGCTCCGGTGGGCACCACGAAAGGCTTGGAATTGCGGCATTTGGGAAATGCGCTGCAGGCCAGGAACTTGCCGTACCGTCCCCACTTGACGACCATGGGGCTGCCGCACTTCTCGCAGACTTCATCGGTCATCTCTACGGGAATGGCTACGGGCTCCATGTTCTTCCTGGCGGCCTCCAGGGTGCGCTCGAACGGCGTGTAGAAATCGCGCAGAACCTGCACCCACTCCTTTTCGCCAGACGCTATCTGGTCCAGACGGTTCTCCATCTCCGCCGTGAACCCAACGTCCATCACTTCCGGAAAGTATTGGACGAGGGAGTCGTTCACGATGAAGCCGAGTTCTGTGGGAGCCAGTTGCCGTTTTTCCACTTGCTCCACATACCCGCGGCCCCGAATGGTCGAAAGGATGGGCGCGTAAGTGCTTGGGCGTCCGATGCCTTTCTCCTCCAGCGCTCGCACCAGGCTGGCCTCCGTGTAGCGCGGCGGCGGCTGCGTGAAGTGCTGTTCGGGATAGACGCCCAGCAGGTCGAGCAGTTCGTCCACCGTCAGCGGAGGCAGTCGCTTGTCTTTCTCTTCGAACAGGCCATTGTCGCGGCCTTCGGTGTAGACCCTCATGAAGCCCGGAAAGAGGAGTTGGGAACCGGTTGCGCGCAGCAGGTAGGTCGCCGCCCGATTCGCCACGGGCGAAGCCTGCCTGTCCGCCGCGATGTCCACCGACACGGTGTCGAACACCGCCGAGGCCATCTGGCTGGCCACGAAGCGCTGCCAGATAAGGCGGTAAAGTCGATTCTGGTCCCGGCTCAGGTGGTCCCGCACGCGAGACGGCTCGCGGAACACGGAGGTCGGGCGAATGGCCTCGTGGGCTTCCTGAGCCCTTTTGGCTCTCGTCTTGTAGACCCTGGGCTTGGCAGGCACGTAGCGTTTGCCGTACTTATCGGCGATGAACGCCAGGGCCTCTTTCTGCGCCACGTCCGCGACGTTGGTAGAGTCGGTGCGCATGTAGGTAATGAGGCCCACGTTCCCTTCTTCGCCGATGGGCAGGCCCTCGTACAACTGCTGCGCCACAGCCATGGTGCGCTTCGCCGAGAATCCCAGTTTGCGCGACGCCTCCTGCTGCAGGGTGCTGGTGATGAAGGGCGGGGCAGGCCCGCGCTGCACTTTCTTCTTCCGCACGTCCAGCACGGCATACTGGCAGTGCTCCAGGTCTTCCTTCAGGGCCAGGGCCTCTTCGCCCTTATGACATTCGAACTTCTTTCCGTGTATCTTTGTCAGCGAAGCCCGAAACGCCTCCGCATCGGCCTTCTGCTCAACGGCGTCGGGTTTCTTGCGCAGTTCGGCCTCGATGGACCAGTATTCTTCCGGGACGAATGCCTCAATCTCTCGCTCGCGCTCGACGACGAGGCGCAGGGCGACCGACTGGACGCGTCCCGCCGACAGCCGGTTGCGGCTCAGTTTCTCCCGCAGAAGGGGGCTAAGGGTGTAGCCGACGATGCGGTCCAGGATGCGCCGCGCCTGCTGTGCATCCACCAGTGCCTGGTCGATGTCTCTAGGATGAGTAAACGCTTCCTTCACTGCGTTCTTGGTGATTTCGTGGAACACGACACGGCGCGTTGGTTTGCCGCGGATGCTTGTGGCGAGAGCTTTGGTCAGGTGCCACGCAATGGCCTCGCCCTCCCGGTCTGGGTCTGTGGCCAGGTAGATTTCGGCGGCGGAACGCGCGTCCTTTTTCAACTCCTTCACCACATCGGCCTTCTTGGTCGGAATCACATACCGAGGGCGGAAGTCGTTCTCCAGGTCCACGCCCATCTGTCGCGAGGGCAAATCGCGAATGTGCCCGACGGAAGGCTTCACCCGATAGCCCTTGCCGAGGAGTTTCCGCACCGTGCGTGCCTTGGCGGGCGACTCCACGATAACCAGGCTGCCCTTGCCCGTCGGGCGAATCTCAGGAGGAGGCAGGCCCTCGTGCTCGTCCGTTCGGCCCAGCCGCGTCATCTTCGTCCCGCAGACGCTGCACGTGCCCTGAGTCGCGGCCTGTCCGTTTCTGAGGTAGACCGGCGACGGAGCCGTCATTTCTCGTTTTGTTTTGCATTTGACACAGTAGGCTTCCATGATTCGTCCGTAGTGCTCCCGTCAAAGATATCGGTTCTTCTTTTCGCGTCGAAGGGCCTCGACCAGCATTTTCACGTCCTGGCTGCGCTCCTTGCGACACACCAGAACCACATCTTCTGTATCCACAATCAGCATATCATCTAATCCAATGGTCGCAATCAGGCGTTCTCCGCCCCAAATCAGGGTGTTGGAGGTGTCCAGGCCGATGTGCTTCCCGGCCACCACGTTCCCGTCGTCGTCGGCGGACATCATCTCCCAGACCGCCTTCCACGAGCCGACGTCGTTCCACCCGACAGAAATCGGAACAACGGCCACGCGCTCTGCCCTCTCCATGATTCCGACGTCAATCGTGACGCTCTGGATGCGCGGCCAGACCGCCTCCAGCACCTCCCGTTCCTGCGGAGAGCCAATGGCAGCGTCAATCTCCTCCAGGTGCTTGTGCAGGTCAGGGAGCAGGGTTCGTATCTCTTCCAGGATGCGGGAGAGTTTCCAGACGAAGATTCCGCTGTTCCAGTAGAAGCGGCCGGTGGAGATGAACCGCTGCGCCGTGTCGGCATCCGGCTTTTCGGTGAAACGAACGACCTGATAGGCATCGCCCGCATCGGTATTGGCCACGCGTTCCCCTCGCTCGATGTATCCAAAGCCGGTTTCCGCCCAGCGCGGAGTGATGCCGAGGGTCACTATGTACCCCTTCTCCGCCAGCACAGCTGCCGAGCGGAGCGCCCACCGAAAGCCCTCCGCGTCCGCGATGACGTGGTCTGCATGGAGGGAGGCCATGATGCCATCGGGGTTGCGGCGCTTCATGTACAAGGCGGAAAGTCCGATGCAGGGCGCTGTACCTTTGCCCTGTGGCTCCACGATGATGTTGCCGTGGGGGAGTTCCGGCAACTGCGCCCGCACCTCTTGCACGTGCGACTCACCCGTGACTACATAGACCTGCTCCGAGGCAATCATGGGGGCCACGCGCAGAAAAGTGTCTCTCATCAGCGAGTTGTCGCCTGTCAGGGCGAGCAGGTGCTTGGGCTTGTGCTCGCGGCTGCTCGGCCAGAGCCGCGTCCCAAATCCGCCCGCCAGAATCAGCGCACTCAGTTTCGAAGTCATCGCTCGCTCTTCCATTCAAGACTCCACCCGGTAGTTTGTCCGCGCTTCGCGCACGGCGGCGTAGTTCATTCCGCCCAGATGTCTCACCTGGCCCTTCAACTCCATGAGAATCAACGTGCTGTTTACGTCTGAAATGGACAACCCCGTTCTCCGCGACAATTCATCTACGTGGAGGGTCTCCCTCGCCAGGTGAGCGAGGAGCATCGCCTCCGTGTCGCTGTCGGGCAGGATTTCCCTGGCCTCCACGAACTCCGTGACCATGTTCAGATTCAGTTCTTGCAGGATGTCGGCGGCGTCCACCACAGGCTTTGCGCCCTCCCGAATCAGGGTGTTGACGCCCCTGCTTCCAGCAGCCAGGATGTTGCCGGGCACAGCGAAGACATCTCGCCCCTGCTCAAGAGCATGCTGCACGGTGAGCAGCGCTCCGCTTGACCTGCCCGCCTCCACCACCAACGTCCCCAAGGCCAGACCGCTGATAATCCGATTGCGGGGAGGGAAGTTCCGCGCATCCGGCTTGGTGCCCAGGGGATACTCGCTGATGAGCGCGCCGTTCTCCACAATGCGCTGGGCGAGCCGCCTGTTCTCCGATGGATAGATAACGTCCACTCCGGAACCGAGCACTGCCAGGTTGCGCCCGCCAGCATCAAGCGCGGCGCGGTGCGCTTCGCTGTCGATTCCGCGGGCGAGGCCGCTGACGATTCCCACGCCGCACGCAGCCAACTCGCGCACCAGCATCTGGGTCACTTCGCGCCCATATACACTGGCTTTCCTGGTGCCCACCACCGCCACGGCAAGTTCGTCCCTGGGCAGCACTTCGCCGCGGACGTAGAGCAACGGAGGCGCGCTAGGAATCTCTCGGAGCAACTTGGGATAGTCGGAGCCGTTCCAGGTCAGCAGTGTGACGCCGGTCTCCCGAATGCGGGCCATCTCGCCGTCCAGCGAGACCGCAGCGCGCGTTTCGCGGAGCGCCTCGATGGACCGCTTGTCCAAGCCAGCGGCAGCCAAATCCGATGCGCTCGCTTCCCAGGCCTGGGCCAAGTCTCCGAAATGGTCCAGCAGAAGACGAGTGCGCTTGGGGCCAATGCCCGGAACGAGATTGAACCCGACCCAGAATGCGACTTCGTCCACGTCCCTCCTACTCCTTGCGCAAGGATAGTCAAGTCCAATCTATCTGTCAAGAAAAGCCTCAGGCGGGTGCATCGTCCCGCCGCAGTTCGGCCAGCGATGGCGCTGTCGCGTGCGGTGCTAGACAAGCCCAGGGAGCAGCCGGACGACCATTCTGCCGCCGTGGATGTCGATGTTCAGAACGACATCCTCGATAGCGGGAAGCCAAATCTCCTTCTCGTCTGCGGCGACCACATAGATGTCGTTGGCGGGCAACGACAGCACGTCCGAAACGACACCCAGCCGTTCCCCTTCGTCCGTCCAGACTTCCAAACCGACGACCTCGTGGATGTAGTAGGTATCGTCGGGGAGCGGCATGGCTTGTTCCAGAGGAACCAGTACGGCCGAGCCGCGAAAGCCCTCCACGGAGTCTCGGTCGTCGAACCCGAGCAGTTTGACCCGCGCCACGTCGCCCTGGATTCGCGCCCGCTGAACCACAACGAGTCTCGGTGGCGAACCCATCCAGAGTTCGGCCTGCTCCTGGAACCGCTCAGGAAAGTCGGTCAGGATGGTGATGCGCAGTTCGCCCCGCACGCCATGAGGGGCACGCACATGCCCCACCACCAAAAAGCGAGGCTCAGCCGATTCTTCCTTTCCGGCTGAGCCGTGCCCTCTGTGCGGAACGGGGGCGTCTCTCTTTCCCCTGGGCATCAGTCAATCTCCAGCACGTATGACTTCCCCCGACGAGAACCGACCACCCTCAGCAGAGCCCGCATGGAATTGGCGACGCGGCCTCTCCTTCCGATGACTCGCCCCATGTCCTCTGGAGCGACGCGCAATCGGATAATCACGCGGCTCGAAGTCTCATGCTCGTCGACCCAAACCGCATCGGGGTCGTCCACCAGGGACTGGCTGATGTACTCGATAAGTTCTTTCACAACGGTGTCCTTCCCAGCCTCATGCGGCGCTGTCAGCAAGAGGCTTCTTGGGTGGCACGCGGCCTCAAGCCTCAGGCTGTGGAGTCTCAGCCTTCTTGGCCTCGGCCCACTTGTCCATGACTCCCAGTTTGACCAGAATTCGGTTGACGGCCTCGCTCGGCTGCGCGCCATTTGAGAGCCAATGAATCGCGCGCTCCTCGTCAATCTCCATGGTGGTCGGTTCCGTGCGGGGGTTATAGAACCCGATGATTTCAAGGAAGCGCCCATCTCTCGGTGTTTCCTTCTCTGTCACCACGACACGGTAACTGGGTTGTTTCTTTGCGCCGACGCGTCTCAGACGAATACGTAGCATATCTCCACTTGCTCCCTAAAGATTTAGCACAATACTATAACACAGAAGCGAGAAATCGCCAAAACGCACCGTGCGCACTCATCGTTGGAGAATCTTCGGCTCAACATTGCGCAGCGATGCTCTATTGCCTCACTCACCGAAACATGTCGAGCAGGCCGCTCTTCTTGCCCGATGCCAGGCCCTTCATCATCCGGCGCATTTGGCGAAACTGAGACAGCAGCAGATTGACGTCCTGGACCGAGGTGCCGCTGCCTCGCGCAATTCTGCGCTTGCGGCTTGCGTTGATGACCTCTGGATGGCGTCTTTCCTCGTGCGTCATGGAACTGATGATGGCCTCTACCCTCTTCATCTGCTTCTCGGTCACGTCCTCGGGCACATCGCGACTTATCTGCGAGAAGCCGGGTATCATCTCCATCAACTGGCCGATAGGCCCTATTTTGCGCACCTGGCGCAACTGCTTCAGGAAATCGTCCAGGTCGAACGTGGCCGACCGCAGTTTCTTTTCCAGCACGCGAGCCTCTTCTTTGTCCACCGCCGCCTCGGCTTTCTCGACCAGGGTGAGCATATCTCCCATGCCCAGGATGCGCGAGGCCAGACGGTCCGGGTAGAAGGGTTCGAGGGCGTCGAGTTTCTCGCCCACGGCAAGGAACTTGATGGGCACGCCGGTAACGGCCCGCATCGAGATGGCAGCTCCGCCTCGTGCGTCGCCGTCCACTTTTGTGAGAATCAGGCCGGTAATGCCCACTTGCTGGTCGAAATCGGCGGCCACGCGCACTGCGTCCTGGCCCGTCATCGCGTCGGCGACCAGGAGGATTTCCGAGGGCTTCACGGCGGCCTTGATGGCCTGAAGTTCCGCCATCATCTCCTCATCCACGTGAAGACGGCCAGCCGTGTCGAGGATGACGGCGGTGTACGCGCTCTTCTTGGCGCGCTCGACGGCGTGGCGGCAGATTTCGGGCGGCGCGACAGCCACACCCTCCGAGTGCACTGGGATGTCCGTCTGCTCGCCGAGCACCTCCAACTGACGCACCGCAGCAGGTCGGTAGGTGTCGGCAGCAACCAGGAGGGGGCGCTGTCCGGACCGGCGCAGCGCCACGGCAAGTTTGGCGGCGGTGGTGGTCTTTCCGGAGCCCTGGAGGCCCACCAGCATGATGATGTTGGGAGCGGGTCCAGACAAGTCCAGTTTGGCTGGCTCGCCCAATGTGGCGATGAGTTCCTGGTGGACAATCTTGATGATTTGCTGGGCAGGGGTCAGGCTGCGCGCCACCTCGGCTCCAATGGCGCGCTGCTTCACCCTCGCCAGCAGTTCCTTTGCGACGGCGAAGTTGACATCCGCTTCGAGCAGAGCCAGGCGCACCTCGCGGAGCGCGGCATCCACGTCCTGCTCAGAGAGTTTGCCCCTTCCTGAAATCTGTCGGAAGGCTTCTTGCAGCCTTTGTGATAGTGTCTCAAACATGCCTTCAACCACCGTAGAGAAGAACCGGCGCAGAGAGGGTGGGTTCTACTCCTGCTCCGTCTTGCGCCAGACCAGATACATCCTCTGAATTGCCGTGAGATTGGTGAGTATGGCCAGAATCCACAAGGCGACCGGCATGAATCCAAGGAGCAACCCGGCCACCAGCACGACAAAGCGCTCGAAGCGCGTAAGCAGTCCTTCCTTCAGTTCCACGCCGATTCCCTCGGCGCGGGCGCGGGCATAACTCACCATGAGGGAGCCGATGATGGCCGCGTAGACCAAGATGGTGATCAGC
>Ga0315554_1001516_pt1 | contig 13678 bp, 11 predicted proteins | sample SalMarSW160370MG_FD_202114 | JGI IMG/M metagenome (GOLD analysis project Ga0315554, IMG submission 202114) | Salt marsh sediment microbial communities from the Plum Island Ecosystem LTER, Massachusetts, United States - Salt Marsh Sediment SW1603-70 ... | reverse complement strand
AGCGTCTTCTCCGCGGTGTAGGCTAAAGTGTCCCCCATGTTACGGGCCTCAATTTCCTCCCGCCGCTTAGTGTCCTCGGCGGCGTGTGCCTCGGCTTCGCGCTGCATCTTCTGCACCTCATCCTTGGAAAGGCCGCTTGAAGCCGTGATGGTGATTTTCTGCTCCCGGCCCGTGCCCTTATCGTGGGCCTTAACATTGAGGATGCCGTTGGCGTCGATATCAAAGGTGACCTCAATCTGGGGCACCCCTCTCGGTGCCGGCAGGATGCCGTCGAGCATGAAGCGGCCCAGGGTTCTGTTGTCTGCCGCCATGGGTCGCTCTCCCTGGAGCACGTGAATCTCGACGCTGGGCTGATTGTCCGCCGCCGTGGAGAATATCTGGCTCTTGGAGGTGGGGATGGTGGTGTTGCGCGGGATAAGCGGGGTGGCCACTCCGCCCAGGGTCTCGATGCCCAGGGTAAGCGGCGTTACGTCGAGCAGCAGCACGTCCTTGACCTCACCCTTGAGTACCCCGGCCTGAATGGCGGCGCCGACGGCGACCACCTCGTCGGGGTTGACCCCCTTGTGGGCTTCCTTGCCGAAGAACTGCTTTACCTTCTCCTGAACCAGGGGCATCCGGGTCTGCCCGCCCACCAGGACCACCTCGTCAATCTGGGCGGCGGTCTTACCGGCGTCGGTAAGCGCCTGCTTACAGGGCCCGATGGTCTTATCCACCAGCTCCATGACCAGCTGCTCCAGCTTGGCCCGGGTCAGGTTGATGCTCAGGTGCTTGGGCCCGCTGGCGTCGGCGGTGATAAAGGGCAGGTTTACCTCGGTCTGCTGGACGGTGGAGAGTTCGCACTTGGCCTTTTCGGCGGCTTCCTTGAGTCGCTGCAGGGCCATCTTGTCCTGCCTCAGGTCGATGCCCTGCTCCCGCTTGAATTCGTCGCACAGCCAGTCCATAACCCTCTGGTCGAAGTCGTCGCCGCCGAGGTGGGTGTCGCCGTTGGTTGACTTGACCTGGAAGGTGCCTTCGCCCAGTTCCAGGATGGATATGTCAAAGGTGCCGCCGCCGAGGTCGTAGACGGCGATGGTCTCGTCCGCCTTCTTGTCCAGCCCGTAGGCCAGCGAGGCGGCGGTTGGCTCGTTGATAATCCTTAAGACCTCCAGCCCGGCTATCTTGCCGGCGTCCTTGGTCGCCTGGCGCTGGCTGTCGTTGAAGTAGGCCGGCACCGTGATGACGGCTTCGCTGACCTTCTCGCCGAGATAGGCTTCGGCATCCGTCCTGAGCTTCTGCAGAATCATGGCCGAGATTTCCGGCGGGCTGTAGTCCTTGTCACCCATCTTCACCCAGGCGTCGTCGTTGGCTGCCTTGACTATCTTGTAGGGCAGCATCTTCCGGTCGTACTCGACGCTGGGCTCCCCGAACTTGCGTCCCATGAGGCGTTTGATGCTGAAGATGGTGTTATCCGGATTGGTAATCGCCTGTCGTCTGGCTACCTGCCCGACCAGGCGCTCTCCGGTCTTACTGACCGCCACCACCGAGGGCGTGGTGCGCCCCCCCTCAGCATTGGGAATGACCTTCGGTTCCCCGGCCTCCATCACGGCCACACAGGAAAAGGTGGTGCCTAAATCAATGCCAATTACTTTTGCCATGGTTATGTCTCTCCTTCTTCGTCTTCTTCGCCGCTGCCCACGACTACCTTGCTGGGGCGAAGAACCCGGTCGTTTAGCTGGTAGCCCTTCTCTATTTCCCCGACGACTGCGCCTTCCTTGCCCTTGCCCGCCATTACGGCTTCGTGGAGGTGGGGGTCGAACGGCTCACCCAGGGCCTTGATTGGCTCCAGCCCCTCCGCTTCCAGGGTCGCCCTCAGCTTGCGCTCGATAAGTCTCACCCCCTCGACCCAGCCGAGGTTCTTCTGACGCGGCGGGATAGCGGCCAGGGCCCGCTCCATGTCGTCCAGGGCCGGGAGCAGCTTCATTATAAGTTCGCCTTTGGCGTATTTCACCAGGTCGGCCTTCTCCCGCTCGCTGCGGTTTCGGTAGTTGATGAAGTCCGCCTGCGCTCGCTGCCAGCCGGCCAGGTTAGATTCCGCCTTTTCCCTGGCCTGGGATAGGGCCTGCTTTAATAGTTCTGTATCCTCTGCCTCGCTGACCTCGGATTCGGCCCCGTCCTCGGCTTCGTTTAATTCCCTGTCTGCTTCCTCTTCGTACATTATCATTTTAACCCTGCTTCCCCTGATGACACGCTTCGTGCCCTCTCATTTATTCGGTGTCATTTAGTCTTCTTTTCCGTAGAGTTCGGCGGTCAGCCGGCTCAAAAGCGACGCCAGATAGCTTACCGCCGAGATGGCCCGGGCGTAGGGCATCCGGGTAGGCCCGATAACGCCGATGGTGCCCACGGCTTCGTCGGCCGGGCCGTAGCACCCGATGACCACGCTGTAGTCCTGAATGGCCTCCGCTCTATTCTCCCTGCCGATAAGCACCCGTATCTCCCGGTGCCCCAGCTCTTCGGGGGCGATAATCTTGAGGAGACGGCGCCGATCAATCAGCTCCGTGAAGGACCTGGTGCGCTCGCTCTGGGCGAACTCCGGCTGGCTGAGTATGAAGTGCAGCCCGTCGAGGTAGGGCTCTTCGTATTCCCGGCCGTCCTCTGCCTGCATGATGCCCACCAGGCAGTCGGTGAGCTGCTGCTCAAGCGGAGAGGGTTCGCTTCTTTTCTCCAGAATCTCTAGCCGGGTAAGCCCGGCGTAGGTGCTGTTCAGTCTATTAGCCAGCGTCGTCAGCTCCGATTGCGATACCGCCTGGTCAAAGGTTATCAGTCTTTGCTTTATCCTGGCGCCGTGCAGCACGAAGATAGCCAGTGCCAGCCGGTCCCGCAGGCTGACCAGCTCCAGGTATTTGAACTGGCAATTCGCCGTCCTGGGGGTGGTGACTACCGCCATGTTCTGTACCAGTTGCGCCGTGACGGTGGCAGCCAGCCTCAGCCATTCCTCCAGGTCCCGCTCCACCTGGTGAAAGAGGTGGCTCACCAGGCGCTGCTCGGCGAGGGGAAGCTCTATATCGCCCAGAGACTCCACGTAGTAGCGGTAGCCCTTGTCCGAGGGTATGCTGCCCGCCGAGGTGTGCTGGCGGATGATATAGCCCTCCTCTTCCAGCTGCGCCATCTCGTTGCGGATGGTGGCCGGGGACACGGCCAGCTCGTGGTCGGCGACGACGCTCTGCGAAGCCACCGGGGCCGCCTTCACGATGTACTGGCCCACTATGGACTTGAGTATGGTTTCCCTTCTCGCCGATAGCATCCCTGCTCCTGATTAGCAGTCGAAGCCTTAGATTGCTAATTACCTAACTAATTTACCACTTCGGGCCCTGATTTGTCAATCTGCCAGGCGTCTTCCCGGGGTCGTTCCGGGCCGGGCTCACGCTGGGGTGGTGGGATAAAGACGAAGGGCCCCCGGAGCCCGGCCCGGGGGCTGTAAGGCGCTACAGGAAGAGAGCTAGGGGGCTTGGGGCTATCCCAGCGAGCTTATCTCGCGGTAGGTTACTAGCGAGGTCGTCACCGGCAGCTCGCTGATGCGGCCCGCTTCCTCCAGTTTGGCCAGAGTCTCCTTTAGTGTGGCCATGGTTTGCTCGATGTCCTCGGTCTCTATTTCGTAGCCGGCCAGGAACTTGCCCGGGGAGTTCTCGAGGTCGTCAGTTACGTAGCGGGTGGCGCGGACAAAACCCGGGACCTTGAGCACGTCGGGCAGGTGTATCTTATCGTACCAGTCGTTGAACTCCGCTTCGCGTGCGGGGTCGGCACAGTTGGTGTGCGCCAGAAGAAGCCACTTTGCCATGTTGCTGCCTCCTTCATATGGAACTGTTTTCGAGCCATTTTAAGCCATCCCTTCCGGTGTAATCAAGCCCCCCTTAAATTAAAATGCCCCGCTATCCTCCCTCCGGGGGTATTGACAAAACGCTGGTTATGGTGTATGTTAGATATATATAACGTTAGAAATAAGTAACATGGAGGGGCCGCCCGTGAAAATGAGGAAAGCGCTGCTCACCGCCGTCATCATTGCCTTGATATTGATGGTATCTCTTATCTCTCTCCGGGAGTACTACGTCGCCATCGCCCTGGGGGTGGAGGTGCTGCTCGTTTTCCGCCGCGAGCTCTGGCACCTGGTTCGCTACCGCCGCTTCCCGCCCTTCGACGAGCGCGTCCAGGAGAACATCAAGAAGGCGGCCCGCAACAGCTTCGTCTACATGAGTGTGGCCACTGTCTTCCTGACGCTGGCCTATGCCCTGAACATAGATTACGTCGTTGATTACCAGCCGCTCCAGGTCATCAGCTGGCTGCTTATCTCCAGCGGTCTGGTCTACCTGCTCGGTTATATCTTCTACGACCGCGTCGAGCCGAAGCTCCGCCCGCCGGAGGTGGGACGGTTCTGGAACTTCCTCCGCGTCGCGGGCATCGCCTTCGGCTCCGGAATCACCAGCATCTTCCTGCATAACGTTATCGCCCGGCTGGGGGTGGAGGAGCCGGTCTTCTTCGTCATCGGGGTTTTACTGGCCCCGCTGGCCATGGGGGTGGGTCTGGTGGGCGGCCTGGTATTCTTTATTAAGGGGCTACACCGTAAGCAGCTACCGGAGAGCGACCAAACGGAAGACGAGCGAACTCAGCTATGAAGACAAGAATAAGAGAGTATCGCGCTAAGTATAATCTGACGCAGGAGAAGCTGGCCGAGCTGGTCGGCGTCAGGCGGGAGACGATTCTGTTTCTGGAGCAGGGGAAGTATAACCCTTCCCTGAAGCTGGCTCACAACGTGGCCCAGGTTCTGCATACCACCGTGGATGAGCTATTCATCTTTGACGATTAAGAGCCGGCGGGGTCTCTAAAAGGCGTACCGCTCCTTCAGTCAGTAGCCACCGAAGGAGCGGTATCCTGTCTCTTTAATGGTGTACCTCAGGGAAGCTCGCCTACCAGCTCTTTCAGCCCCAGCTTCTTGAGGGTTGCGTCCAGCGGCCGTCCGGTCTTGGGGTCCCAGCCCAGTGCCTGGTAGCCCTTTTCTTTCATGGCTCTAACGTCCACCTTCTTACCCCGGTTCGGGCCCGAGTCCTGCGGTACGGACAGCCTTTCGGGTAGCTTCCAGGCGCCGGTGTTCACCCCCTCGCGGATGTTGAAGGCCTGACGCAGGGTTTGAATGCGGCGTCCCGCCTCCAGGCCCTCTTCGAGGGTAAAGTCCCAGCCGGTAGCCGCCGCGATGGCCTCGGCCAAAGGCAGGGTCTCGGGGACCTCTCCGAAGATGCAGAGGCCGGCCGAGGTCCACAAGCGGTCCAGGTCGCTACAGGTGGCGTACAGGGGGGCGTTGGCGGTGGTATCCAGATGGTCCGGGTCGGGGAGCTTGAGCTCGTTACAGGTGGCGAAGGGAACCCTTGAGTCGTGCTCATTCTTGAACTGGGTGGCGGTGTGTCGGGCGGGGGTGGCGTCGACCTGGTAGCCCCAGCCGTAGCCGATGCTGACCCTGGGGTCGTGAGCCGGCATGTCCTGACCGCCGACGTGGATGGCCCAGGCCTCGGAGCCCTGGCCGATGCGCTCCGCGGCAAACTTAGCGCCGTCGGCAAGCACGGCGCCAAAGCCTTCCCGGCGGCCAATCTTCTCGGTCATGGCTACCAGGGCGTCGCCGTTGCCCCAGGTAAGCTCGATGCCGTCGGTATCCTCCTTGGTTATCACGCCGCGCTCGTAGCACTCCATGGCGAAGCCAATGGCGGCGCCGTCGCCGATGGTATCCAGTCCCAGGCGGTTACAGAGGTCGTTGGCCTTGCATAGCGCCTCCAGGTCGTCAACCAGGCAGTTGGGGCCCATGAGGGACAGGGTCTCGTATTCGATCTTGCTGCATTCCACCAGCCCGTATTTGGTATCGATGCGCAGCCAGCCCTTACAGGCCAGCGGGCAGCCGGTGCAGGCGTGCTTTTTGTACTGGTGCTTGGTAATTGAATCGCCGTTTATCCGGCCGTGATTGGGGAACCTTTCTTCGTCGTAAAGGGCCCAGTTCTTCATCGGTGAGTCGGCACTCTCCACCGAGGGGGAGAGGAAGGAACAGGTGCCCCATTTCTTGAACATCACCGCCCAGGGGTGGTCGGTATCCCGGACGCTCTTCAGGTACTCCTTACGCAGGGCGGCGAAGCGGTCCGGGTCGGCCAGGGATACCTTCTTAGTTCCCCTGACGGCAAACGCCTTGAGCTTCTTAGAACCCATCACGGCGCCCACCCCGGAGCGTCCGGCGGCTGACCCCTCGTGTCTGATGCAGGCCATCAGTGACTTCGCCTCTCCCGCCGGGCCGATACAGGCAACCTTGACTCGTTCGTCCCCCAGCTCCTTGCGGATGGCTTCCTCGGTCTCGGCGGTGTCCTTGCCCCAGAGGTGAGAGGCGTCTTTGATTTCGACCTGGCCGTCGTCCAGGAAGACGTAGACCGGCTTGGGGGAGATGCCGCTGAAGAAGACGCCGTCATAACCGGTCGCCTTGAGTACCGGGGCCAGCGAGCCCCCGGAGTTGGCGTCGCCCCAGCCCCCGGTAACCGGGGACTTGGTGACGGTCTGAAAGCGGGCGCCGTGGATGCCGGTGCCGGTCAGGGGGCCGACCAGGAAGCCTAACATGTTGTCGGGACCGAGCGGGTCGATTTTGGGCTTCAGGCGCTCGTAGAGGATTCTCACCCCCAGCCCCTGGCCGCCGATGAAGTCGCGGTAGACCTTCTCGGGCGGGCTCTCTTCCTCGGTGGCGCCGGTAGCTAGGTCGATAAAGAGAACCTTTCCATTGTAGCCGTTAGTCATGAAGAGACCTCCTTCCAAGCTTTCTGATTAGAACATACTCGACTGTAGTAAGAAGAAACTCGTTCAGGCCTGGTTATGGGCTTAGAAGACAACATGGCTCGGCTGTGAGCCATCTTACGCCCTAATATGGCATAGCCTTTTAGCTCTTGTCAAGAAATAATGAAGGCAGAATCTAGAAGAGTTTGCATGCGTCCTTAGTCCATCGGGGGTACCCATCGGGGCGGTACCGGCAGGTTGTCCCCGAAGCGCAGCCAGAAGAACTCGTCGAGGAATTTTACCAGCGACTTCTCATAGCCCCGGCTGGTATAGCCCAGCTTCTGGGAGAGGAAGCCTTCCGGCGTGCCCGGAAGCCCCCGTTTCTGGAAGTCGGTAACGACCTCCCGGGCGTTTTCCTGCGTGATTCTCATCCAGCGAATCAGGTTGGTATCGCCTTCGAGGAGCCCGAAGTGCTTCGATATGTTCAGGTTTAGCAGGGGGAACAGCTTGTCGTTGAGGAGGTGCACGACCTTGGACACCCCGGTCAGCCACAGGCCGTTAACCGAGTAAATGCTGGCATATATCTGGCTTATGCGGTCGGTTACGCCGCGGTCGGAGAGGTCGCAGTCCAGCAGGGTGACGTTCTCAAGGGGAGATGTCTCGGGCAGGAGCTTGATTATGGTGTCCAGGATGTTCCTGGACAGGCCGTGCCCGATGAGCAGGTCGTAGTTCTCGATGTTGACGTGGTCCAAGAGCACCTTCTCCTCGAACTCGGCGGCGCTGACATTGAACGGCTCCCGCCTGAGGCGGGACAGGAACTGGGTATCCCGCATAATCTTGCTGTATTTCTGGTCGCCGAGCGCCCGGTAGTAGAAGCAGACGGCTCCCCAGCAGAGTTGGCTGAAGTTCATGGTGCTCGCTACCCTCCTTGCAAGTCAGGTCTGTTTTACTATCTCAGGTCAGTATACCGTAGTTAGGAGAGAGAGTAAATAGGGTTTTCAGGGAGGAGGAAGTTTTTCACTACTGAAATATCTATCACCCCAGTATTTCCAGCACCTCCTCCAGCAGCTTTCGCCAGTCCGCCAGCCTCTGATAGCCTATCCTTATCTGGTGCGGGCTTATCTTCAGGCCGTCTCTTGAGAGCGGCTCTAGTTTCTGCCTGTCGAAGCGCATCCCGGGAAACGGCCGCACCGTAATCTGACCGTGCTCGGTGGCCACGGACTCGATACCGGCCATAGCCGCCAGCGCCTTAACCCTCAGGGTATAGAGCAGGTTTTTCACCTCCCGGGGCAGCCTGCCGAAGCGGTCGCGGAGCTCGCCGGCGAGGCCCTCTATCTCCTCCGCCGAGCCAACGTCCGCCAGCCGCTGGTAGAGGGCGAGCCGGGTGCTTAAGTCCGCCACGTAGTCTCCGGGGATGTAGGCGGGGAGGGGCAGGTCTATGGTCGGGGGCGGCATCCGGGGTTCGGGCTCCGCCGTACCGGCCAGCCTCGCTTTCTGCTCGTTAATCGCCTCCGCCAGCAGGCGGCAGTAGAGGTTGAAGCCGACGGCGCTGATGTGCCCGCTCTGTTTTGTCCCCAGTAAGGTGCCGGCGCCCCTGATTTCCAGGTCTCTCAGGGCGATGTTAAAACCGGCGCCGAGCTCGGTGGCTTCGAAGATGGCCTTGAGGCGCTTCTCGGCGGTGTGGCTGAGACGCTGGCCCCGGTCGTAGAGGAAGTAGGCGTGGGCGAGGTTGGCCCCCCGGCCGATTCGCCCCCGGAGCTGGTAGAGCTGGGTAAGCCCGAAGCGGTCGGCCTTGTTCACGATGAGGGTATTGACATTGGGCATATCCAGCCCGGACTCGATGATGGTGGTGGTTATCAGGACGTCTATCTTGCCTTTAGTAAAGTCGGTCATGACCGCTTCCAGCTCGCCCTCGGGCATCTGACCGTGGGCGATAGCCAGGTTGGCCTCCGGCACCAGGGACTGAAGCCTATCGGCGACCGCCCGGATGGTCTCCACCCGGTTGTGGACGAAGAAGACCTGACCGTTCCTCTCCAGCTCGCGGAGGATGGCTTCCCGGACGAGGCTCTCGTCGTATGGGGCGACGTAGGTCTTGATGGGCAGGCGGTCTTCGGGGGGCGTCTCCATGGTGCTGATGTCCCGTATCCCCACCAGGGACATGTGCAGGGTGCGCGGGATGGGGGTGGCGCTCAGGGTGAGCACGTCAACCTCCCGCCGCTTCTGCTTGAGGTATTCCTTGTGGCTCACCCCGAAGCGCTGCTCCTCGTCGATGATGAGTAGCCCCAGGTCCTTGAAGATAACGTCCCTTTGCAGTAGGCGGTGCGTGCCGATGCAGATGTCCACCCGGCCCCGGGCCAGGTCTTCGAGGATGGACTCTTGCTCCCGGGGCGTCTTAAAGCGGCTCAGCACCTCGATTCTTAAGGGGAAGGCGCTCAGCCTCTGGCGGAAGGTGGTCAGGTGCTGCTGGGCGAGCACCGTGGTCGGCACCAGCACCGCCGCCTGTTTCCCGTCCATGACCGCCTTGAAGGCGGCCCGGATGGCTATCTCCGTCTTGCCGTAGCCGACGTCCCCGCAGACCAGCCTGTCCATGGGCTTGGCCCGGGTCATGTCCTCCTTTACCTGCCGCTGTACCTCGACCTGGTCTGGAGTCTCCACGTAGGGAAAGGAGGCCTCAAGCTCGGCCTGCCATACGGTATCGGGGGAGAAGGCAAAGCCGGCGGCGACCTCTCTCGCCGCGTAGAGGCTGAGCAGCTCCCGGGCGATGCTGGCTACCGCCTCCCTGGTTCTCTCCTTGGTGCGCGCCCACTCCTGGGTGCCCAGACGGCTCAATACCGGCGGCCGGTCGCTTGCGCCCAGGTAGCGGCTGACGCGGTGTACCTGGTCGGTGGGTACGTAGAGCTTGTCGTCAGCCGCGTAGCCGAGCACCAGGTATTCCTTCCGGCTGTGGTCGGTCTCCAGGGTGGTTACGCCGTAAAAGCGGGCAATGCCGTGCTCGATGTGCACCACGTAGTCGCCGGGGGTTAGCTCCTTAAGCAGCCTTGAACGGGGCACCGGGCGCCTGGTGACCGGGCGGCGCTCCTTGGTAAAGCCGAAGATTTCGTAGTCGGTCAGAAGGTGGGTGCTGCCCGTCAGGCTCCAGCCCCTGGCCAGCGAGCCCGGGAGCAGGGTTAGCGAGCCGGGGGGTGGTATCTCCCTAATCCGGTCGAGGGGCGGGGCGATTATGTCCTCTTCGCTAAAAAGCTCGGCGAGGCGGCTTGCCTGGTGGCTTATCAGGATGAGGCGCTGTTTCTGGCTTAAGAGCTTCTTTGCCTTTCTCATCAAGGCGGCGAGCTGCCCGGCGTAGACGGGGGCGGGGCTGAAGTTCAGGCGGAGCGGCCTCGCCTCGGGGGCGGCGCTCCAGCCGGCCAGGGTAAGAAGCTGCCTGCCCGACATTCTGGCGCTAAGCTCCTCCCAGGTGAAATAGGGCACCGGGAAGTTGGCCGGTAGCTCGCCCCGGCGCAGCCTCTCGGCGCGTAGCCCCCCGGCCTTGTCTTCCAGGTCCTCGGCGGCTTCTTTCAGGCTCCGGGGCTCATCGAGTATTATCAGCACCTCCGGGCCCAGGTAGCTCAGGATACTGTCCTGGTTAAAGAGCGGGGCGTAGAAGGTAAGGTCGCTCAGCCTCTCCCCCTCGATGAGCCGGGAGAAGTCCTCCCGGAACTGCTCGGCGGCTTCGGGGTTACAGCTCTTTAGGTCGGTCCCGGCGAGTATGGCCGCTAGCTCTTCCCGGCGGCTTTGTAGCGGCTTTAAGAGCTCCGTGGCCGGGGTCACGGAGAGCGAGGGTAGTGTTTCCTGCGAGCGCTGGGTCAGCGGGTCGAAGAGGCGGATACTGTCCACCGTGTTACCGTAGAACTCCAGCCTCGCCGGTAGCTCGCGGGACGCCGGGTAGATGTCAACGATGCCCCCCCGGTGGCTGATGGTGCCGGGCACCTCTACCAGGTTCTCCAGCCGGTAGCCCATGGTCTCCCAGCGCCGCAGGAGGTCGAGCGGCTCTATCTCCTGGCCTACCTTTATGGTGTGGCAGGCGCCGCTGAAGTCGCCGTACCGGGCCGTCTTCTGCATCAGGGCGAGCGCCGAGGTAACCACCAGGGGCGCCCTCCGGTCTCCGTGGGGGCAGGCCAGGGTCGAGAGCACCTTGAGCCGCCCCGGCTCAGCCGAGGTGTCCGAGGCGATGCGCTGGTAGGGAAGGCTATCCGGCTCGGGGAAGAGCCCCGCCCCGGCGCCGCCCCAGGCGAGAAGCTGTTCGTAGAGGTTTTTAGCCGCCTCCGGCTGGGCGGTAACCACAAGGAGCGGTCTCCTTAGGTCTTGGTAGAGGGCGGCCATGAGGTAGGGCTTGGCGGCTTCGAGCACCGTTAGCGTCAGGTTGTTGCCCGGACGCCGCAGGCCGTCCTTAAGCCTGCGGTAGGCGGGCATTTCCTCGATGAGTTTCAGTAGTGGCGCTAGCTCTAGCATTTTCCTCCCCAAACACCGCTAGGGCTAGCCGAGACGGACTAGCCCGTGACAGGGAATTTTAGCACAGGGGGTGGGCTTGTGGAAACAAGGCGGGTTTTCGCCTGACGGGCCGCCTCGGGGGTGCTTTTCCCGGTTAGCGCCGGGATTTTTAGTCAATTTCCGGCCAATCTCGGGGAAAACCTATTGACTAATGCCTGGCTATGTGATACTCTCTTGGCTGAGGTCTTACCAGTAAGGAGGTTATTTAAAATGCAGGCTTATTGTGTCAAGTGCCGAAGAAAGGTTGAAGTTAAGAACCCCAGGTCTATAACCATGAAGAACGGGCGCCCGGCCACTCAGGGCGAGTGCCCCGTCTGCGGGACCAAGGTGTTCCGCATCGGTAAAGCCTAGTTAAGGTGACTGAGAGGGGGGCCAGACAGAGACACTAAACGGCTCCCCTCGTTGTTAGTCGTTGGCTAACCAGAGTTTATCCACCAGCATCCTTGGTGGGTTGGTGGGTAGCTTTTTCTTTATCTACGGCACCCGATTGCTAGCCGTAAGGCAGGGACTATCAGCGCCGGGCTTCTTGATAACTGGTCCCAAACAGGGTGCTTTGTTGGCTTTTACTATCAAGGAGCAGGCACACTGGCCGGGAAAAGACTCTCTATCATAGATACTCACGCTCACCTGGATATGGCCCCCTTCGACGAAGACCGCGCCGATGTCATCGCTCGGGCCCGGGAGTGCGGGGTGGTTACCACTATCAATGTGGGTATCGACCTCGGCTCAAGCCGCGAAGCGATTAGGCTGGCGGAGAGCCACGCCGAGGTTCTGGCTGCGGTCGGCTTCCATCCCCACGAGGCGGGTGGGGTGGCTGAGGCGGATGTGGCTCGCCTGGCCCAGCTTGCCGGGCACCCCCGGGTGGTCGCCATCGGCGAGGTGGGCCTGGACTTCTACCGGGACTACTCGCCCCGGGAGGAGCAGCTCCGGGTGCTCAAGTGGCAGCTAGAGCTGGCGGCGGAGCTTGAGTTGCCGGTGGTTATTCACTGCCGCCAGGCGGAAGAGCGGATGCTGCCCCTGCTCCGCGACTGGACGTCGTGCCACCAGCCTTTACGGGGACAGCCCCGGGGGGTGATTCATTGCTATAACGGGGATATCGACACCGCCCGGCAGTATCTGGACATGGGCTTCTTTATTTCCCTCGGTGCCTATATCGGGTATCCCGCCTCCAGCAGTAAGCACGGCATGATAAGGAGCCTCCCCCAGGACAGGCTGGTGGTGGAGACCGATAGCCCCTTCCTGCCGCCCCAGGACCGCCGCGGGAAGCGTAATGAGCCGGCCTTCCTGCCGCTTACGGTAGGGTTGCTGGCTGAAATCAGGGGGGTGCCCCCGGAGCAAATCGCCCGGGAGACCACGGCCAACGCCCGCCGTCTGTTCCGCCTCTCCAACCATTGATGCCGGTCAGGTTGGGTTTCATGAAAACGTCATACCGGGTTAGAATAGCGGGTAGCGGATACGGTTATGGAGTCGATGCAGGTATGACTGAGCCGGGGAAGGAGCTGGAAAAAGAGGCAGCCTCCGCCAGGCTGAAGACCACCCTGGAGCTCGACGGGAGCCCGGTAGCGGTGGCGGTTATGCCTCAGGCGCCCCAGGATTTGAAGCGCTGGCGGCGTAAGGCGACGCTGTGCATCATGATTCAGAGCGCCCGGCGCGGGGCCGCCTTCTACTGCTCCGGGGGCAGCATCGTCTGCGGCGGCCGGGCCCACCTGGGTATGGCCCAGTCTCCGGTACGCGACCTTGAAGGCTTTCTGGTGAACCGGGAAAAGCTGGTCGCCTCCAGGGCGGCGGCGCACCGCTTACTGGATTTAACCAGGGAGCGGGCCCCTGACCGGGGCGGCTACCTGGCCTTTGCCCCGCTGGAGCGGGCTGGTTTTACCCCGGACGTCGTCCTCTTCGTGGGGACGCCGCTTCAGATTGGCCGAATCCTCTTCCTCGATGCCTTCGAGACCGGTGAGATTGATACCGTGCACGGGGAGCCGCTCTGCTCCGGGGTCATCGCCGTGCCCATTACCACCGGTAAGATTGGGATAAGCTTTCTGGACATCGCCTGCCGGGCCTTCGGGCGCTACAAGCCTGAGGAGATGGTGGTCGGCGTGCCCTATGACCGGCTGCCCCGCATCGTGGCCAGCCTGGAAAAAAGCGTGGCCGGTAGCGCTAAGCCCAACCTTATTCTCAAGCTACTTCCCAGGATTATAAACCCTCGCTAGATTCAGGGTTCGGCTGGTCGGCGGTGCCCCTTTACGCTACCGGCGCCTTTTAGTGCTCGACCTGCTTAATCTGGTAGCGTAGCTTACCCACCGGGGCGGCTACCTCGACTACGTCTCCCTGGCGCTTACCGATGACCGCCTTACCGATTGGCGAGGCTATGGAGATTTTCCCCCGGGTC
>Ga0315554_1001513_pt1 | contig 13691 bp, 15 predicted proteins | sample SalMarSW160370MG_FD_202114 | JGI IMG/M metagenome (GOLD analysis project Ga0315554, IMG submission 202114) | Salt marsh sediment microbial communities from the Plum Island Ecosystem LTER, Massachusetts, United States - Salt Marsh Sediment SW1603-70 ... | reverse complement strand
TGTCGATTTCATCGTTCGCCAATGCGCGAATTTACTACATATCTATTTGATACGCAATAATAAAGGCGGCCGTGGAGCCGCCTTCTCATTTTTTTCCTGCACAAGCCGATATCCATACGGAATTCGGCCTACATCGTGAAGAGACGTTCACCGGCAATGATTTTTTCCAACATTCGGATGGACTTTTCCACCGGTGCGCTCATCAAATCGCAGGTATTGAACGTCATTCGGGTCGCTTCCCTGGGACAGACAAAATTGGCCTTTCCCCGTCCGCCGCGTTTTTTCTTGTGGGTCAGATTGTACAGCCGCTGGTATTCCTTCGCCTTCTCTTTGTGCATCTGGTAATACCGGCGCTGGTACTCGCGGCGTGCTTCGGCGGTAGAAAGCCTTCCCTTTTTCTGCGTGCTGGTTGCAGAAGAGCTACCCTTTTGTGCCATGCTCCACCTCGCTTTCGCGTTATGCAATTCCCTGGCTAGTAAGCACCCGACATGTGCACCCCTGATGCAGAAAATCCCTACCTGATTAGGATACGACCTTCATAGGACGTTGTCAAGTAAAAAGTTACCTTTTTTTGAAAAATATTTCCCTATCGCCATATGGGATAATCAGTTAGAAGTGAAGGAAAATATTATTCCGGTAATCTCTTGACTAACAATACCTTACATTGGCAAAGAACGCTCCCTGCGCCAAAAAAGACCCGGGCCTGACGCAGGCATAATCCGCCTCTAATTCTTTTTACAGGATTAAAAATCGTTTAAAGGCTCAGAAGTAAAATTCTGATTCCCCGCCTTCGTCTATAACGTATACAAAATTGTTAAAGAATCCGTCAACTATTTTTTTTATCGCTATCTTTTTTTTGCGGACTTTTTCATCCAATATAAAAAAGCCCCGCTTCGCACGGGGCTTTTTCAATTCGAAGAACGATCGGTTTTATTGGGCGGTGCCTTCACTCGGTCTGCCGCGCAAATACTTCATTAGTTCCAGCAGAACCAGCAGCAAGACGATCAAGCACACGACCCAGATTACCACTATCCCGCCGGCTCCTCCATCCCAGCCCATCCGGACCCAGTCGCGGATCGATTGAACGCGCTCGATAAACAGAGAAATTCGACCCATCACCGTGTATCCGAACGATGCGCCGAAGCCTATCATCAGGATATAAATGCCCATTTTGGCGACGGCCCCGAAGCTTCCCTTGTGGGCGACGGAAAAGAAGAAATAGAACAGCCCGCAGATAACGCCGAGGACGATAATGATGTCGGATATCCCGGCGATGAAGCCGGCCGAGAAATTCGGGCTGATCAAAGTATCAGCCAGCTGCCGGTTGACTCGGTTTTGCATCTCGAGAGGAATAGCTGCGCCCGTAGCGATACCGATATAGAACGCGATTGGGTAGCGTGAAATCCATCCTTTCTTCTTGGAGAAGCGGAACCACATCAGGAGACCCAGGATACCGGGAATGATGTACCACCATTTGCCCGTCACCAGTCCCGACCACCAGCCGCCCGACCAGATCTGGTACCATTGCTGACTGGGATCTACCCAGATGCGATCAAACAGGGTCGGCACGAGGCCGTTGTACCAGAGGATGATTACAAAATAGCCGGCGCTGACGCCGACGAAAAGGCTTTCCGAGAACTTATAGAACGGGTTATCCCGGTAAAGAAACGAGAACGTGCAGAGCGTGAGGCTGACCGCCAATGTCGTCCAGAGAAATGTATCCCAACTCATTTCACCTCTCCTTTCCGCCGAGAAATCAGGTAGCCGATGTTGCCGATGATGATGAACAGGATAATCACGATATGCGTCCACACCTGGACCCGCATCGCCTCCATGGCCCGTCCGGGCCGTTTGACGAGTTTCTCATACTCGGCCGCCCCCAGCATACCGCCCATCAGTCCGAATATCTGGCCCGATCGGAGGTACGGATAATAGTCGGCGGCCATAACCCCGGTCAAGCCGACGGCCAGCGGTGCGTTGTAGCGCCCGTTGGCGTACGATATCCAGTAATCGACGCCGCTGGTGCCGGTAATGAGGATGATTCCGTTGACGTCACCGTAGTTGGCGATCCCCTTCATCATGTCAATGCTATCCAGCGGCGTATTGTAGTAATCGCTGGGAAATGACAGCCGGTAATTCTGGCCCATGCTCAATATCACGATTCCCGGATACGGTTTGTATCCCAAAAACACGATATCCTTACCGTAGACGACCTCTCTTCCGCAGTGCATTTTAACCGAGTCCATGATATCGAGCATAGCCTGCTCGGCCATACCCGGACCGTTGGGCGAAAGCGCCGTCATGATGATTTTTAGCTTCCGGCAGAGGGCCTGTTCCATGATGGCGTATGTCATCGGATGCATCTCGGCCAGTGAGCCGGGATCGTAGTCGATAGCCATGTGGATATAGCTCCCCGGCGGTTGGGCTTCCACGAAATCGTAGACGGATCGAACTTCGGGGCTGATGCGGATGGGCGTCTCGTATTTGAGCATGACCGTGATGACCACTACCGCCGCAAGGATCAGATAAATCCACCGCCGATCCAGTCTGCTTATGCGTTCAAATATATTCATGGTCGTCTCCCTTAATCACTTCCCATGTAACCGCGTTCGATTCCCAGAATCACCTTGAGGGCGGTCGCCACGATGCCGAGACCGATCCCGATGATGATGGCCCGTTTGGCGGCCAGGTTGGGAACGTTCAAGATCCATGCCGCCAGAGCCGCATCCTGATCTCCGAGAGGCCCCAGATACGGGTTGAACCGAAGCATCAGGATCAATGCCGACAGAAGCAGCACGGTCGCCAGCGCGGTGCGCGCTCGGAACGCCCGGAAGGCCGCCGAGGCGATAAAGAACGCCAGCAGGGAAAACATGGTGGCGTGAAGCGGAATCATCACATAATCGAAAAAGTGCCGGAACATGTATGACCGCACGCCTCCCAGAAAACTGAGGCCGAATATGACCATACCGAACATCCCCGCCAGTATGACGATGGAATACTGCCAGTTGGGAGTCCGCCGTCGGATTCTGTTCACCGACACCCGGATAAGCGACCAGATGCCCAGTGCCAGAGCGAAAATTCCGATAATGATCGTCCATTCCATCACAAATTCATAGATTTTTTCCGACGTGCTATGCGGCACGAAAAACTGCACGGCCATGAAAAGGCCGGAGACAAATACGATAAGCAGCGGTATTTCTTTTTTCATCTCCCTTACCTCCTACTGGCCGACGTGGAACAGGTCGACAAACCAGCTCCAGTTAAGGATTGCCGCCACGGTGCCCAGGATTATGCACAGGATGACGATCGCCTTGCCGTAATCCTGCGCTTTCAGCGTCCCCAGCAAAACCGGTTCGCGCCCCAGATAGGCCGACGCGGCATACAGTTCCTCGCCGATCAGGGTGTAGTCGCAGGCGACCACGAAAAACGGAATCTGCGTCACCTCGTCGGTGCCGGAAATCTGAATCGATCCCGCTACTGCTCCGGTTTCGGCCAGAATCAGCGACTCAGCGTAAAATTTCCCGAGATACAGGTTCGTGGCCGGGTGTTCGCGGAGCATGATCCCGTTCACGCCGCCGACGTAGGCAAACTGCTGGTTGGTCAGAAAGTAGACGCTGTCCTCGTTGTAGGCATCGGGCCGACCGGCGTTATAATAGCCGGTCTTCACCGTTTCCTGGGCGATGGTCATCACGATCGGATCATAGCACGGGACGATCAGCGACGTCTGATACTCCGCCACCTTTTTTGCCACCCGGCCGAGAATCGTAAACGACGCGATGGTGGCGATATCCGCCGCCGTGCCGAGTCCGAGAATATACAAAATCGGTTTGCCCATTTCGGTGGCGCGACCGATGGCCTCGTCGACCGCCTCGATACCGGCCAGCGGGCGGATATACAATTCGGCTCCCCGTTTGGCTCGGAAGATGAAATACAGCATGAAGATCGTGAAAAGCACGACCGCCACAAGCACCGGCCATTTGCCGGGGTTGAACAGTTGTCCTTTGGCCTGAACCGGGCCGAACACGTCCGAATCGGTTTCGCCCCCGTCGTTGTAGGCAGCGACTTTGTAATAGAAATCTTTGTTGTTGGGGTAATAATCGGGCGAATCGCTTTCTTTCACGCCCCAATCACTCGTCGAATCGACGCCCATGGGAATCGTCTGGCGCAATTCGAACGGTCCGCCGGGCGAATCTGCGCGATAAACGCGATACCCCACCACGTCGTTTTTCCCCGTACCGTCGTCGGGCGACAACGTCCATTCGACAATCACCCCGTGACCGTGATCATGGGGGATATCGAATACCCGCAGGTTTGTCGGCGGCGCCGGCAGCGTCATTGTCGTAGTGTCGGTGACAGCCTCTTCCTGCGCCCACGCCCCGGCCGCAAGAAGAAGCATGGCCACCACCCATACGATTGGTTTCATGTTCATGCTCGCTCCACCAGTCTGATATGTGAATTCGATAAATCTCGTCCTTGCCATTCCTATCTTGATAAAAGTCCCAGCCACTCGTCAACCAAAAACGTCAGTCTTCCCACCGGCAGCGATACGCGCCCCATGACGGTATAGCCGAACGAGGCTCCGAAGGTGACCATCAAAACCCATATCCCGAAGCGCGACGCCGCGAAAAATGCTCCGAGATAGAGACATGTGGCCGGCCTCTCGCGCACCGTAATACCGTTGACGGCCGCCACGTAGCCAAACTGCTCGTCGGTCACATAATGGACGGTATCCTCGTTGTAGGCGTCAGGCCGCCCTGCCGCGGCGCAGGCCTCCCGGGCGCGGGAGATGATATACCCGAGGATTCCCGCAATATCATCGGGCGAAGAGTGCCAGGAAACGTCGGTGGGACCACCGCTATCGTACTTGTGATTTGCCACGGTGACATCGGTGGGGGGCTTGACAGTATCGGCCGATACCGGCTCTGAGGCGTCCCCATCCACGCTCTGACCGGCAGCAGGGGCGGTCAAAGACAGCGTGAGGGATGGGATGCAGAGCGGTAGGGATCGGTCACGTATCATTTAATCATTCCAAGCCATGTCCCGAACAAGAAATCGAGCCTTCCCAGCATAAGTGACATACGGCTCATGACCGTATAGCCGAACGACGCGCCGAAAGTTACCATCAGAAACCATATCCCCAATTTGGCGGCGACGCCGAAGGCACCTTTGTGCTCCTTTGAAAAGAAAAAGTAGACCAGCCCGCAGAATGTCCCCAAAGCAATAAGTCCATACGTTATATACGACTGCCAGGTACCGAATCCCGGCGGCGGCTTGATCGTGGCTCCGACCTGAACGAAGGCGTTGCTCACAAAATAAATCATCATGTACAGACCGGCGGTGGCGCCGACGACGAACGCCAGCGGCCAGCGCGACAGCCAGCCGATCTTTTCGAAGAGGCGGGTCAGCATCAACACGCCGAGAAAGAACGCGATCCACAGAAAGTAGCGTTCGGGATTGGAGGTGTCGTTTATGCCGAGATAGAATTTGCGATACAGGTTGTCCCAGTAGTAGGTGACAAACCAGTATCCCGCCGAGACGCCGACGAAGATCGCTTCACACGCTTTATATAGGACGTTGTCCTTGTATAGAAAGGAGATAATACCAATGGTCAAGAGGGCCGCCAGCCAGATTCCGAACGTTTCCATTACTTACTCTCCTTTCTTGACCGGAAGAAGGCGACATTGCCGATGATGATGAACAGGACCACTGCCACGTGGGCGAATGTCTGCGAAAGCAGATAGGTCGTCGCTTTGCCGAAATAACCCGTCTTCTTCTCGAATTGAGCCGCTCCCGACATACCGCCCATCAACCCCAGCAACTGCCCGGCCTGCAAATAGGGATACGCCATCGGCGCCTGTACGGCCGTATTGGCTGCGCTCAAGTGCAGGTTGTAGCGGTCGACCGCGATCTGCACCCATTCCACGGTACCCGGTTTGCCCGCCGAAAGATTAAGGGCCCAGTCGATATTGGAAAAATTGCGGACGTTTTTCAGAAGGGGAATCGAGTCGTACGGAGTATAATTGATATCCGTCGGAAATTGTGTTTTAAAACCCTCGCCCATGCGCAGAATGACGAATTCATTACCCGATTGAAAACCAAGATTGACGTAATCGACGCCGTATTTGACTTGATCCCGAAGCTTGGGTTCGGCATCAAAGGCCGATTGGATGGCCTGCTCGGCCTGCTGCGGTCCCTGCGGCCAAAGGCCCATGATGATGACCCTAAGGTCATGCGCAAACGCATATTTCATAAACGCCACGGCAACAGGCTGTAATTCCGGCGCCGACGGCGGATCATAATCGAATGACACCAAGACCTTGGCGCCCGGCTGCAATTTGGCCATCTGATCGTAAGCTTTCTCCACCTCCGGCGAGATCGGCAGCGGAAGCTCGAACTGCATGAAAAATGGAACCACCAGGGCGATGCCGACGAACAGAAAAACGATCCGCCGTTCCACCGGACGGTCCTTCATGGTCAGATAAAAGATATAGACGAAGCAAAGCCCCAAAAGGACGGTAACCAAGCCGGAAAGTCCCGGCGATAGCTGTATCGGTTTCGGCAAGAGAAACTTGCAGACAAGCAGCACAACGATAATAATCGCTGTGGCGATCATTTCCCCGGCTTTCATCAGTCACCTCCCAGGTAGGTGCGTTCCAGTCCCAGTATGATCCGCAGGGACGTCGAGACCAGCCCCAGTGCAATGCCGATCATAATCGCCCTCTGCCCCGCCGTGTTGGGTACGGACATGATCCAGTCGGCCCAGCTGGACATTGTGTACCCCGTCGGCAAAATCCAATCGGTCAGGAGATCGCCCACCGGCACCCGTCCGAGCATCACGAAAAAGGCGGCCACGAGAAGCAGGGTGGCTTCGAGATTGCGGGCCCGGAAAGCGCGGTACGAAGCTGATGCGACGAAGAAAGCCAGCAGGGCGAACATCGTCGCCGACAGAGCCGAATACACCCACTTGTACATCCAGTCAAATCCGGTGCCGGGATCGCGGTACGAAAACTGAGGCGTTGCGAACAGGCCCTTATACCCCTCGTAAAACCCGAAAAAGACCATCACCAGGAAGGAGATGATGATAATCAGCGCAAAGGGAAAGTCCGGCCGCTTCCGGAAGACTTTGATAAACGATATTTTCATCAGGTTCAGCGCCCCCAGCCAGATCGCGAACGCTCCGATAATCCCGAACCAGTCGCCAAACTGCGCCTCAAAGGCGCCGAACGGCCTGTGGGGAATGAAGTACGCGAGGGCAAACACAACCCCGACGATGAAGGTGATCGCTATTGGAATTTCACGTCTCATTTAAAAGTCCTTTGGTTTAACGCACCACGAAGAGGCGCCAAAAGTCCACGCCGAAAATCTGGAGAATAATTCCCACCACGATGGCGATCAAAAACAGGGCCTTACCCATATCCTGGCCCTTAAGCGATCCCAGTAGTTTCGGTTCGCGTGATAAATAGGCCGACGCAGCAAACAGCTCCTCGCCTATGAGAGTGTAATCGCATGCCGCCACGAAGAATGGCAGCTGGGCCGGCATGGCCGTCCCGGCGATCTGGATCGCGCCGATGCTGTTGCCGGTTTCGGCCATGATCAGCGATTCGGCGAAAAAGGCGCCGATCAGGAAAACCGTGGCCGGCTTCTCGCGCACGAAAAGCCCGTCGATCGCCGCGGCATAGCCGAACTGGTCGTCTGTCAGGTAGCGGACCTGCTCATCCTGGAACGAATCCGGCCGTCCGACCTTGCTGTATGCTTCCTTGACGATCTCTCGGGCGGTGACCATTACCAGTGAACGGGATACCGGAACATCGATACGGGTATCGTTCTGGGCCGCGATAACCGAGACGCGGCCAAGAATCGACATACTTGCCAGCGTCTGGACGTCGTCCATGTCGTTGATCCCGGGAACGTAGTAAATCGTTTTTCCCATCTCGGTGGCCCGTCCGACGGCATTCTCGACCTCGTCGATACCGGCGATTTTGCGGATATAGAACGTCTTGCCCGATTTGGCTCCTAAGATAAAATAGATGATGGCGGCGCAGACAAAGAGGATCGAGATAAACACCCAGAAGCGGCCCTTGTTGAACCATTGAGCGCTTGATGAAACCGGCCCCACTACAACCGATTCGCCGTCCGCATACCATAGGTACTTATAATCGACCTTCTCATAATTGAGGGCGGCCACTTTGTAATAAAATTTCTCGCCCGGTTCAGCCTGGTTGTCGGTGAAACTGCTGACCCCCTGGGTGGCGTTGCCCAGCGTATCGAACTGGCCGCTGGCCGAGGTACCGCGCAAAATTATGTATTCTTTGACCTCGCCGCTCTTGTAATCGTCTGGCGACAGGTCCCAGGTCAAGTTGATCGCCCCTCCGGCATCATTGGGAGCGTCTTTGGCGACGATATTGAACGGCGGCTGGGGGGTATGGGCTGCGATAAAGGCCGAATCATAGGTGGGCGCCGCCGCGGCGGTGTCGCCGGGAGCGCTTTCCTGAGCCGTAACCTGTGCGGGGGTGATCCAGAAGGCAAGTATCGCAACGCCGACTAAACATAAGAACGTCAATCGTTTGATCATAACGATTCCTTGTTGTTTCGGTCTCGGTGGCCGGAAGTATCGCGACGGCTGTCTCGGTCCAGCCGGTATCTTTCGTAAGACGACCCACGTGGGGAATTTGTTCAAGCGTAAGCGATTGTCCATCATCGCCGCCGGCCGTCCACCGCTTGCAAAATTAAGGTATCAATTTATGCCCGCGCAAAGGTCAAGTCAAGCCAAATATTTTTCATGGTTATACTGAACGTCGGAGTTTCGAACCAGTCAACATGAAAACCCCATTCGGCAAAGTCGTAAGGCCATGGCCTGCAAATAAAAAGCCCGCCGGTTAGGGCGGGCTGATTCTTCGTACTTCCGTATCGGGCTCAGTCAACCAGGACTTTTTCGAGATGATCGACGATGTAATTCATCTCGTCCTCGTTGATTATCAGCGGCGGGCTGATTCGGATAGTATGGTGATGGCTGTCGTTGGCCAGCATGTTCAGGTCGAGCAGCTTGCGGCAGAAAGTCATGGCGTCGCCCGATTTGACCTCGACGCCGATAAACAAGCCTCTCCCCCGCACTTCCTTGACATGCTTCGAACGTGCGGCCACGTCCATGATCTTCTTTTTCAGAATCTCGCCCATCTGCGCGGCCCGCTCCGGCAGCTTTTCCTCAACCAGAACCTCCAGCGCCGCAATTCCGCATACACAGGCAAAAGGATACCCGCCGAAGGTGGAGCCGTCCGATCCCGGACCGAAAGCCATATCCATCAATTCGGCGTTGGTGACCATGACCGACAACGGGGCCAGACCTCCCGAAATCGCCTTGCCCAGAATCAGGGCGTCGGGGACGACGTCCTCGTGCTCCATGCAGAACATCTTGCCGGTGCGGCCCAAACCGACCTGGATTTCGTCGAACAATAGCAAAACGTCGTTTTCATCGGCGATCTGCCGGAGTTCACGCAGGAATCCGTCGGGCGGGATATACATGCCGCCCTCGCCCTGCATCGGTTCGACCAAAATGCCGCAGGTATTGGGCGTAATCGCCTTTTTAACCGCCTCGGCATCGCCGAAAGGCACCGATACAAAGCCCGGGGTAAGCGGGCCGAAACCTTCGCGATACTTCTCGGAACTGGAAAACGACACGATGGTGATCATCCGGCCGTGGAAATTATTATTGAAAACGATGATTTCCTGTTTGCCATCGGGTATGCCTTTATGCTTGTAGCCATAGTACCGGGCCAATTTGATGGCCGTTTCCACCGATTCGACTCCGCCGTTTTTGGGGAGAACCTTGTTTCCTTTATTCCCGAATCGGGGCCCCAATTGCGGCGTCAATTCGGTAATCTTCCGATAGAACAGCGCCATTAAGTCGGTATAGACGACGTTGGACAGCACCCCGGCGTAATGACCCTGTAGCGCCTCGACCGCGCGGGCCACGATTTTGGGATGATGATGCCCCTGGTTGGCAGCCGAATAGGCGGCCAGACAATCGAGTATTTTCCGTCCGTCCTGAGTATAAAGCCAGGCGCCCTCGGCCTTGCGGATAACCGCTTTCAGCCGCTGATAATGATGAGCGCCGTATCGCTCTTCCGAACCGAAAACCTCCTGGTCGGTGAGATTCGAAAATCCGAATTTATTCATAGTCTTGTCCTGCGCCGTTTTGGCATCGTTTATTTTCATAATCACCTCCGGATGTCAGAACTATTATCGTGTGCTGCCCATCGGCCGGTAATTTCCGGCACCGCTTCAGCGCAGTAATATAAGAACGAAACCCGTGCCGGACAAGTTCTATTTTTCACATAGTATATTGGTGTCAGTCGCCGTGAATTTCAAACTCGTCGATCTTTTCCCCGGTCAGGTCATACGCTCTGACGACCAGCCGATTTCCAAGCATCGACAATTTGCAGAAATGATGCGTTTTGAGGTATAATTGACTGCAGGGATCGGATCCAGTTTGGTCGTACAACGGCGCGCCGCCCCCGCCGGCTACGATATAATATATGCCGTCGCACAAAGACCGCTCATAATCGTGATCATGCCCGTTGAAAACTACGTCGATATTGTGTTGTTCGAAAATTGGCGCCAGAAGCTGTTCCAGAGTGTCCGCGCCCCGTGGCGGCCGGTGCTGTGCAGCGGCTGATGAAAGACTACTACCCTGAATGTGATCGCGGCATTGATGCTGTCCAGGTCGGCCAGCAGCCAGCGATACTGCTCCGATGACGGCCCCATATCGACACAGCTGTTGAGGACGATGAAATGCGTGTTATTGCGTTCAACCGAATACCATTGCTCGTTGTTGGGCAACTCAAAATTGTCGAAAAAAAGCGGCGATTGATGCTCATGATTTCCCAGAGCCGGAAAATAATCGGATTCCGCCCGCAATGCCGACGTAATGCTGTTGAAGGTGGCCCATTGATCGGCGACGGTTCCGTCACTGACGAGATCGCCGGTATGAAACACGGCCGCCGGCTTCAGCAATACCATTGAATCAACCAGCGCCTGATGTACACTATGCCCGGTACGAGTATCGCCATAAACGAGAATGCACGGAACCATGGTCACCGCTACGGGCAGCGTGTCGGACAGATTCTTGTCGAACGCGACCACCGTGAAGGTCGTATCTTCGAGGTCGTCCGGGGGCACGCCGAATATACTGTCGGAGTCGGGAGTCAGCCAATGAGGATATCCGGAGAAAACGATCGAATCGATCTCGCTGTCTACAGCGGTCGCCGTCGCCCGATAACGGAAATAGAGGCCGCCTGTGGCTTCGGCCTGCGACGGCGAGGTAATCACCGGCGGCTCGGCTCCCGGCGGCATGACATTATCTCCGTTGTCCGAGGAACAACCGGAAATGGGCAGGAACAGCCAGACAAATATAAACAACCACATGGCACAGCGATCGCATGATGACGGCAAGATGAGCGGATATTGGTTCTTCATGATATCCCTTCCCGGAAAATGGCATTCTTTGACGAAATATAGCTGTCACCGCCGTCAAGGTCAATAATTGCCCGTCGTTTACCCCAGGCGATAGGTGTAATTCCATTCGACGGGATACCGGTCCCGACCGGCATCATGCTGCGTCGGCTTCCGCGTCCGAGACTTGTTATGTCGCTGATTGGCGGTCGTAGTTGCGGATCATCATGCCGACGCTGCGTTTCATGCCGAACCGCAGATAAAACGACTGAACTTCCGGATCACAAGTGACGTCGATCATATACAGGTTTTTCAATTTGTCCAGCATCCGTCGCACCAGCTGGCTGCCGATCCCCTGACCACGGTACTCGGGGAGTACTTCGAGTAATGGTATGTAGGCGCTCAAGATGCCATCTCCGACGGCGGTGATGAATCCCACGACATTCCCGTCGGCCTCATCCACCGCCAGCACGACCGCCCGGCTGCCCTCAAGCAATTTCAAATGCGTTTCCGGCGACGGCGGCTTTTTCCACCCGTCGAAAAAACCGGCGAGACGATCCGCAGTGATGCCGTCCATCGAATCGGTGTATGATACCATATGTGGTGTCCTTCGGGAAGAGCCCGCGCGCCGAATTGCAGGAAACTCGGCGTCGCAATCCTATTGATTAAATTCCAGCTTACCGGCCGACTGTTATCCTGTCAACAATAATATTTTCGTCAACGATACGATGAACCCGGGAAAATCCCGGCAGGAGAAGGACATGTGATACCGCTATGGCCCGCGATAGGGTAACTATCCTCTCTCTCGTTCCTTCTTGACACGCAACTTAGCGGTGATCAATTCGGAATGATCGAGCCGCAGTAATCGCGCGAACATGTGGGCGAGGCGGTCTTCGTGCCCCGACAGATGATTGTCGCTGTAAATCACCCTCCAGACCATCTCGATAACAGCGATTTTCTGCGCCCGGTCGAAATATCGATTTATTTGTTGGGCAAAATAATAGAGATCGAGCCGGTGTTCGAGCTGTTCCCGGCCGGCGGCGATTATATCCTCCACCTCGTCCTGAGACAGATTGAAATACGTAGTCAGATTCCGGACAATCGCTTCTTTTTCTTCGGGAGCGAATTTATCATCACTGCCGGCCACTTCCACGAGAAGAGCGGTGGTGGCTACATGGATGTCGTGTTCGGTGTCGGCCCCGCTGTCGGAAACTGATTTCCTGGGGCCGAAGACGTTTTCAAGAAATTTCTTCATGTCAAAATCCAATTACAAGGCTTCATAAGAATCGGTTTCGCACGTCGTCGTCCGGTATCGGGCAGGCGTCGCGCGTTCCGAACCAATGATAACGACGTGCGGCGACGATGTCATATAAAACATCCCGTATGCGGCGCGGGATAATCCTCAGAAGCGCCAATACTTTCCACGGGCCGCCCAGGATGGAGGCGACGCGAAGCATGGCATCCGATTTGACCGCATGACCTTCACCCGCTATCAGCATCACGGAGTCGAACCGGGGCGATTTTCCGTCGGTTCCCTTCAGAACCGCTTCGCCTGCCTTCGTCTGCATAGCCGCGAATTGAAACCGCCCTTCGGGATCGTGCCGGATGATAAATTCCACCAAGCCGTTGCATAAATTGCAAACGCCGTCGAATAGGATCACCGGATGATCCGCCGCTTCCCGATTATCCTGCCGGCTGCGCCTTTCCATAACTGTTTCCATCACCTGCTTTTATACACATCGATCACCGGCCGGTCCGGATGCACGGTCAATCGGTCCGCCGAACTTATCATGGAATTCTCCACATCAAGTAGCGTCGTTTTATACTTACAACGGTGGAGGTGCGGGCGTGGGTTCCGAGGAAATTTCCGACTCTCCGGGGACGACCGCGAGATCGAACTATCGACACGAAGCCGGGATACCGGTCAAAATAAACTTGGATTCGATCCGTAAGTATATTATACAATTTATCGTTTGAACTCAATGACAGGAGGCGAACGCGTATGCGGGTGATATCCGAGGGAAGCAGCAAAACATTACGAGACCTGGGGCTGATCAATCTGGGTAAGGTCTTCTGGAACGCCTCGACTCCCCAACTCTACGAGGAAGCCATCAAGGGACATGAAGGCGTCGTGGGCCATTTGGGACCGCTGGTGGTTCGCACCGGAACCCACACCGGCCGCAGTCCCAACGACCGCTTCATCGTGCGGGATACGATCAGCGACGACAAAGTCAACTGGGGCG
>Ga0315554_1001511_pt1 | contig 13702 bp, 4 predicted proteins | sample SalMarSW160370MG_FD_202114 | JGI IMG/M metagenome (GOLD analysis project Ga0315554, IMG submission 202114) | Salt marsh sediment microbial communities from the Plum Island Ecosystem LTER, Massachusetts, United States - Salt Marsh Sediment SW1603-70 ... | reverse complement strand
CGTACGGAGGCCACGGTCGCGGGAGAGGGTGGGAAAACGTTCAAGGTGACGAAGGGAGCACCGCAGGTGATCCAGCAATTGGCGGCGAATGCTGCTCAAGTGCAATCTGCAGTGGAGAAAGCGGTCAACGGCTTCGCCGCGCGCGGCTACCGCTCTCTCGGAGTGGCGCGGACCGACGACCAGGGAAGGTGGCAATTCCTCGGCGTGCTGCCCCTGTTCGATCCTCCGCGCGAGGACTCCAAATCGACGATCGCGACTGCGCGGCAGATGGGTGTGAACGTCAAGATGGTTACGGGTGATCAGCTGGCCATCGGAAAGGAAATCGCCGGACAGCTCGGGCTCGGCGCGAATCTCCTGGATGCAAGCGGCTTCGGCGACGCGCGCCATCACGAGACGGCGCAACAGGAAGAGTCCATCGAGAAGGCAGATGGTTTCGCCCAGGTTTTCCCCGAGCATAAGTTCCACATCGTCGACGTGCTGCAGCGGCGCGGACATATCGTCGGGATGACGGGCGACGGGGTGAACGACGCACCTGCGCTGAAGAAGGCCGATGCGGGCATCGCCGTCTCCGGTGCGACCGATGCGGCGCGGGCAGCGGCGGCCATCGTGCTTCTCACACCCGGTTTATCGGTCATCATCGATGCGATCAAGGAGAGCCGCAAGATCTTCCAGCGAATGACAAGCTATGCGATCTATCGTATTGCGGAGACGATTCGCGTGCTGTTGTTCATGACATTGTCGATTTTGGTGTTCAACTTCTATCCGGTGACGGCAGTCATGATCGTGCTGCTCGCATTGCTCAACGACGGCGCGATCCTCTCCATCGCGTACGACAAGGTGCGGTACTCGAACGTGCCGGAGTCGTGGGACATGAGGAGCGTGCTCGGAATTGCATCGGTGCTGGGAGTGGCGGGCGTGATTGCGTCGTTCGGGCTGTTCTACCTGGGTGAGCGGGTTTTTCACCTCAGCCGCGAGTTCATCCAGCCATTGATGTACCTGAAATTGTCTGTGGCGGGACATTTGACGATCTTCCTGACGCGAACCCGCGGCCCCTTCTGGTCGATGCGCCCCGCGCGCATTCTGCTCGCGGCGGTGCTCGGCACGCAGATCCTGGCCACCCTGATCGCGGTCTACGGGCTGCTGATGCCTCCGATCGGCTGGGGATGGGCGCTGGCGGTGTGGGGCTATGCTGGTGCCTGGTGGTTGCTAAACGACCGTATCAAATTGGCTGCCTATCGCATCCTCGACCGCAACCGTGCGCTCCTGCTCGCCAGGCACTCAGGGATACAATAAGAGACGTGTGAGTCGCACGTTCGCCGTTTCACTGCCGCAGACACAATATCTGAATTGGTTTCGTCAGAGCGGTCTGCTGGATGTCGTCTAACGGTCGTGGAGGCCGGTGCGCCCCGAGGGTCCTATGAAAAGACGCCTGCCGAACATCTTCTACAATCCGATCAGCCTTGCCGGCGCCGCGCTTGCGAGCGTCAGCTTTGTCTCTATCGTCTTTCTCGCTTTCGTCGGCCAGTTACAGTCAAAACCTCCCGCTTATATCGGGATCGTCTCGTATGTTGCGCTGCCCATCCCTCTCATCATCGGACTCCTTGCCGTTGTCGTCGGCATTTGGAGGGAGAGGCGACGGCTTCGGAAGGGCAAGCCTGCCAGCCGAATGGTGTTCACGCTGGATCTCAGCATCCCGCAGCATCGAGCGGCGGTTGAGTACGTCTCCATGGTCACCATCGTCTTCTTCCTTTTCACCGCCTACGGGAGCTACCAGACGTTCGAATGGACGGAATCGGTTACATTCTGCGGGGAGACCTGCCACACGGTGATGAAGCCGGAGTATACATCCTATCAATTCTCACCGCACGCGCGCGTCAGGTGTGTCGACTGCCATGTCGGGGGCGGTGCGAGCTGGTACATTCGCTCGAAGCTCTCCGGCGCCTATCAGGTCTATGCCGTCCTGTCCAACAATTTTCCCCGACCGATACCCGTCCCGATCAAGAACCTGCGTCCTGCCGAGGAAACATGCGAGCAATGTCACTGGCCGGCGTTCTTCGCGGGCGAGAAGGAGGAGCTCAAGACCTACTTCATGTCCGACGAACAGAACACGCGATGGACGATCGATCTTCTGATGAAAGTGGGCGGAGGTGCGTTGGGTCAGCATGGACCCGCCCGCGGCATCCACTGGCACATGAACATCGCCGATCAGATCACCTATGTGGCTAGCGACAGCGGGGAGCAGGTCATTCCGTGGGTGCGCGCTCGCAACAAGACGACGGGCGTGGTTACCGAGTATCTTTCGACCGACGCGACGCAATCACTCGAGGAGCTGAAGAAGCTGCCGATGCACACGCTCGACTGCATCGGTTGTCACAACCAGCCGTCCCATAGCTATCGCCCGCCCACGCGAATCGTGGATGAGAGCATGTCGCTGGGAAAAATCAGCACCGAGCTTCCGAACGTTCGGCAGGCTTCCATTCAGGCGCTCGTTGCGCCCTACACGACCACAGCGGCCGCGATGGACAGCATTCCGATGTTGATGGCGGCGTACTATGCTCAGCAGTATCCGAAGGTTGCCGCCGAGAAGAAAGAGATCATCGCCGCTGCCTCTGAAGAGTTGAAGGTTGAGTATTCCCGAAATTTCTTCCCGGAGATGCGCGTAAGCTGGCAGGCATATCCGAACAACGTCGGACACCTCACGAGCCTCGGCTGCTTCCGATGTCACGACGGGAAACACCAGAGTCCTGAGGGCAAGGTGATTGTTAAAGACTGCAACGGTTGCCATACGATTTTCTACCAGGGTGCCGAAATTTCGCCGACCGCCCTGAACGCGGCCGGAGTGCCATTCCAGCATCCCGAAGACATCGGTGATGCGTGGAAGGAGATGAACTGCTCGGATTGCCACACCGGGCAGTAAAGCGAGTCTGAACGGACTTTTTCACAAAACCGCCGTCCGTCAGGCTGTCGGTACACTGCTGACAGGCTTGTGCGTTCCGTTCGTGAACATTGCAGAGGAGTAATGGGGTCCATTCGCTCCTGCGTCGCGCCCTCCGAAGGCTCTCCGGGATGAAGTGTCCCGCCATTCTTGAATCTCCCTTGCGTTTCTCTCTGAACTGCGGTAGTTTTGAGGTGCCGTGTCGCGCTATCCTCTCGGAGGCACAGGTCAACGAATGCTCTCAATGAACTCGCCGTACCTCATCCCCGAACGGGATGCATCGGACAACCGAGGGCAACGCCCTCGGGGGAGCAAGAATCAGTCAATCCTCCTTACCCTGTGTAGGTCAATCGGAGGTTGATCGCGTGAGACAATACATTGAAGGTCAAGAAGAGCACCGCAGTAGGAGAACCTTTCAGGACGAATATAGGTCGTTCTTGAAAGAGTATGAAGTTGAATACGATGAGCGGTACGTGTGGGATTGATGATATTTCACCCTTTCAGGGTTTGGCATCATCCGTTGATATCTACAGTGAGGGTGGTACCCCGACCTACGATATCCGACCCCCTCGGGGTCGTTTGTTTTCAGCAATTACAGACCTATTCGAACGATCGATCTTACGCTATGAATAAGGGCTGATAAATGATCGGTCAGACCATTTCACACTATCGGATCGTGGACAAACTCGGCGGCGGAGGGATGGGTGTTGTCTACAAGGCTGAAGACACGACCCTGAAGCGCTCCGTTGCGCTCAAGTTTCTTCCGCCGGAACTCACGCGCGACCCGGAGGCAAAGGAGCGCTTGATTCGCGAGGCACAGGCTGCCTCTGCACTCGACCACGCAAACATTTGCACCGTCTACGAAGTCGGCGAGACCAACGAAGGGCAGCTGTTTATCGCAATGGCGTGCTATGAGGCGGAGACGCTGAAGAAGAGGATCGAGGGCGGTCCGATGCCGGTGAAGGAAGCGACCGACATTGCCAGACAGGTTGGTCAAGGGCTCGCCAAGGCTCACGAGAAAGGAATCGTCCATCGGGATATCAAGCCGGCGAACATCATGGTCACGGCGGAGGGGGTGGTCAAGATCCTGGATTTTGGCTTAGCGAAGCAGGCAGGGCAGACGATCCTGACGCGGACGGGGTCGACGGTCGGGACGGCCGCGTACATGTCGCCGGAGCAGGCTCGCGGTGAAGAGGTCGATCATCGCACGGACATCTGGTCGCTTGGAGTGATGCTGTACGAGATGCTCACCGGTCAAAGGGCGTTCAAGAGCGATTATGAGCAGGCGCTCGTCTATTCTATCCTGAATCAGGATCCGAAGCCGATGCGCAACTACCGGCGGGAGGTGCCCGAGGAGCTCGAACGCATCGTGAAGCGGGCGGTGGCAAAGAACCCGGAGGACCGGTATCAGAGTGTAGGCGAGATGCTGGCGGATCTCGTCACTTTCGAGGAGGGTGGCCAGGCGAGCGGGCGAAGAATGTCGGCCAAAGCGAGGCGGACGCTTTCGATTGTGGCGGCTTCTGTCATTGTGACCGCAGTGGCGCTGGTGCTCTACCTCTCTTCGAGGGAAACTGAGATGATTGATTCGATCGCCGTTCTCCCGTTCACAAATCTATCGAGAGATTCCACGCAGGAATACTTTGCCGACGGTATGACCGATGAGTTGATCACGAAATTGTCCGCGATCGGAGGATTGAGGGTACCTTCCTATCGATCTGTGATGCTGTACAAGAATTCGACCAAGCCGTTGAACGAGATCGCGAAGGATCTCCATGTGAAGGCGGTGGTGGAGCCGACCGTCCTGCGTGTCGGAGACAGTGTCCGCATAGGGGTCAAGCTGATCCATGCAGAGGATGAGAAGCCGATCTGGTCGACGAAGTACGATCGCGAGTTGAAAGACATCCTCGCGCTGCAGGGAGAGGTGTGTCAGGCCATAGTTGATGCGATACGAGTCAAGATCACGCCGCAGCAACAGGCTCGCCTGAGCCATTCGCACACCGTCGATCCAAGAGCATATGAACTCTACCTTCGTGCGCTTTCCTCCGTGAAACGGAACGAGCCTGAGCTCGCATCCCGGCAGCTCGAGCTGGCGATCGCGAACGACTCGTCCTATGCGCCGGCGTGGACGACGCTTGCCGCGTTAAACGTCCAAGCGAGGCGGTTGGATTTGGCGATCGGTCAAGCTCGCAAGGCGGTTGCGCTGGATGCGGCGAACAGCAGCGCCCTCTACAACCTTGCCTACGCTCTCGAAGAGATCGGGAACGAAGAGGAGGCGCTCGCGTGGTACAAAGAAGCTGTTGACGTGGATTCATTGTTCATCCCGGCATACTGCGCGCTGGCGAATATTTACATCAAGAGGAACAAAGCGAAGGATGCCGTGGAGCTTTTGGTCACCAGGGAGCGTATGAATTCTGCGTCGCCGTACAGTTACCTGCTCTACAAGAACCTCGGCAAAGCCCATGCGGCGTCAGGGGAGTACACTCAAGCGCGGGCATCCCTTGAACGATCGCTCGATCTCCGAGCTGACGTGCCCGAGACCGTCTACCTTCTGGCTACGGTTTACGAGGAATTGTCGATGACGAAGGAGAGCGTTGAGAGGTGGCAGCAGTACGCCTCGATGGAAACAGACGCTACGAAACGAGCTGAGGCCCTTCGTCGGGTCGAGCAGCTTGAGAAGAAATCTCAGTGAGCTTGACCTCTTCCCAAACTTCTCCCACGACTTGAACCGGACGGCCCCTCTCACTAGTTGGTGTCTTCCTGCGATGCAGTGTAGGCTTTGAGTCGCGCCCTCTAGAAAAGTCCGAGCACAGAGAGAACCGCGATCATCACGCCGATGATCGACTCACCGATGATAAGGCCTGACGCGAGTGAGATCGAATACCCTTGCATCCACCCGGGGAACTTCTTGTCCATCACGAGCTTTATCATCGCTCCGAGGAATATCATGATCGCGAAATCCGGCGTTATGATCATGGCGATACCCATGCCGTAAGGAGAGGGCACGAACTTTCTGATCTTGGTTTTTTCGAGCAGAGTGAGCAGGATCCCGACGATCAGCCCTCCGATGATACCGTACAGGGCATAGGGCGGAAGTGCGGCGAATCCTTTGGAGAAGAGTTGAGCCATGCCCGACCAACTGACTGCACTCGGAGCCGGCATGATGTCCGTGCCAATTCCGTACGCTCCCGTGAGTGCGAAGAAGATCGGAACGGCAAAAATTGACCCGACTGCTGCTCCTGCAAGTTGTGCGTAGGTCTGTCTTCTCGGTGTCGCCCCCAGCAAATATCCTGTCTTGAAGTCCTGCATCATGTCGGCGGCTTGATTGGCTCCGGAGGCAGTGATGCCGGCAGTCATGACACAGGTCATCATGTTCCCCGGAGCAACGGCTCCATAGATCATCTGTGTGGCGTAGCCCATCGCACCCACAGGATTCACGTCCGTCTCACCGTAGGCCCTCACTGCCAGTATTGAGAAGAAATATGCGAGCACGATTGCGAGAAGCGTCATCCAGATGGGTATTTCGAATATCGCCTGCATGACCGCCGAGATCGCGATCGCTGATACGATGACACAACCAAGCCAAAGAGACAAAGAGAATTCAATCTTCTGGGAGCCTCCAAGTCTGGCCTCCTTCATCGACCGGAATGCCCGTGTGATGGTCCCTCCGCGCAGCGCAAGTGCTGTAAACCCGGCTGAGACCATCAGCGCGATCGCCGCCCACAAGTTCCAGTTCCTGATCTCTCTCGTCGCAAAGCTCCCGATGATGTGGGCATCTGCCAACAGCGGACCGAGGACCACCCATCCGAGGATAGCGCCCAACAGAAGGCTTGCGCCGATCCTTGCACCCACCAGGAAGCCGACTCCAACCAGCATTGGACTCCAGTTCAATCCCAGCCCAACTTGTTGAAGGGAATACTGACCAATTCTCAGAGGGACGCGGGTGACCATCGGAATGATCGCCGGCACGCCGTCTCTGAACCAGGTGACCAGGCCCGAGAGGAGTCCGGTGACGAGGAGAACCTTTGCTTTCTTGACTGCGTCTGCCCCATGCGCGTACATCGATCGTATCGCTTCCGCACAGGCAGTGCCGCTCGGGAAGGGCAATTTCTCGATGGTGACGAACTGCTTTCGAAGAGGGATGGCAAACAAGATGCCGAGGAGGTTCGTGAAGATGATCCAGATGAATAGCTCAAACGCACTGAAGTGGTATCCGAGCAAGATCAGTGCAGGGACTGCACTGACCATGATCCCAATGCTCGCCCCGGCGGAAGCCATCGTCTGAATGATATTGTTTTCGAGGAGGCTGGAGCGTCTCCTGAAGAGCTCCAGAATCGCGAACCCCAGGAGCGCGGCCAGTATCGAGCTGCCTTGAGTCATTCCGGTCTTCAATCCGAGATAGATATTGGTCGCAATCAACAGAATGGCCAAGAGACCCCCCACGACGAACACCTTCGCCGTGAGCTCCGGGAGCTTGTTCCCCTGATAGACTTCGGTGAGCCAGGTCTGTTCCTCGGATCGAATATTGTCCAGACTTTCAGGTTGTGCCATGGGGACCTCGTAGAGAAAGTTACGTGGATTCGATTTCTTTGATTCTCTTCAAATCACCCGGAGCACCGAGTGTTTCAAGCGTTCCTTTAGCCCGGGCAAGATGCTCCTGCAGACCCATTTTGTTGCCGATGAGCTTGTAGAAATTCGCAAGCTCCAGGTGGGTCCTCGCCAACTCGTGCTCCATTTTAAGCTCAGAGAATATCTGTTGGCTTTCCTTCAGATGCGTCTCGACTTTCTTTATTCTCTTTGACACGGTCGTCCCCTCGGCCTTGCTGTTGAGCTCAACGGTTTCGATGACCCCCAACATCCTCTTCGCGAAACCGAGACTCGGTTTCTGCTTGAACTCTTCGGCAAGCTTCACTCCCTCCAGCGCGGCTTCTTTTGACTCTGCGAGTTTCCCAAGCCCCAGCTTCGCTCTGCTCAGGTTGACGAATGCTTGAGGCTCATAGATTCTCATATTCAGCTTGTGCATGAGCTGGATGCAGTTCTCAAGATACTCGACCGCCTGATCGTATTTTCCCAGATCATTACAGACGGGCCCGAGGTTTGCATAGGAGAGGATCTGACCCGGCAGGCTGCCCATCTCCTTACTGATCGAAAGACTCTTCTGATGCGTTTCGTAGGATTCGCTGTACCTCCCTTGATCCTGGTAGATAGCGCCGAGGTTCGTGTACGTTCCCGCAATTCCGACTCGAAATCCGATTTCACTCATCAACTGGATACTTTTCTCCATCATCTCGGCGGCCTTCTCATAGTTCCCTTGTTCGCAGTAGATGATACCCAGATTGTTGCAGGCCTCCGCGATTCCTTTCTTATCGGCGATCTTCTCGCGCAGTTCCAGGCCGCTCGTGTGCATGAGCTCTGCCTGGGCATAGTCACCCTGGTCAAACAGGATGTTCCCGAGGTCGTTGTAGGCCTGAGCTCTTTCTTTGAGATTGCCCTTGTCCCCGAGGATCTTCAATCCTTCTTCAATCTCTCTCTTTGCCTCCGCGTACTTGCCGGTTGCCTTGAAGGCCCGGGACCGACTGAGCCTGATCTTTCCGAAGGTGGCTGACAAGTCCGAAAAATCAGCATCGTCGCCGACCACCGAATGAACGTGTTGGTTTCCCCCGGCATGTTCCATTGTTGTTTCGTATTCAGATGTCGCTTCATCCAGGATCTCTAAGGCTTTCTCGTTTTCACCGTTGCTGATGTGCACGCTGCCCAACTTCTGCAGAAGCTCTACGTGTTTTGGCGACGACGGACTCAGGATGGATTTCAACTCACGATAGGATCTCAGGGCGTCATCATGCTTGCCCGTCAGCGCCAGCACGTCGCCCAGCCCTTCCAACACGGTGTTCTTGTGCTTCTTAGGTTCCGGCTGTGTCCCGGCTTCTTCGGCAGTGTGCAGGATTTCGAGTGCCTTCTGGTAGAATCCGATCGCCTGGCTATTTGCGAAAACGGCCTTTGCGCTTCCGCCTGCCGTGACCAGGAACGGCAGAGCTTTTTGTCCAGCTCCGGCCTCCAGGAAATGATGCGCAATACCCGGGGCGAGACGTTCATCGTCTGCGTACGTGTTCGCTAGATAGCCTCCGATGATGCCGTGATATTCGATCCGAAGTTCCGGGATGAGAGCATCGTACAGGAACTCTCTGATCTTCCCGTGGTCGAAATAGTACACTTTGTCCTTTGGATAGATGATGTGGTGGTCTCTCTCCAGGGACTGCAATGTTCTCAGGAGCTCGAGGCGGTTGAGGCCGAGACAACTGCCAATGGTGTCGGAATGGAACGATTCCCCCTCCACGGCGCCGATCTCCAACATCTCCCGTTCGGCCTGGCCGAGCCTCTCGATGCGCCTCATCACGATGTCCTGGATCTTGCTGGGAATGGTGATTCGTTCGTAATCTTCACGCAGGTGGAATCCTCCATCTTCCTTCTCGATGATACCTTCCACCTTCAAGAGCTTCAACGTCTCCATCACAAAGAACGGATTGCCTTCGGTTTCTTTATGCAGAGATTCAAAGAAGGATTCGCCGAAATCCGAATCCTGGAAGAGAGACCAGACCATCTGTTGAACATCGCCCTCCTTGAGTCTCTCGAGATTGATGATGGTCAGAATCCCCTCTTGCTTCATGCCCGGCTGGATCTGCAGCAGGGGATGGATCCGCCCGTCGGGCGTTGTGCGAGCGTCCTCGGGCCGGTAGGTTCCGATGATCATCAAGCGCGACGCCAAGGTATTTCGAGAACTGTACTGCAGGAGGTGGAGAGTATTCTCGTCGGCCCAATGCAGATCGTCGATGAAGAGAATGAACGGCCTCTCCTGTGAGATCCTGACGATCAGACGAGAGATCGCATCCCAGATCTGCTCTCTGCTCTCGATAGTGACTGTCTCTTTGCCGGTGATATTCAGAAACACCCGGATCACCGGAAGTTGAGCCGTCAAGTCCGGAGCTCTCTCACGGATGAATTCCTCCAACTTCTTCGCCGTGGTGACGCCCTCATACTCAAAATAGCTCCGAATGGCTTCCACGAACGCCTGGTAAGGATAGACTCCCTGTCTGGGCGGGCATCTGCCGGCCAGCGTTCGCACTTTCATCGTCCTCGCGTATTTCTCAAGCTCTTCGACCAGGCGGGTCTTGCCAATGCCTGCTTCGCCTGCAATGAAGACCGTCTGACCCTTGCCCTGTGCTGCCTGGTCAAAAAGCTTCTTCAGGGTCTCGAATTCCTCATCCCTTCCCGCAAGCCTGGCCTCGAATCCCCTTCTTCTTGCTGCCGTGACCTCCAGACCCTTCTCTTCGGCTTTTGGCCAATCGACCGAGGCAATGAGTTTGGGCGGAGTCCTCGCCGCTCCCGGTCGGCCTTCAAGAAATGCCTTGACCTTCGTGAGGTCCTGGATCATTTCGTCAACATCTTGGTAGCGCTGCTGCGGCTCCTTCCTCATGGCTTTCACGACAACTTGCTCGAGAAGCTCGGGGACATCCTTGTTGAGCTCTCTGATGCTGACGGGGGAAAGGTTGACGATAGAGTAAATGACGGCCAATTCGTAATCGCCCGGGAACGGCAGCTGTCCTGTGAGGGCCTCAAAGAGGACAATTCCCAACGAGAAGATGTCGCTTCGGTGATCCACAGGTTCGCCGACGGCCTGTTCGGGCGACATGTAGGAAGCGGTTCCCATCACCGTCCCTTCCTGGGTGAGGATACTGGCATCCTGGAGTTTCGCGATGCCGAAATCCATCACCTTCACACCTCCACCCGCGGGCACCATGAGGTTATCGCTCTTAATGTCGCGATGAACGATCCCCATCGAGTGTGCTTCCTTCAGAGCCTCACACACGGCGATGCTGATATCGATGGCCTCCTGCGGCTTCAGCGGGCCCTGTCGCAGCACTTGACGTACGGTCTTCCCCTCAACGAACTCCATGCTGATGAAGAATTGCCCCTCTTGCTCGCCGACTTCGAAAATCTTCACGATGTTTGGATGGCTCAATCTCATCCCCGCGGCGGCTTCTCTCCGGAATCTTCGGCGGATCTCATCGGACGCGGAGGGGCCTCCGGTCATGACTTTCAGCGCGACGATCCTATCCTCCTGGGAATCGTGCGCCCGGAAGACCTTTCCCATGCCTCCTTCCCCCAGGAGCTCCAGGAGGTCGTAGCATCCGATTCGTTCTGCGCTCACCATCGGTCAACTGTTTGATTATACGATGATGTTCTGAGGAACAGCTTGTTGGACTCCGGTGATAGTTACGTACACGCCCTGTGTCATTCCTGCGTAAGTCCCGAAGGGGATCCCTTTGGGACAGGGATCCAGAACGTGATCCCCCGCTCGCTGCAAGGATAGTCAAGCTGCGGTCTGGATGCCCTCTTTCGAGGGAATGACACGCTCCTTTTTCTGGTACGGACCACATCTTCTCAGTGGTCCGTGTGAATCGCAACCCGGCCTCAATCCACCGGAGGCCGGGTTCCAACCACGTGACTACTTCAACAGGACGAGTTTTCTGTGCGACACGAAATCTCCGGCCTGCATTCTACAGATATACATGCCGCTCGGGAGCCTGCTGGCGTCCCAAACAACCTCGTGATACCCAGCTTCCCTGACCGCGTTTACCAGCGTCGCGACCCTCTCGCCCAGCACGTTGAAGACCTCCAGAACAACTTGACGCGCTTCGGGTAGTTGATATCTGATCACCGTGGTCGGATTGAAAGGATTCGGGAAGTTCTGTCCCAGTCCGAAGTCCTTCGGCTTCGGGACATCGTCTTGTCCTTCCTCACCCAACTTGCGAGGAAGAACGCCTACCGCGCGCTGCACGTCTTCCCACGCGACCCTGTGATGTTCGATTGCCGTGTCATAGTTCTTCTTGTCGGCGAGCTTCTGTGCCTGGTCCATTTGTTTCTTTGCATCGTCTACGAGTGCTTGGCACGTTGGACTGTTGCAGGTGACCTCATTGAGAGCAATGGCGGCAATCACGGAAGACGCGGCGTAGAGATCACTGATGGCAGCAAGAGCGGTGCCTTGAACGGACGGCTTGCCCAGGATCTTCGTCAGTTCATTCACAGCCTTCCTCAAGTCTTTGAAGACCTCACTCCCACCTGGAGTAAGATGGTTGCCGTCGGTCCAGAACGACGAAGAGAGACAATGGTTGATGCTTGCGAGCGCTGTCTGCACGGAGTTTTTCACCTTCTGGTCATTGCTGCTGATGCCGGAGAGGAGATCCCTGGCATCAGTGATTCTATCAAGTGCGGAGCCCCCGTGATAAGCGGACGATGATACATAGATCGAATGTTCGCTCACGGCACTGAAGTCAGCCTTCGTCGGGTCAACCGCATTGATCTTGATGGCCCGTATGATGAACCGGTAGCTTCCGACGACGCTCGGTGTAAACGTGAGCTTCTGCAACTCTCCAGCATTCTGGAAGGGATAGGTTCCCAGCGTTGTGCCATCGGGAGCGATCACCTCCGCAGTTACCTGCGCATCGATGATGGGTTGACCGCCAATCATGTCAATGTCATGTTGGTGTTCACCGCCGTTGTTGATGCGGGCTTCGATGTTCACCTGTTCGCCGAGGAGGTACCGAGCTCTGTCGAACGTAACATCCAGTGTGGCGTCTTGTTGTGCTGCGATGTAGATCCGATACGTTTCACCCGGGCTGCCCGGCTCGCTGTAGTTCACCCAGCCTGACCAGGTTCCGGCCTTCGGGTTCGTAATCCGGTAGTATTCGTACGTCGGACCATTAACGAACGTGATGCCCTTGGCGGGAACGTCGCCATAGATCCTCCGAGTCTTATCTCCATCAGGCGGAGGCTCTAGAATGCTCAACTCGACGTGGCTTCCCTGCCAGTACGTCCCGATCTCCAGCACACCACCTTGCCAGTATGTTCCTCCCTGCCAGTATGTTCCACCTTGCCAGTATGTCCCTCCTTGCCAGTATGTTCCTCCCTGCCAATAGGTGCCGGGTTTCCATTCTGACAGATCGCTGATCAACCTCGGCTCGGAGAGATAGACGATCTGCATTCCCAGCAGTCTGTACCAGATATAGTTGACGATGTCGCCAATCTGGGCCGCATTCTCAGCCAGGGAGTAATCACCGTGGGTTTGATTGGCGATGAAGCTGCTCAGATCCTGCGCGACCCTGCTCGATTGAATGAAACCCATCGTAAAGATCTTGGTCTTCGAGTCAATGTCGTCGAGCACGGTGCTTGCATGGGGATCCGCGTCCTGCTCGCAGGAGCTAAACAGGATCATTGCCCACTGATCACGTTCGCCTCCGGAAGAGCTCAACTGGGCTTGACCCGCCAGCAAGCCTGTTCCGATTGAATGGAGTTCGCCACCCGGCGTAATGCCTGAGATGGCATCCTTGATCGTGGCCTTGGAGAGCTGACTTACCGGCGTCATCGAAAGCACGACGCCGTCTCGGAGAGTGACGAGCGCGATCCTATCTCCATCTCTCATCTTATCGACGAGCTGGAGCGCGCTGTTCTTCGACGCCTCGAAGGCATTCAGCGGTGGGCCGGCAAATGCGCTCGAGCCATCGAACACGAGAACTAGGTCGATACGCTCGTTGGGGATGTTGGAGTAGATGTACTCGATGCCACCCTTGTCTCCCTCGCCGAACGGTGGGGAACCCGTTTCTGGACACAGAGTCCTCTTCTTCACCTCACCCTTCTTTATCATGCCGTACATCGTTTCATCTTGGTTGCCGCTCCCCATGCCTTCAAGGTAACCCGCATCACCCGATTCATAGA
>Ga0315554_1001509_pt1 | contig 13708 bp, 14 predicted proteins | sample SalMarSW160370MG_FD_202114 | JGI IMG/M metagenome (GOLD analysis project Ga0315554, IMG submission 202114) | Salt marsh sediment microbial communities from the Plum Island Ecosystem LTER, Massachusetts, United States - Salt Marsh Sediment SW1603-70 ... | reverse complement strand
TCTTCGTTGCCGAAAAGTAAGCATCGATTATCAAGCCAGTCTTGGCCTGGATGACATCGGCTACCCCTTGTGCTTTGAGTTGCTCGCACCTGTCGGCCGTTCTGCGGCATTGCCACACGATAGCCCGCCCTACAGGCTCTCCGGTTAATCTATCTACGAGTATGGTCGTCTCCCGCTGGTTGGTAATGCCTATGGCGGCGATATCGACATCCCCAATTCCGGCAGTATGTTTAGCCTGGCCGATTGCCTGCAAAGTCTGTGCCCAAATCTCCAGGGGGTCGTGCTCCACCCACCCTGGCCTGGGATAGTACTGGGGGATCCTAGCGTAACCACGTCCGCGTATGGCGCCGTCACGGTCGACAATACATGCCGTTGTACCTGTGGTACCCTGGTCGATCGCCAGGATGTAGTTTCTCACTCTACATCCTTCCCTACTCTGCCAGGTTCCTTTTGATTCTGCCACGGCGCATGCACGACCCGCTCCCGGGTAGCGGGTTGAAATCGGATAGTCATAGATAACCAAAAGATACCGTCATTTAGCCTGCCCCGTCAAGCTTTACGAAGTAGTCTCTTTTGCTGCGCCCAGACGGGGAGACGAAAGGTACAATTTCAGCTAGCGACCACATACTATGCCGGCATAACGCCAATCGACTCTTGACAAAGATGATATAATATATCGTAATACTATGTACTCCGGTGTTGAAGAGTGATGGGCGAGGACAAGATAGCGGAGGCACACATAAGTAGCCCCGAAGGGCTACCCTTTGTATCGGTGGTCATACCGGCCTATAACGAGGAAAACTACCTGCTTTCGTGCCTGCAGTCCATAAAGAGACAGGACTACGCCGCCGAGTACGAGGTCATCGTAGTTGATAATGCCAGCACGGACAATACCGCCCAGATAGCTCGCGATTGGGGAGCGCAGGTCGTGTATGAGAGTAAGCGAAGTCCGGCCTGCGCACGACAAAAAGGTGCCGAAGTAGCTACAGGTAAAATCATCGCCTTCATCGATGCCGATACTCGGGCACCAGCCCACTGGCTTTCGACCATCGTGTGGCGCTTTCTCTGTGAGCCGGAGATGGTGGCCCTAAGCGGACCCTATGCCTACTCCGATGCCGGCAAGTTCACCAGGATTAGCTCCTACGTTGGTAATTTCCTCAACATTATCACAGACCAGCTTTTCCGCAAGGTTTTTAGGAAGGGCGGTGCTATATGGGGGTGCAACTTTGCCGTGCGGCGTTCAGCATTTTGGCAAGTAGGTGGATTCGATACCAATATCAAATTTTATGGCGAGGAGTATGAGCTTTCCCTGAGATTGAGGAAGGCTGGCAAGGGACGGATCATGCCCCGGCTGTTTGTCCTCACTTCGGCCCGCCGCTTGAAGAGAATAGGCATAGCAAATCAATACTGGAACTGGATGGTGGACTACTTCACGGTCCTGTTCTGGTATAGGCCGATTCCCGAAAGGCTGGAAAACTGGCCGTCCAAGGCGCGGCAAACATTGGTTGCCAGTTTTTCCTGGCAGAGAGTGAGAGCATCCTGGGTCTATGTCGCCCTTTTCTTCGGCCTGCTTTGGTTGAATATCAGCCCCGCGTTCGAGGCAGTAGGAAGGGTCGCTTACGTTCTCGACATCGGTGTTCTGAGTACCTTGTTTGCCTACCATGGGGTCAACCCTCGCTCCCGGTTCTATGGCAAAGTATTGTCTAATGGCGACCGCGACCGGCTCCGCATTGCGCTGACGTTTGATGACGGCCCCAACGAGCCTTACACCTCTCAAGTTCTCAACATACTGGAGCAATATAGAATAAAAGCGACCTTCTTCATGATTGGACAGAATGCTAGACGCTACCCTGAGACCTGTCGGCGGATAGTGGCTGCCGGAAATGCAGTTGGTAATCACTCCTATCATCACCTCAAGTCACTATGCCTGAGACGGGGCAAGACAGTAGCGCGCGACATTGAGATGGCTCATCAGGCAATCTATGAGTGTACCGGACTCGAGCCCACGCTTTTCCGTCCTCCTCACGGCTTCCGCAGTCCCTGGCTGATGCGGACTGTTCGCAACCTCGGGTATAGGGTAGTCACCTGGGACAACATGACCGGTGACTGGAATGCAGAGAAGTCCGGCGATGAGATTATACTGGCTATTCTTGGGCGGGCAAAGCCAGGTGGCGTAATTGTCCTGCATGACGGCCGCGATACGAGGTTAAACTACGACCGCAGCCACATGCTCCAAGCTCTCCCGTTTGTGATTGAGACCCTCCTGGAGAGGGGTTTTGAATTCGTCACCATACCTGAGCTTCTCAAGTCACAAGGGCCGCTTTCAGCCTAGCAAGTCGGTTTCGGCATCAAGGCGAACTCATTCATGTTTTGGGCCATACTTGCTCAGAAGCGCTGCTCTCGAAAGCCAGACTTCTTTTAGCTCCCACGGCTTCTCTCTAAGCCCCGATACCTCGTCTCCCCGCAAATGATAGACCTGCATCAACCCGGCCATGTAGAAGAGAGCTCCCTTCTTCCTCAAGCTATCGGGCAGTTCATCAACCTGAAATCCCAGTCGTCTGGCGGCTACGTGTAAGATGGTGCTGCCATGGAGTGCTCTAATATTACTGCCAAACGCCCCGCTCGCCACTTGCTGAGCTAGAAAGTGCAGGTCTCCCGCCAAGCAACCGAGGAATTCCCGGGGCGATTGAGAGGCGCTTAAGTTCAGCTTACGCCTTCCCCTGAACCATTCATTGTTCAAATGAAGCTCTATGATCGTGTCTCCGGCCTTCACTTCAGAGCCGTCATTTAGCACTCTGGTGACGCCTTTGTAGTGGCGAAGGTTGAAGCGAAAGATGCCGTTACTACCGGCCTTCAGCGGCTTGATGTGCTCGATTACCCTCAGAAGTCTGTCGACCACCGGCCAGGTTATCAGGACGAACCGGGGGGGCACCGCTTTTGGCATTAGCTCTCTCCGTAAGTACTGTACCGGCACAGGTACATGTAACCATATTCTACTATAGGGAGCTCGGCATGTCCTAACTGTGAACCTGTAGCCTGGCCAGGTAATCTAATTGCATTAGAGTTGGGCATTGTTCCTCTCTATATTTTGTGCAACAATAACCTGAGTCGTACAATGATTGGCTGGATAAACGGGGCACTTGCTACACTGGCTGCTTCCATAAGCGTTGATAATCCCGCGGGACTGGCAGCCATATTTTTCATAGCGGCATCATGCGACATTGGTATTCCTTTTCCGTTCGTACTTGACACCATCGTGTTTTTTACGACCTACGAAGTAGGGGCCCTCTCATGGCCGGTGCTCCTTGTCCTTCTGATGCTGTTGGGTGGCAGCCTGCTGGGAACGAGCATTCTTTACTGGGTAAGCCGACTGCTGGGCCCAAGATTCGTAGACTGGGTCGGGAAACGTTCAAAATTCTTGCGACGTAATCTTGAGCAATTTCAAAATAGGCTGGGCAGATGGACCATACCGGTGATAGTTGCTGCCAGATTGACGCCCGGTTTGATGCAGGTGTCATCGGTGGCTGGCGGCACAATGCGCATCCCTTACTACCAGATGGTGCTGTCTATACTATTTTCTTTCATTGTCTATGATGGGACATTAATTGCCCTGGGGACCATAGCCAGGCTCGGGTTGAGGGACGTGGGCCCTCAGTATTCCGCCTGGATAGTCATCGGCTTCGTGGGCATAATGACCACGGTGTTTGTCGCCATTCACTTAATAAGGCGGAGAGCCAAATGGAGTCAGCGTAGCGTGGAAATCTTGACCAAGGAATAGCTTACGGGAGAAGCCATTCAGCAACCTGGCTGGCGGGGGCAAAAGACATAGCAGACAGAATTTCTGACCCTCCCTTCGCCGCCATAACTCTTTCTGCCCACTCGCAACGCCCAACGTTGCGATGAGTTGCTGCTCGCGAAAGGTATATAATAACAGTGCATGTCATCGTCAGAAGCCGCTAACTCACGTTGCAGATGCCCATGATTGACCATGAGATAATACATATTGCCGTGGCTCCTCCGGCCAACCTTAATGCAGACCTCGTAACAAGCGTGGCAGCCATTATTAACGCGGGTATTTCCCAGACACGTCTTCTTCTGGCTGGCGAGGTGCCCAAAATCGTTGCTCACTGCGACAGCATGCAGGTAGCAGAATCCATGATTCAGAACCTGCGGGACATGGGCCTCATGGCAATTACTTGTCGGGATTCTGAACTTCGCCAGTTTCCGCAAACATTCAAGGCGCAAACCCTAGAATTCAGAGAGAGGGAAGTTCTGTTCCGGGACAGCACCGGCCCCGAGAAAAGGATAGCAGAAGACGATGTCTTCCTGCTTCTGGTGGGGAGAGCCGAAGCTTGCCTGGAGGTCGAGGCTACAACGCAAAAGACCAAATTCAGTTTGTCCCGGACGTTGCTCATGGGCGGCATCCCGGTCTGGCGAACGGTTGACGAGAAAACCAAAACCCACTCCGTTCAGGCTGAGTGTTTTGCCAGGCTCTACGAACGAAAATCAGCGTCCCCCAGTGTAGACATCCTTCAACACCACATGAATTATTCGTTCCTAGGTGCAGAAGTGGCTATGTCCTCTTCCACAAACTTTAGCACTGTTGTTCTGGGACTCCGCAAGACATTCCCGCAGGCGATTTTTGATGACAGGCTGGCGAAACCTTCCGTGCTGACCATCTCTTCCAGCCGGGTCCGGGAAGGTATCGAGATAAACTGCAGGTTGATTTACTTGTTCCACGCAGTGAGCAGCGGCCTTGACTCGTGTACATAGCTAGGTTGTCTCAGGAAACCGATAGGTAATGCATATGGTCGTCCAGCTTTGGTCAGGGCTATGCCTGTTGCCGCAGGGTCATTCAAATTGCGGAATTTCAAAAACCCGCGGGCGTGATAATTTTGTCACTTTTCGCTGCCGGATTTTATGATTTTTAAATTAACGAATTGCTACACTAGTAGGGAGGTCAATCCACGGGGATAGGTCGAGGCATGAGACAAGACACGTACCGTGCCATCACCGTTGCGGGCAAGACAGACGTGTTATTGAAGCGGATTGCCCAAGCAAGTGCCTGGGCTCTATTGGCCACCATAATAGTTGCGGTAGTCTCCGGTTGGGGCATTACCCAGACCGGAATAATTTATCGCCTTACCTTTGGTCTGATAAACCGCGGACTGGCCGACGCCATTCATCGGGCCACAAACGTGCCACTGGCTCTCTTCTTTCTCTCACACGTCTTCGTCAATATAAAGCTGATGATATCGCAGAGGAGCCCATCCAGGGGATTGTTGACCAGTAGTATTTTAGGCGTGATTGGAGCCGGTTTGCTGGCAATAATGATTTATATGGAATATTTCCGCTTAGGAGGATAAATGAATATTAGATTCATAATAGCAATCGCTCTGGCAGTTGTTCTTTTGGTCCCGATGATCACTTGCAGCCCCTCGTATACACCGCTTCCTGGCGAGGTGGAAGCTACGGAGTTCATGGGTGTGCAGTTGACCTCCATAAGCCAACAGCTCAACAATGCTCTAGCCGGTACACAGGTTATTAATAATGAGACCTATCGACTCGTTGTTGATGGTCTGGTAGATGATCCCCTGAGCCTGAACTATACAGACTTACTGTCATACCCACAGGTATCAAAGCTTGTGGACCTCGTCTGTGTGGAGGGGTGGCGATTCACTGCCAAATGGACCGGCCCGACTCTTAATTCCATTTTTGCCGACGCCGGCGTACAGCCAGAAGCCAAGATTGCCATATTCTATACCGCCGATGACTCCGTGGGCTACACATCCCTGGAGTTGAGTTATGTTCAAGAAAACAACATCATCATTGCTCTGAAGGACAACGACATCACTCTGCCGCCCGATAGGGGGTTCCCTTTCCAGGTGGTTGCCGAGGGCAAGTGGGGCTATAAATGGGCCAAGTGGGTCACCCGAATCGAACTATCCGCCGATACAAGTTTCCGTGGCTACTGGGAGAGTCGGGGCTACAGCAATGATGCGAATATCACCGGCTGATTTTGACCATGGAGCGGGGCAGACCCCTTAGCGATTTTCAGGACAGTGTGCGCTTTTGTTCAAGTCATCATTGGTGCATATTACACAAACCGATGAAATGTTAGCTAAGGGACAGCCTACGGAAGAAGTTATTGAGGAAGGCCTTGCTGAGAATCACCAATTCAAGCTGGCCCCTGGAGAAATTGACCTGATTGTCGGGCGAACCAGAGAGTCTCTGGCGAAACCTATCAGTATCTAAGAATAGAAATAATTAGATAAGTTGATAAACTCATTTTAAGGAGGAATTCAAATGAATACTGTACCAGAATGGGCATGGGAGTTTCACGGGCACCGTTGCCCTTTCATGCCGCTCGGCTATCGCATGGCGAAGCAGGCTATGCAGGAGCTCGGCGTAGAGCGCGAGAAAGACCATGGATTCTATGTCATATCTGAGCTTGGGGTTGGTCACCCGCAGACTTGCCTCATGGATGGCATCCAGGTAGCCACCGGAGCTACCTATGGCAAGTCGCTAATGGAAAAAACTTTTTGGGGTAAACTTGCGGCCACCTTCTATCATCCTAAGAAGGGAGCAATCCGCCTATCACTCACCCCGGAGTTCCTGGATGAGTTCGGCAAAGCGGAATTCTTTGCGTTCAGAAAGAAAGGCGTTGAACCTTCGCAGATACCAGCTGATGTAACTGAAAAAGCACTAAGTTGGGTAGCTGCTCAACCAGACGACAAAGTCTTCAAAATAGAGAAGCTCCCGGATTATAAATTTACTCCTGCAAAAGGCTCGTTTAACAGAGTAAGATGTGTTAAATGCGGTGAGTACGTCTTCGAACGTTATGTCCGACTGGTCAATAACCAGCCTCATTGCATACCTTGCTCAGGCTACAAAAATTAGAGACGGGCAGACCAATACACTCGGTTCTTGGCAAAATAAGAATATGGCGATTACATCCACCATCATAGCCATTGCCGGCATCTTAGCGGTATCGGTTGCCTTCTCGATGGTGGGCCAGGGTGGCGGCAGCCTTTATGTACCCATACTTCTGGCTTTGGGAATGAGTGTTCACGATGCGGCAACCACCAGTTTGTTTGTAATAGTGGCGACGTCAATTTCAGCAGCCATTATATATCGCCGGCGCAGGATAATTGACTGGAAACTGGCCTTGGTTATCGAGCCGCTAACTATAGCCCTGGCATTTGTGGGTGGTCTACTGGCAAACTCTATTGATGCTACTGTACTCAAGATTGTCTTTGCCGGGGTGCTCATCATTACCGGTATTCTTATGATAAGACCGGCAAAAGAAAAGGAGGCCAATAATTCACATGGTTGGGGCCACTGGAGCCGTAAGATGGGAGACAACAACTACGTTGTGCGCCTACCTGGTCTGATGCCGGTGACAGCGGCAGCCGGTTTTGTGGCTGGTATGATTGGGATATCTGGAGGCGTTTTCAAGCTACCGGCCATGGTGCTAATTGGACGTGTCCCGATGCGCATCGCTATCGGTACTTCCTCACTGATGGTGGCCGCCACTGCTACTGCCGGTTTCTCCGGTCATATCGTCGGTGGCTCTTTCAATGTAGTTGCCGCGTTACCCCTGGCTGCGGCAGCGTTCGTTGGCGGGCATCTCGGCTCCAGTCTATCTATTCGTATAAATGCGCCTGTACTTAAGGTGCTCTTTGCCATCATATTGCTCCTCACTTCTGTTTGGATGATTGTGAGCATCTTTATTAAATAAGTGTAACCAAACCAGTCGGGAATGGATAATTACGGATGCTGTTGAGCAAGAAGCATGAGTAAAAAACCGGATTCCAGTACTAGCAGGCTTTCTTTTCTTGACCGATTTCTGACTCTATGGATATTTCTGGCTATGGGATTCGGTGTAGGACTTGGTTACTTCATCCCCCAGGTTGGGGATGCCATAACCCGGCTCTCTGTCGGTACTACATCTATTCCTATCGCCACAGGGCTTATCCTGATGATGTACCCGCCTCTAGCCAAGGTGAGGTACGAGGAACTGGGCAAGGTGTTTCGTGATTGGCGTGTCCTCGGGATATCCCTGGTTCAAAACTGGGTCATCGGACCGATACTGATGTTCTTCCTGGCCATCGGCTTCCTCGGCTTCCTCTGGCATTATCCCGAATACATGACAGGCTTAATCATGATAGGCCTGGCACGCTGCATCGCCATGGTCATCGTCTGGAATGAGCTCTGCAAAGGGGATAATGAATATGCCGCCGGGCTGGTTGCCCTTAACTCCATTTTTCAAATAGTATTTTACTCGGTTTATACCTACGTTTTCATCACCATACTACCAACCTGGTTCGGGCTGAAAGGCTCGGCTGTAGAGGTCACGATAGGCCAAATAGCTCAAAGTGTTTTTGTCTATCTTGGTATCCCTTTCTTTGGTGGTATGCTGACCCGCTTTTTGCTTATGAGAGCGAAGGGGCGCCTATGGTATGAGAGTAAGTTCATTCCGAAAATTAGCCCTGTTACCCTGGCGGCTCTGCTGTTCACCATAGTGGTTATGTTCTCGCTCAAAGGAGAACTAATCATACAGATACCTCTTGACGTGCTGCGTATCGCGGTACCATTGCTCATCTATTTTGTCGTTATGTTCCTGGTCTCCTTCTACCTGGGCAAGAGAATCGGGGCTAACTATGCCAAGACGGCGACTATTGCTTTTACCGCGGCCAGCAACAATTTTGAACTGGCCATTGCCGTGGCGGTAGCCGTTTTCGGCATCGGTTCGGGACAGGCGTTTGCCACCATCATCGGACCGCTCATAGAGGTGCCGGTATTGATAAGCCTGGTGAACGTTGCGCTCTATTTCAGGAGAAAGTTTTTTGCAGTAGAAGACCAGGAGCAGGTATGTAAGATTGAGGAGGTTAGGCCTCAAGAATAGTTTGACCTCAGTTCACTGACGGAGGAGTGACTATGAAAAAATCAATAGTCTTCTCTGTTTCGACGAGGAATTGTTTGGCCTTGAACGTATAATGTTGGACAGTGATGGTGCAGGTGCCCTGAAACTCCTGAAGAAACACCTGGAGCGCGCAGTAAAAGCCGCTACCTCTGGAGAGGGCCACTGAAAGCCCTGGAAAGCACAATTATTCACTCCCGAAGGGCCTGAAGGACCCGACGGCCCAGTTATCGATACTCCTTCTATCTTCAAACAAGCATCCGGGATGTTTGTCCAGCCATACGTATAACTGCCTGATGCGGTTTATGTTTTCCCTCAAAGCTCCATTACTGATCAAACAGCTAGGTTTTAGTCAAAACATTCGAGGTGATGAAAGGATATAATCAGCAATCTTCTGAATAGTTGCCCAATCCTGGTTTGTTGGCTCAAATCGTCTATCCACCTGCAATGTCCACCCCTGAAACTCTTTGTCATAACTATGAATTGTCAGGTTGCCAATCCTTTTCGCCAGGTTTTTTACCGCTTCATCGCTGGAAAGCACCTCGGCCAGTCCAGTATGATGCTCGTTACCTTTCCAGGTCACATCCACTACCTTCCCGAATAACGGCAATGTCTTTTTTCTTATCGTCTTTATGTCAACCACATGATGATTTGGGACAGGTCTCTCGTCTGGTACACAGAGAACAACCCACCATAGAGGAGGGCTGTTCTTACTCGCATCTTTTTTCAAAATATTTATCCATCTGACCAATCCTTCGGGTATGTCTATAATGCCCAAAGAACGTTGATACCATGAATTCTCTATTTTTTCTTCAGCCCGGCCGCGTTCAGCCAAATCCGCTCTAATACCCAGAGAGTTAAGGTCCCGAGCTAGTTCATCTCTTGATTTATCACGGAATATCTCTCTCATTTGTTGGAATTATGTTATAGCATACCGAAGATAACTATGAAACCTATTCTTTAACAAATTTCGTGATGCTGGGGAAGCGGGTCTCAAACCACTACGTCTTTTAGGGCACATAATCCTGAGTCACGCTCGTCTGTCAATTCCAACAGTCCGCCGCTAGGAAACCACCACCAGCCAGTTGCCAAACCCCCTGTAATCCTCCCCCCTGCCGAGAGCGATCCACAGGGAAGAGTTGCCGTTAGACAGAGACGAAATGCTCATCGAACCGGAAAAGGTTTTGGCAGTCGGAAACCACTGTCTCCTCAGTCCTGAGTTTCTCAGCAGACTATGACTCTGACAATATCCGCGGTACGTCTATAGGAAGGTCTAGCAAACACGTAGCTGATATGTCATCGACACAAATTGGCTAAGCGTGTGATTATGTCAAGTACCCAACTTCTTGATCAGAAAGGCCATATTTTTGCCGAAGTTCCAGGCTGTTTCAAGTCCTTCTTCATCCTGTAGCACTTCGCCTTTTTCTCGGCCGATAGCCACATTCCAGTACGTAGAACCAGGAATAAAGAACCCCAGAATCTGAAACCAGAAGGTAAGTTGAGCAATTGTGAAGTTCCTGCCGGAACGGCGTGAGACTACCAAGGGCCCGCCAACCTTACGCTGGAATGGCTCACCATTCCAGCGTGCGATGTAGCCAACACGCTCCATTAGTCCCTTAATCAGCGACGTAGCCGAGCCATAATATACCGGCGAAGCTAGAACTATGCCATCGGCGTCTTTCATTCTGAGGTATATCGGAAATAGGTCATCCTCAATAGAGCAGATCTCCTGTTTCTTGCACGCCATACATGCCGTGCATGGTCCTATCTTCAGGCCGGCTAAGCGGATAAGCTCGGTATCCAACCCCTCTTCAGAAATTGCTTTAAGCGTATGTTTGGTCAACAATTCCGTGTTACCGTTTTTCCTGGGACTGCCAACGATACCTATGACTTTCATCTCGCAACTCCTTTGTCTATCCCTGTTTATGAACTACTAAATTGGTGGGGAAGGGGGGACTCGAACCCCCACGCCTTTTAAAGCACATGATCCTAAGTCATGCTCGTCTGCCAATTCCGACACTTCCCCATAATTCTCCCTCCCTTGGAGGGAGGGAGTTAGAGGGAGGGGGATTTCACCTTCACCCTAATCCTCTCCCACCAAGAGCCAGGAGTTTCATGCTATTACGTGTTGACTATAATACAATAGCATTTTACGAGGCTAGCCTCAAATGATCGCCTTGAAAAAGTCTGGAAACCGAGCATCACAGGGGGATACTAACTGTTCAATAGGGAATGCAGATATATGCGAAAAATGAATCTTGTGGTAAGATAGATAATAAACTCTCGCCGGGGGGTAGTTTGAGACTATGAGTATACATGTGGGAGAATTGAAAAGAATAGCTCAAAAAGTCCTAGACACATTGGGTGTTACAGATTATTCCGAGCTGCAAATTACGTACGCACTGAGGACTGAAGGGAAATGGAAAGTAAGCTTTGAGTACGAACCTTATCATCGTCGTTTCAGTAGTGGTGTTGCTAGAAAGATAGGGTCTTTTGCGGTTGATGTGAGAACTGGAGAGATTGAAGGGGTGTGGTTGGATAGGTCATGGAAGTAATAGAGATACTATGCCCTTAGCAACCGCTACAATCACTCTATGAACTTCAAAATGAGGTTCTAACCCCTTTCAAACTCCTTGAATAAACCCCAGCAAATTCCAGAGGCACGATCCTTCACCTTGTGAAAGGTCAGACCTACTACAAATCAGACATTACTCCCCAGAGTCATGAGAGAGCGAGTCCGTCGCCCAATCTAGGGGCCCACAGTCTTTTGCTGTTAGACCGGTATCAGTCTACATGAACAGAGGAGAGTTCATCTAGGGTTCATGGAGATTTCACGGAGGGTTCATCAGGGTAATGGTAATATATAGGCGCACCATGGCGAGGTTTCCTCTGCTATTGTGTTCACTCCTCAACCTCCTTTCTTTGTGAGGGTCCCGGTTAGCCCGCCGGGACCCTTAAGTTTAGGATAGGCCACACTGTGAAGGGCAGAAAGCGGGGCGCCAGCCACTATTTTTGGCTATGCAAGTAATGTCAAACTACCAGGTATCGACAAAATCATGGCCTGCTCTCTCGGTGCGTTCAACGGGAGCAGCTTTCAAGCCTTCGGTAATCCACCTGCGTGTATCCGCCGGGTCAATAACCGCGTCGATCTCAAGGTAAGAGGCCATATTGATGGCCTTCCCTCTCTCATATGCCAAAGCAACCAGTTTCTCGTAGAGTGCTTCACGTTCTTGCGGGTCTTTCACTGCCTCAAGTTCCTTCCTGAAACCCGCCCTGACTGCGCCCTCCAATCCCATGCCGCCGAATTCTCCGGTTGGCCAGGCAACCGCAAAAAAGGGCTCGTGGAAGCCCCCTTTTGCCATAGCCTGCGCTCCCAGTCCATATCCCCTGCGCAGAAAGACCGTAAAGAAAGGCACCGTTAAATGAGAGCCGACCACAAACATACGGCAAACGTGGCGAACCTGAGCCCGGCGTTCAACCTCCGGACCCACCATGAATCCCGGAGTATCCACCAGAGACACCATCGGCAGACCGTGCGCACTGCAAAGCTGCATGAGGCGCGCTGCCTTGTCCGCTCCTTCCGCTTCAATGGCCCCCGCCTGGTACTTGCAGTTATTGGCTATAACGCCAAAAGGCTTGCCCTCGATGCGTATGAAACCAGTAATCATCTCCGGGCCGAACTTGGGTCTTAGCTCAAGGAATGAGTCCGTATCGGCTATCGTTTTTATGATAGCCCGCACGTCATAAACGTATCTTCGTTGCTCCGGAATCATGTTGCGAAGAAGGCGCTGGTCGGCAGCCTTCCATTGGGAAACCATTCCCTGGAAATAGGAAAGATATTTTCTGGCGACTGCGACTGCTTCTGCGTCGTCAGCCACAGCAATGTCGACAACGCCGTCCTTCGTTTGCACGTCCATAGGCCCGATATCCTCCGGCTTGAAAACACCAAGTCCCCCGCCTTCGATCATAACCGGGCCTGCCATCCCGACGTTGGCAGTTTGGGCAGCAATAATCACATCACAACATCCCAGCAAGACAGCGTTGCCGGCGAAGCATCGGCCCGATACAATGCCTACAAGCGGCACTCTTCCGCTCAATTTCGCAAACATGGCAAAGGTCGCCAGGTCCAGTCCCGCAACCACGACACCGTCTGCATCGATATCACCCGGCCTCCCGCCACCACCTTCGGCAAAAAGGACCACGGGCAGACGCTGCTCGTGAGCCAATCTCAGCATACGGTCCTTTTTCTTGTGACCGAAAAATCCCTGGGTACCGGCCAGGACCGTATAATCGTAGGCTATTATCATGCAGCGAGCCCTGTCTTCTCCAAACAACGAGCTGTTGACCTGTCCGATGCCTGCAACCACCCCATCGGCCGGGGTCCTGCTCGTGAGGTCCTCAATGGTTCGACGCTGGCGCTGGGCGGCCACCGCCAGGGCACCGTATTCCATAAAGTGCCCGTCGCAGAGGTCTCTTATGTTTTCACGAATCGTGCGCTGGTTTGTCTTCCGACGCCGCGCCACCGCCTCGGGGCGTTGCTTGTCAAGTCCCCGAGAATGCCTCTCTATCACCTCCTGGAGATCAGCACGCATAGGCTCTTCATCAAGTTGTCTATGCCTCGACCTAGAGTCGTTCCCTGCCTCCACTTTGCCCCTGCTCTTGGATTCTTTCATGTGCGGCACCCTCCTCTATGTCGTAACTATAGCTGTTGGCAAAATGAATTATAACAAGGGCAGAGAAATCCTTCTGCCCGTCCCGCAGCAAAGCCAATCTCCCGGGGAAGCA
>Ga0315554_1001508_pt1 | contig 13713 bp, 11 predicted proteins | sample SalMarSW160370MG_FD_202114 | JGI IMG/M metagenome (GOLD analysis project Ga0315554, IMG submission 202114) | Salt marsh sediment microbial communities from the Plum Island Ecosystem LTER, Massachusetts, United States - Salt Marsh Sediment SW1603-70 ... | reverse complement strand
AGCGTGTACCCGGACAGAACTGCCATAAGCTCTTGCTGCAGGCTTTCAATCTGCCGCACCGCCGCGTCGTAGCGAGGATCTTTCGACACCTTCAGGACTTTTTGGTCGAGCTTCTTCCCGATGACGTAAAAGAAGTCGCCCGCCCGGGCCGCGTCGAGGATCTTCTGGTAATGCACGACGGCGGAAGATCCGGAGTTCTCTGCTGCCCTGCCGATCTTCCCGATAATCCTCAGGATCTCGCGCTCAAGCTCTCTGGGATCAACGGGTGATCCATCGGCTGCCGGCTGGCCGACGTGAGAAGTCAGCGTTCTGTAGATATTTTTGACCTCACCGGCGATGGCATCGTATGGGTTCCAGAGAAATCGTTGCTGTGACCCCCGGTTTTCGTTCACACGCGCAATAAGCGTTTCGACCAGGTGGCGCGCTTCCGGATCTGTTGCGATCTGCTCGGCGAAGAGGTCGAACGCCTCATCGAGCAAGGTATCACTCTCGAGGACGAGCTCGAACTGCGACGGGAGGCCGAAGTCGAGAGCGGAGACCTTCATCACCCTCGAGAGGAAGCTGTCGATCGTCTGAACCTGGAAGTCGGAGTAGGAGTCGAGGATATCGTCGACGAGAGCTTCCGTGCGCATGCTGAGCTCATCACGCGACAGAGAGAGAAGCTCATCAAGGTCATTCAGCGTCTCTTCATCACCGAACGTCGCCTTCTTCAGGTACTCGAGAATTCGCTGCTTCATCTCGATGGCAGCGTTGTTGGTGAAGGTGATGGCCAGGATATTCTTCAGGTCGGCGTGCGGAATCCGATCGGAGAGGATGAACTGCAGGTACCGGCGCGTCAAGGTATGCGTCTTGCCTGACCCGGCGGAGGCCGAGACGAGGGTAAAATCAGGCAGCCTGAGGTTGCTATCGTTTGGGAGGATGCTTGGCACGTACGATGCCGTTGGACAAGGGACAATTTAGGAAATATTTTGAAATGATGGGAAGGAAAATCAACCTAGAACTCATCTCAAGAACAATCCGTGTCATGCTGAGCTCGTCCCGCTCTTTGGGTTCCGCTCCGGTAGCGGGATTCTGAGGAGCGGAACCTGAGAGGCAGGAGTTCAGCATCTATCCTTCAGCTTGGAATAGACCCCGAAACAAGTTCGGGGTGACAGAGCTGCCGTTCTTGAGATGGCTTCTCGTGAAATCTCTGCGGGGGGAAAAGCGGCCAGCACGTTTTTAAAACTGGCGTGCCGTCAGCCCTATTCCATCTTGAGCTTGTGAAGCTTGGGGGCGATGACGAGCCTGCAGTACGGGGCGTTCGGGTTGTTGCGGTAGTAGTCCTGGTGATAGTTCTCTGCCGGGTAAAACTCCTTCAGAGGCTGGATCTCTGTGACGATCGGATTCTCAAACATCTTCTGCGCCTCGAGCTTCGATCTCTCCGCCTCCTCCCGTTGTTTCTCGTCGTGGTAGAAGATCGCGGATCGGTACTGCTCGCCGACATCGGCCCCCTGACGATTCAGCGTCGTGGGGTCGTGGGATTTCCAGAACATCTCCAGCAGCTGCTCATAGCTGATCTTCATCGGATCGAAAGTGATCTGGGCGACCTCCGCGTGGCCGGTCGTTCCCGTGCAAACCTCTTCGTACGTGGGATTGCGCTTCGTGCCGCCCGAGTATCCGGAGACGACCGATTGAACGCCGTCGAGCTTCTCGAACATCGCCTCGACGCACCAGAAACATCCTGCACCAAACGTCGCTTTCTCAGCCTGAGCCATCTATGATCCTTTTGTTATTGGGAAGTTCGGGGATTCAAACGAGAATGTCCGCGCAAACGTTTCCCTGTACTATTGCAGGCGGACCTGGAAATCCGCGTTCTCCCATCGGCCCGCTTGGGGCCAGTAGAAGGTGAAGTCGACTACCGTCCCTGCCGGAAGTTTCTCCGTGGGAAGATCCGCCACGTAGACTCCCAATCCGGTTTCCCGCGTCTCCGTATCACTTACATCCTGCCATCCATTGATGCCCCAGTGTACCCGGGCCGGTGTCAATGTCTCCAGCCGCAGGGTCTCGCTGGCAGGGATGTTGCGGCACTTATGGTTGAAGCGCCAGAGAGCGTACCGTGATCCGACCTTCTCCACCTGATATCGCTGAACGGGTTGAGGGGGGAGGTCGAAGACACGGCCGTCCTGCAGCGAGCGGCGCAGCTTGATGTACTCCGAATGAGCCCACACAAGCGGCATGGCGGAACCGGAGGGTTTGCCGAAAAAAAGCTCCCGCTCGGGAATATCGGGTGCATCCCAGATCTGCTCAGAGATCATCCCCCCATCGTTGGCGAACGCCTCGATTGCGCCAAGGAGCTTCTGAGCCAGATCCTTCCTGCCGGCCGCGAGCTCATAGTGGGCACGCTCGCCGGTGAGCAATGGCCAGGCCCGGCCGATGCCTGTGCCGTCAAAGGGAGATCCGTCCTCATGCTCACCGTACCCGTCGTCATTGTAGCGATGCCATGCAGGACCGTAGGGTGTATCGACTTTCAACAAAGTGTCGATGACCTTGACGGTGTTAAGAATGCGCGGATCGTCAGGCGCCCGCAATCCAAAGCGCACCAGCGCGAGCGCGTCGGGGCTGACGATCTGTTCAGCCGGCTCCGTGCTTTGTCCGGGCGGCCGGTTCTTGATCGGCACGAAACCCTGGATCGGAGAAGCCGCCTCGGCTTCCTCGACGGGCGCCACGCGCACGTAATAACCGTCGACCCCCACCCGGTCCGCCAGATTGCCGCCGGAGACGTAGATCCACCTCTCGACGTGGGCGTTCCATGCGTCGGCTGTCTCGCGCAGGTACGATGCCACCGTTGCTTCCTTGCTCATCTCTGCAAGATCGGCTGCCGCCAGCAGTCCGGCTATCTCGGCCGCCAGCGTGAACGGCGAGTAACCGGGGTCCTCCTCCCAGCGGTCTTGCTGCGTCACAGGGCCGTTGATCACGAGAAAGCTCGCAGCCTTCTGCGCCATCGGCCAGAGACGTCGTACCTCCTCGTCGTTGAGAATTCCCTGGCGCCGCGCCAGATCGACGAGCAGTACGGGCAACGCGGTTTCGTCCATCTGTATGCCGTGCCAGTAGGCGGTGCCGTTGAGCCACATGTTCTGTGACCAATGGCCATCGGTCTCCTGTGTTACCTGAAGATAATGAATCACGCGCCGCACTTCGTCGCGCGCTCCGGCTGCAAGCAATCCCCCGGCAGTTTCTGCAAGATCGCGCGGCCATAGCAGGTGATAACCTCCCAGATCGTCATCCCCCTTTGCAAAACCCCAGGGGACGGAAAGGCTGGCGATCGTCCCGCCGGGAAAGTTGGGAGCCTCGTGAGTGCGGAGTACTGCGGTGCTGACGCGGTACAGGTCCCGTTCCTGAGAACTGATCTTCTTGATCTGTTTGAGTGAGCTCTGCCAATCTTTCCATTCCTTCACGAAGAGGTCGCGGGCGACATCGAAGCCCTCCAACAGGCTGGCCGACGCTCGATGGCCGGCCTCTGCGGCATTCCGGCCGAAGGCAAGGGCCAGCACGAAGTCACCGCCGCTCGCTTGCAAGTCGATTTCTCCGGTCAATGCAACGTTGCCGTTTTCTGCCCGCTCGTACACCCACCTCATCCGCTTGTGATTCATGAGGTCCTGCCATCCATCGGATATGCCCACGAAGCCGGCAGACATCTTGAGCCAGGGCACCGAACACGCGAGCGCGAGCGCATAGCCGTCCCTCTCTGCGAAGAGCATCGGCGTTCCTTTGTAGTCGCCGATCCACGCGGTGTTCCCTGCTCCGCGGTTCGCGATGTGTGAAGCGAGCACGGCGTACAGGTGGTAGCTGGAGAGCGGACCCTGCAGGGGCGTGAAACGCGTTCGCTGCAGCACCACGTCGCGCAGCGGGTCGGTGATAACCTCTTTTTCGATCCGGTATTTGTTCTCGCTGCAGCCGTTGGTGAGCCGGAAACCGGGTACACCCTCAGCGATATACTCCACCTGCGAGGAGGCGTTGCGCTTCTCTTCGGAGACGAAGCGATGGCCGTCGGTGACGATGAGGCCCAGGTCTCGTGTACATGCCTGGTCGACACGGGGGTAGTACACCTCATTCAGGATGCCGTGGCTGAGCGTAAACCAGACGCGGCTGGCGGCGTTCAGCGCCGTGCCGACGCCGCTCTTGGCGCTGGAGGTCCAGCGTGCGGGAATGCCCGGCCAACCGGGAGCGTACTGCTGATGATCGTCCATGTTCCTATTTTCTCTGGTCAGTCGTTCGCCCATTCGATCACCGCCTTGATCTCATCTGACCCATGATGATCGAAGGCTGCCGGGAAATCGCCGGAGGGATGTCGGTGCGTGATTAGCTTGTCGACAAGGTTGCCCCAGCGCAAGCGTGCGGCTCCCAGGTCGTCCACCGCCATTTGGAAATGATCGCGGGAGGCATTCACGCTCCCGACCATCACTTGGTTATTGAGCACCAGCTGCCGGATCAACTGAGCGCCCGGGATTTCGAGCGGCCGGTTGCCGCCGGGGATGCCCGTGAGCACGTATGCCCCGTCGGGAGCCAGCGCGTCGAGCAGGTTGAACTCGAGCGCCGCGACCCCCGTGCCTTCGACGATCAGCTCCATCGGCCCGAGGGTATCGTCCACCTTGTCCACAGGGACCTTGCGTCCGTCGATGTAATGACCACCGATGGCGGCAAGCCACTGGGGTCGGGCTGTGTTTGCATCGACAATGTCGAGGCCGTACACCTCGGCTCCGCGCAGGCGCAGCGCCAATGCGGCAAGCAGGCCGATGGGCCCCATTCCTGCTGCCAGGCAGCGCCTGCCGAACAGCCAGTCGGGTGTGGAAGGAGCATCCGGAAGACGAGCCGTCTGCAAGCGTACCACCTCATCGATGGCTTTCTCAGCGACAGAAAGGGGTTCGCACAGCACGCCGACGGATTTCAGCTCCGCCGGTACACGCACCACGTACTGTTCTTTATCGACCACAAATTCAGTCTGGTACCCGTCCAATCCCCAGATGCCCCGCTCGTGATACTGTCCGGTGCGGCACATATCGGGACGATTCATAGTGCACGGAAGGCACGTGCCGCAGCCGCGTCGTACCGTGAAGACCGCGTAATCCCCGACTTTCACACGGCTGACAGAGCTGCCGACTTCCACCACGTGCCCGAACATCTCATGACCGATGACGAGATCTTGCTCTCCTTCCGGCGCGAGGGAGCGCCCACCGGCTATCTCCTCTCGATCCGTGCCGCAGATGCCTACTTGCAGCACCTTCAGCTTGACCTCATCCGGCGCCCTGAGAGACGGCTCCGGACGGTCAACGAGGCGGGCCATTTTTGTGCCGGGGATAACTGCAATTCCTTTCATTCTTCAATCTCCAGACTGACGTACCGATTGTTCCACCTCGATCAACGGAGTTCCTTGCTGAGGTGCCGAGTACCGCGGTCGAGCAACCACAGTGATAATACAATGCGAATTCCCACTCACAGGTTCCCAGCCTTCAGCTGGGAGTAGAGATATGCGATGAGCGAGGAGATGAGGAAGGGCAGAGTTGTCCTGCGAATTCAAGTGCCAGCGCCCGCGCAGCCCATGAGGATTAATCCGATTGTGCTGGCCACGCGGGAGTGTCGCGCGAGCGACGTTTCACATCTCGCGGTTGAAACTATCGTGTTCGCCTTCTTCAGCTTGCGCGCCTAAGGCGCTTGTAGATGACAAACTCATTGCCAAGGACGAGAGGGTGTGTAAACTCACCTTCTCTCAGCTTTGTCAGCTCATCCTGGATCTCGGTCGGAAGCGTGCGGATATTCACGCTCCCCAGCGACCCACCCGACCGGCGGGACGCTGCAGTCGAAAAGTCCTTCGCGAGAGTGTCAAATGCCGTTCCGGACGACAGCATCTGGTAGACCGAATCTGCAATGACGCGATCCGGACAGACGATCTCCGCAAGGCTCATCATCAGAGGTTCCTCGAACCGGAGATAGACTGTTTGCCGGATCCAGAGCTGAACCGGCTTGCCGTCAGCCATCGCGGGCGAAAACCGCCATTTGAGAAGCTGGTTGACCGCTTCCTTGTCCCACGACGCAAACCGGCTTGGTGTCAGCAGCTCGGCGTGGCGGACGGAGCCGTCTGCAGCGATGAGGAACTTCACGTCGACGCTGATCTGTCGATTCGGCACTGAGACCGGCCACGGGGGGAGCGGGGTTTGATACATGAGCTTCGGAAGGGTGTCGGGCGCTTCGGGCAGCTGGAGCGAAGTGCAACCACCCAGAAGAACAAGTGCTGCAATGAGGAGGCGTGCCATATGCCACCCCTTTCTGACAGGTACATACAGTTTAGCCTGTCAGTTCAAATGTACGGTAGAAATTCCTTCCCGTCAACTGCCGGGGGGCGACAACGAGCGGCCTTTCCTGAAACTCGCGTCAGCGGTTGCGCTTGCTCCGTATCTTTCTACGGGCAAGCACTTTGTAACCGCGGGAGCCGTCACGGCGAGGATGGTGACAGTCAAGGCAGGAGGGTGCGGAATATCGTCGTTACACGTACAGCGCGCTGCTGAACTCGCGCCGGTGTTTGAGTGTGATGGGATGTTCTTCCCCGAGGAACTTGAAGATGGCGATGCAGGCTTTCCGGGCGCCGTCATCGTCGTACGCTCGGTCCTGCCGAATCACATCGATGAACTGACTGAGAGCGCCGTCGAAATCCCCATCGAAGAGGAATCGAAGAGCCTCACGATAGTGCTCCTGCCCGGCGCCGGCAGGAAGGTTCTCGGGATTCGTCACGAAACCGTGCAGGCGAGCGATGGTCCTGACCGACTCCGTGATCTCAGAAAACTCCGGGTCATCAATGTTTTCAATAAGGCGAGCCGCCTGCGCGGGATCCTTGAAGAGCGTGAGGGGGGCCAGAAGGACCCTCGCCCGGTTATTCTGAGGGTCCGATTGAACAATCTGCTCGAGGAGGCGTTGAGCCTCCGTGCCCTTTCCCTCCTGGATAAGCCGCTGCGCCTGCGCAAGCTGTTTTGCGAACTTGCCGGGGAGGGCCTTCTGCAGCCACCGCTCGACCTGATAATCAGGGAGCGCACCGACGAACTCATCGGCAACGGCCCCGTCGACAAAGAGCTTGACGTTCGGGATGCTGCGCACCTGGTAGCGCGCAGCGACTTCAGGGAATTGTTCCGTGTCGAGTTTTGCCAGCGCCCAATTCGTGCCATCTTCCTGCGCGAGTCGCTCCAGAATCGGGCCCAGGACACGGCAAGGCCCGCACCACTCCGCCCAGAAATCGACAAGCACAGGAATTTCGTGGCTCCGCTGAAGGACCTCCTGTTCGAAATTCAATACATTGTACGACATACGCTCAACTCTTCTCAAAATCAAAAGATTCCGATCGAAAGAACGATCCATCCTCTTGCGACAACAGGTGCCGCAGTACGGCTCTTTCTAAGAAAACGCTCGCGGAAGCGGAAAGGTTTCTGGCAAAGCGGCGCTCGTCAAATCAACAACCTCTCATGGTTGAAGCGATTTGCCGTCGTTGAAGGTGATCGTTGATATCTTGTGAAGATCGGCGGCGTTGAAGAATATTCCCTCGCGCTGCAACAACTCCCTCCGGGCGATCTCAACCTTCAGGAATGGATAGAGAGAGTCCTGGCCGAAGCTGTCGGACTCAATTCCGCGGCACGTTATCCCGATGCGGTCGAAGAACTCGGAATAGGGCTTGATCCATGGATCGGTGTTCAACACTTGAAGGAAATCGTAAAGATCCTGCTTCAGGTGGAAGACGGCGATCGGATCTCGCAGCTTGGGCCCGCTTGCGTCTCGAATATCGATCATGCACGAAAGGCGGCCCGCCGCCGGTTCAATCGCGATGCTCACCACGTGTGCATAAAGATCGTGCAGCGAACGGTCGAACGTGGAGATCCTCCAGCCGTCGGTCACATCGATCGTTTGGCCGGAGGTCAAATTCTGAAGCTCGTCCTCAAGATGAGCCGAGCGGCGGGGCTGGTCTTTCGAGGCGAGAACCTCCGCGCGAAGGCGCCCGATCTCCTGATCGCTCAAGAGCGACTTCTCTTTCGGAAAGGCCGGGAACGGAGTGTCGGATGTCTCACGATGAACGTCGCGAATCCTCTTCTTGTCAAGCTCCTCCTCAATGAAGAGGATCTGAGAAGCATAGCCCCGAAAGGAGAGGGCCGCCCGGATAAAATGCATCACGTTGGTAACGTCGAGCATCTCTTTCGAAAGGTACGCATATCCCGAGGCCATGCCGATGAACATGAGAACAAAGAGGTTTCCAAGAGTGCCCGCGAGGAGGAAGTCGGCGATCAGGTAGAACGTCAAGACGATCCATCCGAAGCCAGTGAGGGCGAACAGCCATGCGAGCATTCCTGAGGCGAAAATGCCCCAGTGGGGAAGGTTTCCTGCCAGCGAGGCCTGGCAGAGCTTCCGAAGGATCAGATAGGAAGCTGCGAAAAGGCCGAAGAGAGTGAGTGTGAATGCCATCATCACTTGCGCCTGCTTGATCAGAGAGGTTCTACAGGCGGGTCGAGAGATTTCGGACCAGTTCCTCCAGCCGCTTCTTCTCCTCCTCGTGGCTGGCGGCGAGCTCCTCGGCCATTCGTTTTTCCTCAGTAAGCTTGACAACCGGCAAGATGATCCCGCAGAGGACGATAGGAACAAGGACGTACAGCGGGTCGAACAGGACGCTGTATTGATCGTACAACCATATGCTCAACACGAGGACGCCCAGACCGAGGAGGAAAGAAATACCAAGGGTGAGGAGGCCCCGGAGGTTGTAGCTGAGAACGGAGAGGAGCACCACAATGAGTATGATGATGAGGAGATCGTAGTCGTTGTACCGTTTCACATAGTTACCACCCAGAATTGCGCTGATGATCTGCGCGTAGGTCCAGCTGTAGTTCGCGTAGGAGAGCTGCGAGAGGCCGCTCCAGTCCAGAATGACTATCTTGCCCTTGTAGTATTCCCACGCAGCATCGAGATTCTTCTCTCGCGGCGTTCCGCTCCAGGCCATGGGGAAATAGCTCAAAGAGTCTGTCTCCGGCAATGCCGTAGCATACACCCCACCCCGGTATCTTGGAAAAGAGAGGCCCTTCACATACGCGAGGCCATCTCTCTCGAGCGGGATGGTGTAGGCTCCGAAGGAGACGAAAGAATGTGACGTTCTGATCTCCAGACTGTCGGGGTAGCCAACGTATCGTTTGATGGCTTGAAGCGCGACATCCGGTACCTGCTCCCCTGTGTCAAAATCCTTGTACGCATTGGGGGCGATCCGATAGAGGACACCATATGAATCTGTGAGTACCGATGAGACACCCCATGGTATCTCGAGCCGGTGAAACGTAGGTTGCCGCGCCCACCTCGCCCTTCGTTCTTCGAACATCAAGGGTGTCCTTATCGAAAAGCGTGAGCGGGTTCGTATTCCCGAACTGAAGACCGCAATACTGTCGCTGTTGATCGCGTCGAGAAGGCTCAGATTGCTCGGAATTGTCAGCAGGTCTTCCGGAAGTGGTACGACCACCACCGCTGCCCCGATGTTCTTCAAGTGGTGAACGATCCGCCTCGCGCCCTGAAGGTAGGCTTCGTCTGAGATGAAGCCCCAGATGGGGAGCGGCGCGGCGGGCATCTCGGCATTTTCGGGGGCGCGGCTCTGCCAACGGCTGCGTGCAACCGCCGCGAGATCGAGGCTCCTGAGTTCCAGGCTGCGGAGCGCCCCGAAGCTCATGAAGCCTACAGAGAGCGCGAACAGGAGCATCGACCAGAGGAAGTACTTCAGCAGAAGATTAGTTTTCATGGGAACCGCGAGTTCATCGCCAGCCGGTCGCAGGACCTCGATGAATTGGTGGATGATGGAGGAGTTATGGCCGATCCACAGGTTACACGGCGCGAGGGTCGACCGCTTCAACCTAAGGACAGCCGCTTGGTGCCCGCGGCTGTCGGCAAGGCACGCCGGTGATCCGGACGGGCCTTCCGAGAGGCAGTTACGCTATCGTCAACGTTGAGAAGGGGAGGTCGCCGCCGAGGGTTGGGGCGCCGCGGAAACCACACGAGTTGCAGGGAATCGAGGTGGTCTGCGCGAAGGAGCGATTACTTGAAGCTTGCGACCGCCCGATCAACGCTCTCGTAGGTCTTGAACACTTTGATGAGCTGTGTGATGGCGAAGAGACTTTCGACTTTGTCGGTAACACTGGCGAGCCGCATCTCGCCCCCCTTGTTCTTCACGGAGGTCATCGCGGCGATCAGTGTGCCGAGGCCCGAGCTGTTAACCCATTTCACCTTGCCGAGGTCAAGGACGATCTTGGTGAATCCCTCCTGGAGCAGGCTGTAAATCTTCTCCCGCACCTCGGTCGTGTCCGGTTCACCCATCAAGTTGCCCTTGAAGGAGATAACAGCTACATCACCATGCATCTTTTCTTTGATTGTCATAAAAGGTTCTCCAGAGAAAGTTCTACGAGATCGCGTGCAATGGACGGTGAGAGCGTCACATGGTTCTAGGCTTTTCGGCGACGAATGATACTGTCTTTTTCGCCGAATGTCAACATTCCCTCCGCCTCAGGCGGACAAGGCGCTCATCCGTCCTGCTTCAAAAACGGCTGATATCTCGGCCGAAGATAAATGTTTTAAACCAATCGAAGAGAACCAACAACTTGTTCTTCAAGCTGACGAGCTTCGTGATGTATGCTGAACGCCAGAAAAGCCAGCTGGAAAAGCCCTTGCCCTTGACGGCTGCAAGATCGGCAAGTGCCTTGTTGCTCCCGACGTACGCCAGCATCCCGTAATGCCGGTACCGGAAGGGGCGAGCGGACTGGCGCTTGGCCAATCGCTTCAGGTGATGTGCGAGGTAGCGCCCTTCCTGCTGTGCAACTTGAGACGTCGCCGGAAGGTTCAGCCCTTCGATGGTTGCACAATCGCCCAGCGCGTAAACGCCCGTTGTGCCCTTCACCAGGAAATACCGGTCCGTCAGCAGGCGCAAGCTTCTATCCTTTGGGAAAGGAAGCGTAGCCGCGAGATCGGTCGGTCCGATCCCTGTGGACCAGACCACGAGTCCGCATGGGATCTCCGAGCCGCTGCGGAGGATGACCCTATCGCTCTCAACGCGCGTGACGAAGGAGGCCGTGCGCACCTGAATCCGGTTGCGTTGGAAGAGCTTCATGGTGTATGCGCCGAGCGTCTGGTCGAACGTGCTCAGGATCTGATCCATTGCCTCGAGGAGCGTGATGTTGACGAAAGGAGCAAGGTGCGGGAAGGATGTTTCAAGATCCTCGTGGAGGAAGTCGTGCATCTCGGCCGCGAATTCGACGCCGGTCGGACCGCCGCCCACCACCACGAACTGGAGCAGCTGCCTTCGCTCTTCGTCGGTTGCCGCGGGCGATGCAGCTTCCTCGAATCGCTCGATGATCCGCTGGCGAATCGCCCGGGCGTCGCTGAGGTCTTTCAGGAACAGGGCATGCTCCTTGACGCCGGGGATGCCGTACGTGTTGCTGACGGCGCCGATGCCGATGACCAGGGTGTCATAGGCGACGTTGAACTTCCTCTTGTCCGACACAGCCTCGCAGGTGACCGTTCTTCCGGTGGAGTCTATGCCCGTGCAGGCCGCCTGGTAGTACTGAATGTTCGGACGGGCCCTGCGGACCGGTTCGATGATGCTGCGGAACTCGATGGTCCCAACGGTCGTGCTGGGGAGGAGCGGGGTGAACAGGAAATAGTTGCGCGGACTGATCACAGTGACATCAAACAGGTCCCTGTCAATCTCCTTCAACAGGCTGAAGGAGGCGAACCCGGTTCCAAGGACGGCAACGCGCGGCTTCTCGGGAATGACCACGGGTGCAGGAAGTATGGTCCCTTCACTATCCATACACCAAAATAGAACTCCTGGATGTTGATTTCAAGACCCTCAACGTGTATCATTATCTAACGCCCGCGACCCACAGCTAAGTTGAGGTTTATGAAGATCGTACCCATCACCGGACTGGAGGCACCGGAGCTTCGCCCTTATCGGACGCTCCGCCGGCCGGTCGAACACCGACAACAGGGCATTTTTGTCGCCGAGGGTGAAAAAGTAGTGCGACGCCTTCTCGAGAGCAAGTTGGAGACCGTCTCCATCCTGATGACGCCGGAATGGCTGACCATCTACCAGCCGCTGTTGGAGGTGCGATCCGGTGACCTGTCCGTCTTCATCGCCGACAAAAGACACGTCGAGGCAATCGTGGGTTTCCATCTCCATCAGGGGATCATGGCTGTGGGCAGGATTCCCCAGCCGGCGAGGCTCGACGACGTCTTGGCGGCGAGTGCCCGACCGTACCTCTTGGTTGCAGTGGACGGCCTGACCAACGCGGAAAACCTTGGCGTGCTCGTTCGGAATTGTGCGGCCTTCGGCGTTCAGGCGTTCCTCGTCGGCGAAAACTCGAGCAGCCCCTACTTGCGGCGAGCTGTGAGAAACTCGATGGGAACGGTCTTCGATCTACCCGTTGTGCACGTCTCCAGTCTCGTCGGCACATTGGATCGGATCCGCACAATCCACAAGATACGGGTCCTTGCCGCACATCCGCATGCTCGGGAGAAAGTGATTCAGGAAGCCCGGCTGACGGAAGATTCTTGCCTCGTCTTCGGCAGCGAAGGGGAGGGGGTTTCACCGGAGGTTCTTGCGGTCTGTGATGAAGCAGTGGCGATCCCGATGAAGGAGGGGGTCGACTCGCTGAACGTCGCAAGCGCCAGCGCGGTCTTCTTGTACGAGGTGCAGCGACAGCGGAAATTGTGAAGCCGGACGGCGTCCGGCTTAGCGGCATCGAGGCGGAGCCTATGTCTTCGGAGCGGGCGGGGGAACCACGCGGGCGACGATCTCCGATTGGAAGCCGCACACCTTGTGCGTGCTGTCGCAAAATGGCTTGTCCGTGCTCTGGCCGCACCGGCAGAGTTTGATCAGTGTGCGGCCGCTCAGATCGAACTTCTCACCGTTCTGGTCGTACATCTCGAAGTCGCCCTCGATGCGGAGACTCCCGTTGTTCTTGAAAGTGATTTTCGTCGGCATCTGAGGCATCTCCTAGGATCCGGAAACGTTCGACGAGGTTACTCTCATTTTCCTGCCAGTTTCAGGGGAACAGAGAGCGATGTCTTCTCCCATTCGAGCTTCAAGAGTCCGGAACGTTCGCCAGTCCTCTCGAACGAAATAGTAAACCGCTCCACGAAGTTCTTCAACGCTCGTTTCTGCATCTTCACGCGTGCCAGATCCAGCTTGCGGTGATACACCAATCCGGATTGACCGGTCTCTTTGTTGATGATGAGCTGCCACGTTGTTCTTGATGGCAGGGTGTAGAGAGAGTACACGCCCTTTGGGATTGTGGCCGACCCGAGCACGAGATCAGCGTCGGTGGCGAATGCCGTCGCCTCGTTGGCCCCCGTTCTCCAGACCTTATTGTATGGAACGAGGCTCCCCATGACCTTTCGGCCGCGAGCCAGCGGGCGGCCATAGTTTACCGAGATCTTGCGCCCGCCGAGGAAGAGCTCTACCGAGTCCCGGGGGCTTGCGATGATTGGGATGGGGCTCACCTTAAAGGGAACCGAGAGGGATGCGTATGCCCACTCGATCCTGAGCACGCCGGAGCCGTTCGCACCATGATCGAGGCTGAAGGTAAGTTTCTCGACGGGGTGGGTCAGCTGCTTCTTCTCCAGGTTGATCCGGGCCAGGTCCTGCTGAGCGTCGTACACCGTCCCCCATTGCCCCACTTG
>Ga0315554_1001507_pt1 | contig 13714 bp, 13 predicted proteins | sample SalMarSW160370MG_FD_202114 | JGI IMG/M metagenome (GOLD analysis project Ga0315554, IMG submission 202114) | Salt marsh sediment microbial communities from the Plum Island Ecosystem LTER, Massachusetts, United States - Salt Marsh Sediment SW1603-70 ... | reverse complement strand
GGAGCCGTACGAGAGCGGCATGGTCCCGGTCGGCGACACCAAGGAACGGTTTTCGGTCAAGTTTTACATGGTCGCCATCCTCTTTATCATCTTCGACTTGGAAGTTGTCTATTTGTATCCCTGGGCGGTCATCTATAAAAAGCTGGCGCTGTTCGGCCTGCTCGAAATGGTGGTATTTATCGCCATCCTGCTGGTCGCGTATTTCTACATCCTGCGGGCAGGAGCCTTGAAATGGGATTAGAGGAAAAAATCCCCGATTCGATCATTTTGACCACGGTCGATTACGTCGTCAACTGGTCGCGCAAATCGTCCATGTGGCCGTTCGGGTTCGGGCTGGCCTGCTGCGCCATCGAGATGATGTCGACCTTCGCGTCGCATTTCGACCTGTCGCGGTTCGGGATGGAAGTCATGCGGCCGTCGCCGCGCCAGGCCGACCTGATGATCGTGGCCGGACGGGTGTCGATCAAGATGGCGCCGGTGGTCAAACGGCTGTATGACCAGATGCCCAACCCCAAGTGGGTGATTTCCATGGGCGCCTGCGCTTCCTGCGGCGGTATATTCAACAATTATGCCATTCTCCAGGGTGTCGACCGCATTATCCCGGTCGACATTTATGTTCCCGGTTGCCCGCCCCGGCCGGAGCAGTTGATTGACGGGATCGTCAAGTTGCACAAGAAGGTGATGACGGAATCGATTAAAGGACGCACCGACCGGCAGCCGCAGCGGGCGGCGACCTGATCCGGCGGCTTTTTTATTTGGGCGAGTTTGTGAAATATGGTGCATGCTGAGCTGACAACAGAGGAATCCGGAATCCTGCAGGCGTTGACCGATCAATTCGGCGACGCAATCACCGGTCATGAAAAATTCGCCGACCAGTTTTCGATTTTTGTCGAGCGGGCTATTATTTTCGAGTTGGCCCGTTTCATGAAGGAAGAAGAAACGACCGGATTCGACCTGCTGTCCGATATCTGCGGCGTCGACTGGATCAAACAGCCCGAGCGGCGTTTCGAGATCGTCTACAATTTTTATTCCATAAAGAAAAACCTGCGGGTTCTGATTCGCACGACGATTCCCGACAGCGACAAACCGTCGATCCGGTCGATCGAGCCGGTGTATTCCGGCGCCGACTGGATGGAACGCGAAGTGTACGACATGCTGGGGGTCGAGTTCGAGGGGCATCCCGATTTGCGACGGATCCTCACCCCGGACGGGTTCGAGGGCTGGCCGCATCGCAAGGATTTCCCGCTGACATACGAAGCGCCGCGATTTTCTTATAATAAAGACAACCCGCCGGAGATTATTAAATGACGACGGCGGCCAAGACCATGACCCTGAATATGGGGCCGCAGCATCCGGCGACGCACGGGGTATTGCGGGTCGTTCTTGAGCTGGACGGGGAAACCGTCCTGTCGGCCACGCCGTACGTGGGGTATCTGCATACCGGCATCGAAAAAAACGCCGAGGACAAGCTTTATTATAAAGCGCTTCCGATGACCGACCGCATGGATTACCTGGCCCCGATGTCGAATAATCTCGGCTATGTCCTGACGGTGGAAAAGTTATTGGGCATCGAGGTGCCGGAAAAGGTTAAGTTTGCCCGGGTGCTTCTGACGGAACTGACCCGTCTCAACAGCCATCTGGTGTGGCTGGGGACGCATGCCCTGGACATTGGCGCCATGTCGATGCTGCTGTATACGTTCCGCGAGCGCGAGATGATCCTCGGGGTGTACGAGGCGGTGTCCGGGCAGCGGATGATGTCGACTTATTTTCGCGTCGGCGGCCTGGCCTGGGACCTGCCGCTGGATTTCGATGAGCGGGTGAAGGAGATTTTGAAAGTCTTCCCGGTCAAAATGCATGAATACGAAGACCTTCTGTCGAACAACCGCATCTGGATCAAACGCCTGACCGACGTCGGCAATTTGACCGCGCAAGAGGCGACCGATTTATCCCTTACCGGACCATTGCTGCGTTCGACGGGGGTGAAATACGACGTGCGCAAGGCCCGGCCGTACAGCGGCTATGAAAAATTCGATTTCGATATTCCGGTGGGGAAGAACGGCGACTGCTATGACCGCTATCTTGTTCGCATGGAAGAAATGCGGCAATCGCTGCGGATCGTCAAGCAGGCGCTCGACGGCATGCCGGAGGGGCCATACAAAGCGCACGCGCCGGGAGTGGTGCTGCCGCCCAAAAAGGACGTCCTGAGCCAGATGGAAGCGCTGATTTTTCATTTCAAGATCATCACCGAGGGATTCAAAGTGCCGGCGGGGTCGTATTATCACCCGATCGAATCGCCCAAGGGCGAACTGGGGTATTACATCGTATCCGACGGGTCGACCAAACCGTACCGGATGCGGGTGCGGCCGCCGTCGTTGATTAACCTCAAGGCGCTCAACACCATGGTGACCGGGCGGCTGATCGCCGACGTGATCACCTGTATCGGTTCGATTGATATTGTGCTCGGCGAGGTGGATCGATGATACTCAACGACGCGACGGTGCAGAATATCAAGGCGCGTGCCGCGCGATATCCGTCGCGGCGGTCGGCGATTTTGCCGGCGTTGACGGCGGCGTACAAGCAAATGGGTTACTTGGACGCAGATATCTATCTGGAAATTTCCCGTATCATCAAAATTCCGTACATCGAGATCGCCGAAGCGGCGTCGTTTTATACCATGTTTCCCAAGCACGAAGTCGGGCGGTATCTCATTCAGGTATGCCATAATATTTCCTGTTCGCTGCGGGGGGCCGACAATATGATCGAGTACCTCCAGAGCAAACTCGATATCGGCATGGGCGAAACGACGCCGGACAATATGTTCACGTTGATTTCGGTGGAATGCCTGGGCGGCTGTTCGGCGGCGCCGATGATGCAGATCAACGAGGACTATTACGAAGATTTGACGCGGGCGAAAGTGGACAAAATTCTGGACGAGCTGCGGGCCAAGGCGATGCAGGAAGAGAAGTAGACGTGGAAAGGGTCTTATTCAAATACGTCGACGAGCCTGAGCAGTACCGGATCGACAATTATATCAAGAACGGCGGGTATCAGGCCCTGCCTCGGGTGCTGAAGGAGCTCCCGCCCGATGAATTGATCGATCTGGTCAAGAAGTCGGGTGTGCGCGGACGCGGCGGCGCCGGTTTTCCGGCCGGGATGAAATGGGGATTTGTTCCCAAGGATATAGGGCGGCCGAAATATCTCTGCTGCAACGCCGACGAATCCGAGCCGGGCACCTGCAAAGACCGGGTGCTGATGGAGCGCGACCCGCACATGGTGGTTGAGGGGATTATCATCGCATCATACGCCATACAGGCGCATACGGCGTTTGTCTACGTCCGCGGCGAATTCGTCTATCCGGCGCATCGCATGGAAGAGGCGATTAAGGAAGCGTACGAAAAAGGCTACCTTGGCAAGAATATTCTCGGGTCGGGATTCGATCTCGACATAATCGTACATACCGGCGGGGGCGCGTATATCTGCGGCGAGGAGACGGCGCTTCTATCGTCCCTGGAAGGCGATCGGGGGTTGTCGCGCATCCGTCCGCCGTTCCCGGCCATCAAGGGCCTTTATGCCAGCCCGACGGTCGTCAACAACGTCGAAACACTGGCCAATCTGCCGCATATCATCAATCGCGGGGTTGATTGGTACCGTTCGCATGGGACGGAAAAATCCCCCGGCACCAAGATATTTTCGTTGTCGGGAAACATCGCCCGGCCAGGCAATTACGAAGTCGACTTGGGGACGCCATTGTCGTATGTGATCAACGAGCTTGGCGGCGGCGTGCCGGGCGGATACAAGCTGAAAACGATCATTCCCGGCGGATCGTCGACGCCTCTTTTGATGCCGGATCAGATCGACACGCCGCTCGATTTCGAATCGATGGCCCAGGCGGGATCGATGCTGGGTTCGGGGGCGATTATCGTCATCGACGAACGGGCCTGCATGGTTTGGGTGGCCATGAAGCTGATAAATTTCTACGCGCACGAATCGTGCGGCAAATGCACGCCGTGCCGCGAGGGGACCGCCTGGCTGAAGCAGATCATCAGCCGGATCGAAAACGGGGGCGGCCAGACGGGCGATATTGAATTAATTCTGGATGCGTGCAAAAATATCATGGGACGGACGATCTGTCCTTTGGGCGACGCGGCGGTGATGCCGACGGAATCGATCATCAAGCATTTTCGGGATGAATTCGCATACCATATCGAGCACGGGAAGTGCCTGGTAAAGACGGATTATCCCTTTGAATAGAGCGTATGGCGGATAACGGAAAAGACAAGGTCACGCTGACCATAGACGGCCACACGGTTACGGTCGATAAGGGCACGACCGTCATCGAGGCGGCGAAGAATATCGGGATCGAGATACCCTATTTCTGCTGGCATCCCAAGCTCGATTCGGTGGGGGCGTGCCGGATGTGTCTGGTGGAAATCGAAAAATTTCCCAAACCGGCCGTCGCCTGCGCCACCGATGTCATGCAGGATATGGTCGTGCACACCAATTCCGAGACGATCGTGAAAGCCCGGCGGGGTGTGATCGAATTTCTGCTGCTCAATCATCCGCTGGACTGCCCGACGTGCGACAAGGGCGGCGAATGCGATCTTCAGGACAATGTCTTCAAGTATGGCGTCGATACCTCGCGGCAGACGTTCACCCGCAAACGGGTCATCGACGAGGATACGCATACCACCTTCGATGACAAACGGATCGGACCGGAAATCATACGAAATATGAACCGTTGCGTGACCTGTTTCAAGTGCGTGCGATTCAACAAGGAAATCGCCGGGGAATACGATCTGGGCGCGTATCAGCGCGGCGCCGATACTGTCATCGATGCGCCGCCGGGACGGCAGATTGCCAACCTGTATTCGGGGAACGTCGTCGAAATATGCCCCGTGGGGGCGCTGACCAACACCGATTGGCGTTATAGGGTCCGTGTCTGGCTGACCAAGACCGCCGATTCTATTTCCGGCTATGACGCCGATGGGCAGAATATCAAATTATGGTACGATCATAGGCAGATTTTCCGGGCCACGTCGCGTCGCAATGACGCCGTCGACGAAGGCTGGATTTGCGATATCGCCCGGTACGGATACCAGTATGTAAATGCCGAGGATCGCCTGACGACACCGCTGATCAAAAAGCAGGGCAAACAGGTCGAGTCCACCTGGGAGGAGGCGATTGATCTTATCGCGCGCCGTTTCAAGGAAATCAAAGATAAAAAGGGATCGGTGTGTATTGCCGGGCTGGCGGGCGGAAACCAGTCGACCGAGACGATATATCTGTTCAATAAATTTTTCCGGCATGTGCTGCATTCCAACTCGGTCGATTACCGGCTGGATTACATTGATCTGAAGGACGGCGAAGACGCCGCGGCGTACAACAGCCTGAGTTCGGCCCCGTTTGTGATCGCCGATCTGGGCAAGACCGACGCTGTATTAGTTTTTGCGTCCAATTTCATTAAAGATCATCCCATCGTCAATCTGTGGATGCGCAAAGCTCATCGTAAAAACAATGCCAGGATTTTCACGGCCAACCCGGTGGAAACCAAGTCGGCCGATATATCCGAAGACGAATTGATTTACCGTCCCGATACGGAAGCGGCGTTTCTGGCGGGTCTGTTGCATGCCGTGATCGACAACAAGCTCTATAAAGATATCGACGACGGCAAAGCGGCCGATGTGAAAGGGATGCTCAATCCGGCGAGCCTGAGCGAGGCCGCCGATATATGCGGTATCAATGCGGATCGTATTATCGGTCTGGCGCGGGCGCTGGCGGAGGCCAAGAATCCGTATATCATCGCCGGCGAATACCTCAATGCGACGCCGCATCGTCATGTCCTGGCCAACGGATTGTATAATCTGGCCAATCTGCTGAGCGTGGCGGACGGCCAGGCGGTCATCCCGGCGAGCCATGCCAATTCCGCCGGGGCGGAACGGGTCGGGTTGCGACCCACCATTCCCACTCATCTGGCCGAGCTGCTGGCCGAGAAATGGGGCAAGCCGTTGCCGGAACCGCCGGGCAACAACACGTCGAAAATACTCAAAGGCGCGTTGCGCGAGGACATCGATTCCATCTTCATCCTTGGCGCCAACCCGGCCGTGCGCTACCCGGATGGGCCGTTCGTGAATGCCGCGCTAGATAAACTCGATTTTCTGGTTGTCGCCGATCTTTTCGAAACGGCAACCACCGCCAAGGCCGACGTCGTGCTGCCGTTGGCAGGATGGTCGGAGCAGGACGGTTCGTTCATCAACTTGGAGGGCCGCCATCAGAGGTTCGAGCGGGCCCTGCCGCCGCGGCGTGCGGGGATAAAGAGGGGAGTCGAAATTATTCGGAAAGTCGCCGAGGCGCTCGATGTCCCGCTGGAAGAGGATGATAACGCGTTGCGACGGGAAACCGAGGAAGTTCTGGCGGCGTGGAAATGTCAACCGCGCGACCGGAATCAGTATTACCCCGTTCGTCCGCCGGCGGCGGTGGAGCATGGCGATTATCCCTACCGCCTGCTAACCGGCAACGACCTGCATCATTACGGTTACCTGACGGAGCATTGCCCGTCGCTGATGCGATTCACGTCCGAGGCGTATCTGGAATTGTCGCCGCGCCTGGTGGAGAAGCTCGATATTGCCGAGGGCGACTTGGTGCGGGTGGAATCAGTGACCGCACGATTGATGCTGAAAGCAAAAATCTCCGACTTTTTCGAGGGCGAGGTCGTGTTTATCCCGAATAATTTTTCGGCGATGCCGGTGAATGAATTGATCTCCCACGAAAGCGGCGGCTGGGTGAAGATTGAAAAGCTGGATGAATAAACGATGCCGAGTTTAACCTACATAGTGCTTATCGTCATCAAGGTTCTGGTCATTTATGGCGTGGTGGTGACCGGCTGCGCCTATGCTACCTGGCTGGAACGGAAGCTTTTGGGGCATATCCAGCACCGAATGGGGCCGACCTACGTTGGGCCGTTCGGGTTGTTGCAGCCGGTGGCCGATGTCGTCAAGCTGATCTTCAAAGAAGACGTCGTCCCGTCGCAGGCCGAAAAAGTCACCTTGATGGTGGCGCCGCTAATCGCCTTCATCCCCGGCTTTCTGGCGTTTGCGGTGGTTCCGGTCGGGCCGCCGATCCATATTTTCGGATATGATATCGCTTTGACGATTTCCGATTTGAACATTGGCATACTGTTTATTCTGGCGACGACGTCGCTAAGCGTGTACGGCATCGCTTTGGGCGGATGGTCGTCGGGTTCCAAATATTCACTTTTGGGCGGTATCAGAAGTTCCGCTCAGATGATTTCCTACGAGGTCGCCTACGGGCTGTCGATCGTGCCGATTTTGATGATCGGCGGGACGCTGTCATTGGTGGAACTGGTCAATCAGCAGGCCTCGATTTGGGATTGGTACGTATTCAAAAATCCGGTGGCGTTTTTGATTTTCTGGATGTGCGCCGTCGCCGAAACCAACCGTGCCCCGTTCGATCTGCCGGAGGCGGAATCGGAACTGGTGGCGGGGTATCACACCGAATACTCGTCGATGCGGTTTTCCATGTTTTTCATCGGGGAATACGCCAATATGCTGACGGCGTCGGCGGTGGTGGCGACCCTCTTTTTCGGCGGCTGGCAGGGGCCGTTTCTTCCGGGACCATGGTGGCTGGTCATCAAAGTCATCGTGTTCATGGTTTTCTATATCTGGTTCCGGGCAACCTTTCCCCGTCTTCGGTACGATCAACTTATGGATGTGGGCTGGAAAGTGCTCTTTCCGCTGGCGTTGCTCAATGTCCTGGTGACGGGGATTATATTGTACGTATTTTGATTATGTGGCGAGAGTTTTGGAACATAGTTAAGACGACTTTGATCGCGCTGCCGGTTGGCTTGTATACGACCATCCGGTACTTGTTCAAGCGTCCGGTGACAAAGCAGTATCCGCGGGTCAAGTACGACATGATGCCGCGCTACCGGGGTCTGCATTATTTGGAACGGTACGACGACGGGACCGAGCGGTGCGTATGCTGTGGTTTGTGCGCCGCGGCCTGCCCGGCCGACGCCATCTATATGGAGCCGGCCGAGAACGAGAAGGGCGAACGATACGCCAAGGTATATGAAATCAACGAGATCCGGTGCATCTTTTGCGGTTTTTGCGAGGAAGCCTGTCCCGAGGAGGCGATTTTCCTCGGCCACGAATTCGAATTTTCGGCCGACAGCCGGGACAAGTTCATCTATACCAAGGACGACCTGTTGGTGCCGCACCCGCGAAAAGACCGGCCGTATAAAACGATATTTCGGAGAACGCGAAGGTATTACTGAGAGCCGCCGTATGGCAAGGAGGTATTAAGAGCCCGTGGAGATGCTGTTGTTTGTCGTCGCGGCGATTATCGCCCTGGCGGCGGCGGTGATGGTCATCACCGTCCGGAATCCGGTCGCAAGCGTCCTGTACCTGATCATATCGCTTCTGGCGCAGTCGGTGCTGTATATCCAGCTCTCCGGCTTGTTTGTGGCCGCCTTTCTGGTGCTGATCTACGGCGGCGCCATCCTGGTGCTGTTCCTCTTTGTCATCATGATGCTCAATATCCGCTACGCCGATTTCGGTCCCGACATGCTGAAGGCGGTCAAGCCGTGGGGATGGATTTTCGGTTTGGTGCTTCTGGCCGAGATGGTTTGGGTGTCGATGGGCGTGTCGACGCGGATGAGCGCCGTCGATCCCGCGTTCGGATCGGTGCCGGCGGTGGCCATGCTGCTGTATACCAAATATGTTTATCCCTTCGAATTGACGTCGATTCTGCTCCTGGCGGCCATCGTCGGAGCAGTGGTCATGGCCAAGCGAGGAATGTGATTATGGTACCGCTCGATTATTACATTATTCTGTCGGCCTTCTTGTTCGCGGTCGGCGTAGTGGGCGTGATCGTCTCGCGAAACCTGATTGTGATGTTCATGGGCGTCGAGATCATGTTGAATGCCGCCAACCTGGCGCTGATGGCGTTTTCCCGTCATTTAAAACTTATGGACGGGCAGGTGCTGGTGTTTCTGGTGATGACGCTGGCCGCCGCGGAAGCGGCCGTGGGACTTGCTATCATCATCGCCGTGTTCCGGGGCAGGGAATCGGTGAACGCCGACCACCTCAATTTGATGAAATGGTAAGGGTATGTTCGATTATTTATACTTAGTGCCGCTTCTGCCGCTGGCGACCTTTATCATCAACGGGCTGTTCCGTACCCGCTTGTCGAAGGGAGTGGTGCAGGGACTGGCCGTGGCCGCTCCGGGGCTGTCCTTTGCGTTATCGGTGGCGCTGTTTTTCGGGCTCCTCGGGCTCAATCCGGCCCATCGGTCGGTCGAACAGGTGCTGTTCGCGTGGATCCCGATCGGAAATCTGCAGCTCGACATCGCCTTCTTGCTCGATCCGCTGTCGTCGGTGATGATCATGGTCGTATCCGGCGTCGGCTTTTTGATCCATGTCTATTCGATTGGCTATATGGCGCATGACCCCGGGGTCAAGCGGTTCTTCATCTATATGAATCTATTCATGTTTTCGATGCTGACGCTGGTTCTGGCCAATAATCTGATTCTGTTGTTTATCGGCTGGGAAGGCGTCGGATTGTGCAGTTATCTGCTGATCAGTTTCTGGTTCACGAAAAAGTCGGCCACCGATGCCGGGAACAAGGCGTTTATCGTCAACCGCATCGGGGATTTCGGATTTTTATTGGGCGGCTTCATAATTTTCTGGGCCGCCGGAACGCTGCAATTCAACGAACTGGCCACGCGGGCGCCGCACGTGTTCACCATCGGCGGCGGGGCCATAACGGCCGCGACGCTGTTGCTTTTCCTCGGGGCCACCGGCAAATCGGCGCAGATACCACTCTATATCTGGCTGCCGGACGCGATGGAAGGCCCGACGCCGGTGTCGGCGTTGATTCATGCCGCCACCATGGTGACAGCGGGCGTCTATATGCTGGCCCGACTGAATTTCCTGTTTATTCTCGCACCGACATCGATGCTGGTCGTAGCCATCGTCGGATGCGCCACGGCGTTCGTGGCGGCGACGATCGGCCTCGCCCAGAACGATATCAAGCGGGTGCTGGCCTATTCCACGATCAGCCAATTGGGATATATGATCATGGCCTGTGGCGTGGCTGCTTTCGCCGCCGGAATTTTCCACCTGATGACGCATGCGTTTTTCAAAGCCCTGCTCTTCCTTGGCTCCGGGTCGGTCATCCATGCCATGTCGGACGAACAGGACATGCGCAAGATGGGCGGACTGAAAAAGCAGTTGCCCGTGACGTACGTCACCTTCCTGATGGCGACCCTGGCGATATCGGGCATCCCGTTGTTTTCGGGGTTCTTCTCCAAGGATGAAATCCTGTGGAAGTCGTTCTCATCGGGGCACGGCAGCATCATTTTCTGGATCGTGGGCGTCATTACGGCGATGCTGACCGCGTTTTACATGTTCCGGCTGTTGTACATGACATTCTTCGGGCAGCCGCGATACGACAAGCACACCGCCGAACATCTCCATGAATCGCCCAAAGTGATGACCGTGCCGTTGGTTATCTTGGCGATACTGTCGGTGATCGGCGGCTGGATCGGCCTGCCGCATTCACTGGGCGGCGGCGCCTGGTTTGAAAAATTTCTCGAACCGGTGATGACTCATGCCGGAGGCGGGGGTGAAGCCGTCGCGGTGCATCATGCGAGTGTTTCGACCGAGTATTTGCTTATGGCGATCACGGTGGTTCTGGTTCTGGTGTTCATCTATATCGCTTATTATCTGTATGTGAAAAACACCGCCAAGGCCGGTTCGCTTCGTCAGTCGCTGTCGGGCGTGCACAAGATGATCTACAACAAATACTGGGTGGATGAATTTTACTGGGCGATCATCGTCCGACCGGTGGTCAATGGCGCCATATTCCTCTGGAAAGTGGCCGACGTGCTGATAATCGACGGTATCGCCAACGGGCTGGCGCGGCTGGTGGGCGACATATCCGAAACGTTTCGGCGGGCACAGAACGGCTATCTGCGGGCCTATCTGACCATATTCCTGATCGGGGCCGTGGTGGTCATCGGTTTTCTGGTGGTGAGGTAACGCATGGATACGTGGATTCTGACAATCACGACCTTCCTGCCGCTGGCCGGGACCCTGTTTTTGCTGCTTATCCCGAAGGATCACCATCAGTCCATCCGTCATTCGGCACTGTTTTTTGCGCTGCTGGCGTTCGCTGCCTCGATCTGCCTCGTTTTTCGATTCGACACCGTTGCCACCGGTATGCAGTTCGAGGTGATGGTTCCCTGGGTTGCCGACCTGGGGATAAGCTACCATCTGGGCATCGACGGCATTTCGCTGCTGCTGATTCTGCTGACCACGTTCCTGAATGTCATCGCCGTGCTTTCGACGTTTCGGGCCGTGCAGCATTCATATAAAGGCTTCTACGCTTCGCTCTTGCTGCTCGAGACCGGCATCCTGGGCGTGTTCGTATCGCTCGACCTGTTTTTGTTTTATGTGTTCTGGGAAGTGATGCTGATTCCGATGTATTTCCTGATCGGCATCTGGGGCGGACAGCGGCGGGTGTACGCCGCCATCAAGTTCGTGCTGTTTACCATGGTCGGATCGCTTCTTATGCTGGTGGCGATTCTGGTGCTGTTTTTCCAGTATCATTCCCTACACGGCGTGTATACGTTCGATCTGATGTCGATCACGGGGATGCCGTTGTCGCGCGACATGCAGTTGTGGCTGTTTGCAGCTTTTGCGCTGGCGTTCGCCATCAAAGTGCCGATGTGGCCGTTCCATACGTGGTTGCCCGACGCCCACGTCGAGGCGCCGACGGCGGGATCGGTTATCCTGGCCGGCGTATTGCTGAAGCTGGGCGCCTACGGTTTCCTGCGTTTCTGCCTGCCGATTTTCCCGGTGGCGACGTTCGCTTTCATGCCGTTGATATCCATCCTGGCCGTGATCGGGATCATCTACGGCGCGCTGGTGGCCATGGTGCAGAAAGACATCAAGTCGCTGGTGGCGTTCTCGTCGGTGTCGCATATGGGATTCGTCATGCTGGGGATGATGACGATGAACCTGCAGGGCATGCAGGGATCAATTATCCAGATGATTAACCACGGCGTCTCGACGGGGGCGCTGTTTATCCTGGTCGGCATGATTTACGAACGGCGGCACACGCGGCTGATCAAGGAATACGGCGGCATCGCGAGTAAGATGCCGGTCTATGCGACCTTTTTCATGATTGTCATGCTGTCGTCGATCGGCGTACCGGGGACCAACGGCTTCGTCGGGGAATTCACGATTCTGCTCGGGGCCTGGTCGTACCACAAAGTCTATGCCATTCTCGGCGCGTCGGGGATTATTTTGGCCGCCTGCTATATGCTCTGGATGTATCAGCGGGTGTTTTACGGCAAGGTTACCAATCCGGCCAACGAAAAGCTGATCGACCTGGATCTCCGCGAAAAGATCATCTTGGTGCCGGTGGTCATCATGATCTTCTGGATCGGTATTTATCCCAAGCCGTTTTTCCGCATTCTGGAGCCGTCGGCCCGAACCATAATCGAGCAGGTTGAACGGGGTCGCAGTCAGTTCGAAATGCAACAACGGGGAAGGATACAGGAAACGTCGGCGACCGAAACCGCCGCGCCGTCGGTGATGGAGGATCGATAATGGCGGATGTGAAAATGTATACCAAACCGAATTGCCCGTACTGCGCCGCCGCCAAGGAGCATTATACCAGAGCGGGTAGAGGATTTGATGAAATAAACGTCATCAGCGATACCGAAGCGCAGAAGGAACTTCTGGCGCTGACGGAGGGAAGACGGATCGTGCCGGTGGTGGTGGACAAAGGAGAGGTTATTGTCGGCTGGAACGGCGGTTGAGGTTTCTGAGTCCGGCGCGGCCGTGAGCCGCGTCCAGCGTCGCAATTTTGGGAGTAGGCTATGCCGCAGTTGAGCGCTGCCATAAATTTCGAGATTATTCTGCCGGAGCTGACGCTCCTGGTGTTCGCCTTTGCGTTGCTCTTGGTAGCGCCGCTCCACAGGAAGAGTGCGGTTTCGCCGGCGTTGTCGCTTCTGGCGGTGCTGATTTCCGGGTATTTCGCCGTCACCTCCTGGAATCATCAGGGAAGCGCCTATTACGGTATGGTCCTCTGCGACAATTTCTCCCTGTACTGCAAGTTGATTTTCCTGATAACCTGCGGCACCGCGGTTTTGGTTTCGCGCGATTATCTCGTGCGGCGGCTCAATGAACGGCCCGAGTATTATGCTCTCATGCTGATTTCCACGGCGGGGATGATGGTTATGGTTTCCTCGGCCAATCTTTTCGTCATTTTCCTCGGGCTGGAGATCATGTCGCTGCCGCTGTACGTGCTGGCCGGATACACGCACGGCAGCAACCGGTCGACTGAATCGAGCGCCAAGTATTTCTTCATGGGCGCGTTTGCCTCGGCGTTTCTCCTGTATGGTATAGCTCTGGTGTATGGCGGCACCGGTTCCACCGATCTGCAGCAAATTTTCATGTCATCGGGGATCGCGCTTCAAAAAAGCCAGTTATACCTCACCGTTGGCGCTGCGATGGTGCTGATCGGATTCGCCTTCAAAATCGCGTCGTTCCCGTTCCACATGTGGGTTCCCGACGTATACGAGGGAGCGCCGACGCCGGTGACAGCCTTTTTCTCGATCGGCCCCAAGGCGGCAGGCGTGGCGGCGTTGCTGCGAATATTCATGATCGGTTTCGGGTCGATCTTC